>Ga0209140_1001378_pt1 | contig 12647 bp, 11 predicted proteins | sample SaaInlV_120m_DNA_3_FD_184666 | JGI IMG/M metagenome (GOLD analysis project Ga0209140, IMG submission 184666) | Marine microbial communities from expanding oxygen minimum zones in the Saanich Inlet - Saanich Inlet SI073_LV_100m_DNA (SPAdes) (version 2) | ecosystem: Environmental > Aquatic >... | reverse complement strand
TTGCTCATAATCAACCTTGTCTATTCTTAATAATGGAAGATGAGAAACTTGATGTCCTAATGATTTAAATTTTACAATCATTTCAGAGCAATCTTCTATAGGTCTAGTTAATAAAATATGCATATTATCTCTTATAAGAATTATTTGATTTAATCTTTAATATCTGTCCCACCTCTTTACCAAGTGACTTTGCATTTCCAATTTTTGAAGATTTTTTTTCATAAAATCTCTGACTACCATCTAAAGAAAAAAGCTCAGCTTCTAAAAGAATTTCTTCACCTTCAATAATTGCATGAGCTCCGACAGCTGTTTCGCAGTCACCTTCTAAAACTTTGAGAACATTTCTTTCAGCATTAGCTCTTTGGGATGTTTTTTGGTCATTAATTTTATCTAAAACTGAAATAACTTCATCATCATCATTTCTACATTGAAGTGAAATAATTCCTTGTCCTGCACTTGGAATTATTTCTTCAGTTGAAAATACTTCTGTAATTTGATCTTCTATTGATAAAGATTTAATTCCTGCATATGACAATATTACTGCATCATATAAACCATCATTAAGTTTTTTAATTCTTGTATCAACATTTCCTCTGATAAGTTTATAATTAAGATCAGATCTAATTTTTTTTAATTGAAATTCTCTTCGATAGGATGATGTTCCAATTATAGCTTCAACTTTTAACTCTTTGAGTTTTTTTTTATCTTTGGTTATTAGTATTTCTCTTGGATCATTTCTTTCTAAAAATGTATTTGTTCTTAAACCATCAGTTTCAATTGCTGGCATATCCTTTAGTGCATGGACAGCTATATCAATTTTTTTATCTTGGAGCTCTTTTTCTATATTTGTTGAAAACAAACCTTTCCCTCCTACTTCTGATAATCTTCTATCTTGAACCTGGTCTCCTTTTGTTGTTATTTCTTTAATTACAACATCTTCATCATTTAAATTTGTAGTTTGAACAATCTTATCTTTAGCGTTTTGAGCATAAATTAATGCTAACTTGCTCCCCCTTGATCCAATGATAATTTTCTTATTCATAAAAATATATTTCTTACTTGTATTGAGATTGTACAATTAATAAAAACTATTTGAATGAATAAAAAACCCTTAATTCTAGGAATTGAATCTAGCTGTGATGAAACAGCAGCGTCACTAATTACTGAAAATGAACAAGGAATACCAGTAGTTTTATCTAATATTATTTCTAGTCAAGTTGATGTTCATAAAGAATTTGGAGGTGTTGTTCCTGAACTAGCAGCAAGATCACATATGGAAAAAATTGATTGGATTGTTCAAAATGCAATTGATGATAGTGGAAGAAAAATAGAAGAAATTGATGCGGTAGCCTCAACAGCTGGACCAGGCCTTATAGTATGTTTATCTGTTGGTTTAAGTTTTGGAAAAGCTTTTGCCTCTGCTTTAGATAAGCCATTTATTGCTGTTAATCATTTAGAAGGTCATGCCCTGAGCCCAAAACTAAATTCTGAATTAAATTATCCTTACTTATTACTTTTAATCTCTGGAGGCCATACTCAATTCTTAAGCGTAAATGGTTTGGGAGATTATAAAAGATTAGGAACAACTATTGATGATGCTTTAGGTGAAGCCTTTGATAAAACGGCAAAGTTATTAGGAATAGAGTTTCCTGGTGGGCCACAAATTGAGGTGTATGCAAAAAAAGGTGATCCAAATAAATATGAGCTACCCAAACCAATTTTTCATAAAGGGGGCTGTAATTTATCATTTGCAGGTTTAAAAACTGCTGTTTTAAAAATATCAAAACAAATAAAAACTGAACAAGAAAAATATGATCTTGCAGCATCTTTTCAAAAAACAATTGAAGAAATACTATGTAAGAAAAGTAAAATTGCTTTTGAAGAATTTAAAAAAATGAACACAACAAATAAAAATAAATTTGTAGTTGCAGGTGGTGTTGCTGCAAACAAAAGAATTAGAGAAATTCTAACTAATCTCTGTAAAGAAGAAGGTTTTGAAGCAATCTTTCCACCTATCAATCTATGTGGAGATAATGCAGCAATGATTGCAATGGTAGGATTAGAAAAATTTAAATTAAATCAATTTAGTAAGTTGGATAGTCCTGCAAAACCTAGATGGCCCCTAGATGCAGATGCTGCTTTTTTAAAAGGTGCAGGAGTAAAACTTTAAATAAATAATATTTATAACCTCCTAATTATTCTTTAGCTAGATTTCATACATGAGATTTTTGATTAATAAAAGTTTGAAACAACTTATTTTCCTTGGAGTAAAACCCAATAATTTTTTTTTACTGGATACTCTGCTGGGAGATGAACATCATTAATGATGATGGATCAAGTTAGAAAGAAATTTAACTCTGCGATTGTTTTTGCACCAGCATTTCTGGGCCTATAGATGAAATAAATAAATATCCAAAATGAAGAAAACAAGAGCGATCTAGACAGGTTAAAAAAATGATTGAAGCAATTAAAATTAAAGCCCTAATATTTGCCTATGAAGATGATGAGTTTAATCAGCCTCAAGGGTTAAAATTTTTAACAGAGAAATATTTAAATTCTGTAGGACTTGTTGGTTATTAGTGTGGAAAGGGTCACTATACTTTTCTTAATGATTGCAAATTATGTAAAACAAAAAAACCCCCAAGATAAAATCTTAGGGGTTTTAATTTATATAATTAAGTTATGTATTGAGGCTTACGAACCTCCACCACCATCTCCACCGCCATCATCTCCTCCAGCACCGTCAGCACCGTCAGCACCATTACTACCAGCAGCAGCTGCAGAAGCTGTATCTGCATCCATCTGGCTCTGACCTTCTTTGCTAATTTCAATACTAGGAGCACCACCACCTATAGAAGCTTGATCGTCTCCTTGGTCGCTTAGTCCAAGCACTTCATTTAGATCGTCTAGTCCAAGCTTATTTAATTGTTTTTCTAATTTTGCTCGTTTTTTTTCTAATTTTGCTCGTTTTTTTTCTGTTTTTGCCTTACTTAACTGTTTTTCAAGTTTTATTGCTTTTTGTTTAAGTTTTTTTTCTTTTAGTTTAAGTTTCTTTCTTTTATTCTTGTTCTTTTTACCCTTGTTCTTTTTACCAGCCTTAACAGCCTTAGCAACTTCATTACTAAGAGATGCAAAGTCTAATACTGCCGGGTCGCCAGAAGATAAAGTTACATCATAATATGCTTTACCAAATTTTTGCTGCATAGAATGATCTACAGAACTTCTTCTAGCTCTATTAGCTATAGCAGCAGCTAAATCAAGAGCAGCATTAACCCTATCTATTTTAGCTTGTGCAGCAGCAGGTTTACTATTCACTTCTTCTGCCTCTGCTCCTACCTCTCCAATTTTCTGACCATTTTTATATGCAAAATTTTTACCCTCGAAATTGCTCCAGGTTCCTGTAGAGGGAAGACCACGATCATCAAATGTACCAGTAAAAGTACTGCCATTTGGATAGGTTTTTGATCTTTCAGCAGGTTTACTATTCACTTCTTCTGCCTCTGCTCCTACCTCTCCAATTTTCTGACCATTTTTATATGCAAAATTTTTACCCTCGAAATTGCTCCAGGTTCCTGTAGAGGGAAGACCACGATCATCAAATGTACCAGTAAAAGTACTGCCATTTGGATAGGTTTTTGATCTTTCAGCAGGTTTTTTGTCATCTTCTTTTTTGTCATCCTCTTTTAATGACGTTAAGAAATCTTCGAAGGTTTTACCACCATTTCCTGGGATGTCTTTGTATAGTTCGAAAGCTTTTTTTTTTTTATTTCTAGCAATAAGGTCGGCCGCCCCAATATCTTCAGGTAGATCTATAACAAACTCAAGTACAGGTTTTTTTACTACCTCATCATCCTCAATCTCATCCTCATCCTCTTTTTTTTCATCTTCAGCAATCTGATCATCCCCAATCTCATCCTCATCCTCTTTTTTTTCATCTTCAGCAATCTTAGTTAATTTTTTTAATTTTGTTTGTCTTCTAAAATTTTTATCTTTGTCTAAATATTCAGTGTGTGTTCCATATTTCCATTTACCAACAAAAATTTGTATCCCTTCAAGAAGTAATTTTTCATCATTATTGGTTTTTTTTAACACATCTTTCCACCATTCTGGATACGTGCTTTCAAAAAATTCTTTTTTTAAATTTTGTCGTTGAACCTTCAGTTTTGTGAAAAAACCCTCATCCTGATCTGTTATTTGATCCTTAACTTCTCTTAAATTAACCCAGCTTTCCCTAAAATCAGTAAGCGCAACTTGAATTTCATTTTTATTTAATTGAGGGAAATTTTTACTAATATTAAGATCAGCAAGTTTATCATTAGCATGTAATTTAATTAGTATTCCTTCTCCATTAACTATATTTCTTTTAAACTTTCCAATATAATTTGTTCCATCAATAGTTTTAAGGGCTCCAATACCGTGGGCTTTTCCATTTTTAACTTCCCCAATATACTTTGCTTTACTACCAAAATTTAATTCTCCTATCTTAGCAGCATACGCTACATTGATAGCACTTAAGTTAAAAAGCAGTATTGCTAAAGTTGTTATTATTTTTTTATTTATCATTTATTGCCCTTTTTTTTTTTTATTTCTTGTTAATTTATTAATACTACATGACTTACTCCAATATCAACTTAGTATTTCTTCAAAATAAAATATAATTTCCTAATTAATGCAAATTTTACCAAATTTTTGAAGTTTAATTTTATCTAATTTAAAATGTCGCTTATCAACAGTTAGATCAGTTAAATTTCGGATATCTGGTAACTCTGATATCAAAATTTTACTTATTCTTTTTGTACTTTGAAAAGAATTACATATTAATCTTTCAACTTTTTTAGCTAACTCTTTATTTAACAGAAGTTTTTTATTATCTTTGTCCACAGAGTAAACCCAGTATGGATGCGTAATTATGAAATCTATTTCTAAGTCAAGTATATCAGCTGTTTTGTTTAACTTATTAAAATAGTTAATTATATTTTTATTAACTTTATTTATATTTAAATTTAAAAAAAGATTTTGCATTTCAGCGTTATTACGTCGACTTAAAGTAAAATTTTTTCTAGAAATTAAATCTTTAAAAATTATCCATCTATATTTTAAAGGGTGCTCTAAAATGCTATCTAGCTCATAATCTTTCAAAGCTACATAATTATTAGGATCCCATCCACTTCTAACTCTATAAGCATCAACTGCAAAATTAAATGTAATAATAATTTTTTTGTTTAAAATATTTTTGTTTTTATTTAAAAAATTTATAACTTCATAAGGACCATTATTTGGAGCAGCATAAATAATAAAATTACTATTTTTGTATTTTGAATATAAATAATGATGTTCTATTTTTTCCATCTCCAAGCCTATCACTTGACTATCTCCAAAAATTTGAATCTTATTTTTGAAGTTTTCATTAATTAATAACCTTCCTCCATAATTATCTGTTTTATATTTATTGGTTGTTTTCTGTTTAACGCAAAAAGAAGCATTTTCTGGAAGTTGAACATAGAAATTGTTAAAACCGTATGGTAAAAAAGACAAACAATTATCAGCAAATACCTTGGGTATAAACAAAAGATAATATAATAAAATAATTAATAAAATGTTTTTAATACCAAAAATTAATCTTAAAAAATTATTCTTCATCTATTCTATAGCTAGATTCTTTTAAAAAATAAGCGTTTATAAGTCCTAAAATTTCATGTTTGTGTAATTGAAATTTTGAATCATTCTTTTTAATTTTATAGTAAACGCAAAATTTTATTGCTTTAATTAAATTTGGAATAGTTTTTCGAAAAGCAAAAAAGTAACTAAAATGTTTTTTATAAAAGTAAAATTTTGACCAACAATAATGCCAACTTCGTGACTTTAGAACTTCATTCTGAAATGATGGGTGAGAAGACTTCTGACCATAATGTAAGAATTTTAAGTTTTCTATTATATAAATTTTTTCATTATCTTTTTTAACTCTAAGACAAATATCATTATCTTCAAAATAAAGAAAAATATTTTCATCAAATATTTCTTTAAAAAGAAATTTTTCTTTATTTAAAATCATTATAGCTCCATTAACTTCATTCACTTCTCTAAGTGAATTATCTAATATTTTAATAGATTTAATTTTGCTATTTGAGTCTGGTGGATAGTGTTTATAATCATTATCATCAGGATATCCTGGGGTTAAAATAGAAAAATCTTCAAACAAATCAAGAATATTCAAAATTTTTAATATACAATCATTTTTTAAGTTAATATCAGCAGCCATACACATAACATATTTGCTTTTGGATACTCTTATTCCTAAATTTAAAGCTCCTCCATACCCTAAATTTTTTTCAGGAATTATAACTTGAACATTTATATAAAGATTTTCAATTTTATTTTTTAGATTATTATCTAAAGAATTTTCAATAATAATTATTTCATTTTCAACTGGTATATTTTTAATAATCTCATCTAACAAATGATAACTTTTAAAAGAAACAATTATAAAACTTAAGTTCATGTTGTTTTTATAATCTTAATTAAATTTTTAAATGTTGTTTGACTATAAATATATTCACAATATGTTAAGTTTATTTTGATTGTATATAATATCAATTAATTTAAATTTTTATAAAAGATAAACAGCGTTGATCTACACCCTTTAATGCGCGTCTATGCATAGTGCGTTTTATAATAATAATTAATAGTATTGGGATTTAGTTTATTAAATTAACAACCAGAACTACCTGAAGAACCTGAAGAACCAGAAGAACCACCAGAACTAGCACTTGCAATTGCAGCTGCCATTTCTGTTTTTCCTTCAGCAGTTAGTTCATAAGTACCTGACGAATTTTTCTCAGCCTTAAACCACTTCGTTGATGCAGGGCCTACACCTTTCATTTCAGTATAAGTTTCAAAACCTGTTTTAGGTTTAATTTTAATTACATCTCTAGTTTTTTTATCTAACTTGGATCTTAAAGATCCATACTTAAACTTACCTTCATAAACTTTTCCTGAAGAAATAGTATATTTTCCTTTGCCATGAATTCTATTTTTAGAAACCTTGCCTTCATATTTAGAACCATCTGAAAAAGTAAAAACACCAGTGCCATGAGCTTTACCTTTTTTTACTTCACCTTCATAGGTAGCGGCTGCAAACTTTAGAGTTTCAGCATAAGTTATGCTGGTTAAGCTTGAAAAAAGGATAAATAAAGTAATTGGTATAAGTTTTAAAATTTTCATTTGAAATATTCTCTCATTTATTTAAACAAATAGATAGGACTTCTAACACTTTTTTTTGATAAAAGTGCTAAAAATTTTTAAAATTACATATTTCTTGATAATTTTTAAGTTTAATTTTTGTAGATTTTAAATGTCGCTTATCATTTGTAAGATCATTTAACTCTAAAGTTTGTGGTACACGAGATATTAAAACTTTACTTATTTTTTTTTTATCCCGAAAAGAGCTGCAGATCAATTTTTCTACTTTTTCATTTAATTTTTTATTGAGTAAAAGTTTATTGTTTTTTTTATCTACAGAATAAACCCAATAGGGGTGAGTAACTATAAAGTCTATTTCTACATCAAGTTTATTTGCTGTCTTATTTAATTTATCAAAGTATTTAATTAAATTATTGTAAAGCTCATCTTGATCTGAATTTAGAAATAAATTTTGCATTTTTTTATTATCATATCTACTTAAAGTAAAATTTTTGTTAAGTAATAAATTCTTAAAGACTATCAATCTATATTTAAAGGGGTTTTCTAAAATTTCATCTAGCTCGTAATCTTTTAAAGCTACAAAGTTCTCAGGGTTCCAATAATTTAAAATTCTATAAAGGTCAGTAGAGAAACTAAATGTAACAACTATTTTTTTTTGTAAAATTTTTTTATTCTTATTCAAAAAATTTATAACTTCATAAGGACCATTGTTTGGAGCCGCGTATATAACAAAATTATTTTTTTTATATAAAGTGTTTAAATAGTGTTCTTCAATATTTTCTACATCTAAACCTAATACTTGACTATCACCAAAGACTTGAATTTTGCTATTTAGGTTGTCATTATAAAGTAACCTTCCACCATAATTGTCCGTTCGATATGTATATTTAGTTTTTCCTTGCTTAACACAAAAAGATGCACTTTGAGGTAAATGAACATATGATTCATTAAACCCAAACGGTAGAAATGATAAACAATTCTTTGCATTTGAAGAATTGGTAAATAAAATAAAATAAATAAAAGTAATTAATAAGATGTTTTTAATACCAAAAAATAGTTTTAAAAAATTTGATCCTGAAAGAAGTTGTTTTGTATTGAATGAATTTGCAGCGGCAGAATTCTCATCAGCAGTTGAGATGTTGTTTGCAGCAAAAGCTGTTAATAATAAAAAACTTTCTAATGGTTTCATAAGACATGCACTGGACGAATATAAGCATTGTTTTATTTTCACAAAAATCAAAAATCAAATAATATTAGAGTATAAAATTAATAAGAAAGAATTAAGTTTTGTACCCAACCACATTTATAATAAGGGATATATTTATAAAGATCACTTTATTTTTGAAAAAAAGAAATTAAATGATTTCGCTATATTTGTTGGTGCAAATGAAGAGATTGCTGAGAAAAAACTGATAGCTTTTTCAAATCATTTAAAAGAACATAAACCTTTGGCATTTACAGAAATTCAAAATATTTTAAAAGACGAAGAGAGGCATGCTCAATATTCTCTTAGATTTGCAAAAAATAATAATGGCTTATTTTCATATAAAATTAAATTAGCTAAAGAAAAAACATTAAGTTTTTTTAGACATATTTATGCAAATAGCCTAAATAAATTTTCTTTTATCTTTAATCCGATTTTAATAACCATCATAATAGTAATAAGTTTTGTGGCTCATTTTTTGAAGTTAAAAAAAAATATCACAGATGAGGATGTAATGAAAAATATAGAGCCTAATTCTATAACTTAATATGTACTATATTGGAATATCTGCATACTATCATGAATCATCAGTTTTTCTTACAGATAACAAGGGAACCAACTGTTTTATAAAAGAAGAATCTTTTAGCAGAATAAAAGGTGATAAAAATTTTCCACAAAGGTGTTTAAGGTTCTTAATTAAAAAATTTGATTTAAAGAATGAAAATATAAAATCTATATGTTTTTATGAAAAACCATTTAAGACTTGGTGGGAAATTTTTTCATATTCAATTAAAAATCCGTTACAAAATAAAAATTTTTTAATTCATCATCTAAAAAATTTTAATAAAGGATCAATTTTTTTTTATACTGACATAAATAAATTAATTAATGTTTCAAGAGACAAGATTGTTTATTCATCACATCATCTAAGTCATTGTTTATATGGTCTATCTGTTATTAAAAATGTTTCTGATTATGTTTACGTTACTTGTGATGGTGTTGGAGAGGGAGAAACAATGTCTATTTATACAATAGATGATGAATATAAAATCAAAAAGATTTGGACTAATTTTTATCCAAACTCTGTTGGTTTATTTTATTCTACAATCACTGATTATCTTGGTTTTGAAATTAATGAAGGTGAATTTAAAGTTATGTCTCTAAGCTCGTTTGGAAAACCAATCTATGAAAGTGAGCTTAAGAAAATTTTCGATATTGATAATTTCACAATTAATATGGATTATTTTGAATTCCATAAAAGCCCTAGTAAATCTTTTTCAAAAAAATTTTGTGAAGTCTTTGGAGAACCCTATCTAAACATAAGTGAAGATGTGAATTTTAATAAATATGCAGATATTGCGAGCTCAGCTCAATTAATTTTAGAAAATACGATAAAAAATTTGATTCAAAAAGCTATGGATTTATCTGGTAAGAGCAAGATTGTATTAACAGGGGGTGTAGCCTTGAATTGTAAAATGATTCATAGTCTATCTAAGCAAGATATTTTTGAAGAAATGATTGTTCCACCCTCACCAGGAGACTCTGGATCTGCTATAGGTGCTGCAAATTTTGCCTTTTTAGAAAAATCTAAAACAAAAATACTGGATTTTAACAGTATTTTTCTTGGTCCAAAAAAAAAATTTATTAACGAAAAAGAAAGTAGAGATAACTTTTTTTCAAAAATTAATTTAACTAATGATTTTACAAATGAGACGGCAACTAAATTAGTAAAAGGTGAAATAATTGCTTCCTATTATGGACCCAATGAAGTTGGTCCAAGGTCTCTTGGTAACACTTCTATTTTCTGTGATGCCAGAAACAAAGAGGCTGTGATTAATTTAAACTTAAACTTAAAAAAAAGAGGACATTTTCAACCTTTAGCTCCAATTTTACTTGAAAAAGATTTTCAAAAATATTTTTCAATTAATAAAAGTATTGTAAAAAATTTAGAATGGATGGGAACTTTGTGTGACGCAAAAGAAGAACTTTATAATAAATATAATTCAATCATACATGTTGATGGAACTTGTAGAACACAAATTGTTAAAGATGAAAATTCATTAACCTATAAAGTTTTATCAAATCTTAAAAAGAGTGGCTCAGATATATTGGTTAATACTTCTTTTAATATTTCAAAAGATCCTGTTGTATTTGACTTATATGATGTTTATGTAAATATGAAGAGAATGAATATTAAGTTTGTTTTAATGGATGACGGTTTATATCAGACTAAAGATATATGAGAAAAATAATTAATTATTTTTTTTTAATTAGAGACTTTAAAAAAAAATATGGTTTAGTTAAAACTTTATTTTTTCTAATCTTTATAATTTTGATATTACTTTTTTCTATTTTTGTTTTTTTCCAAATTTTTTTACCCTTTACTTATATTGCAATATAACTTAAAAAAAATCCTATCAAATATGGCAAAATCCTATTTTCTAATGAAATCAGAACCTAACGTTTGGTCAATTGATCAACAAAAAAAGGTTGGAGTTAAAGGAGCTCCGTGGGATGGTGTTAGAAATTATCAAGCTGCTAAAAATTTAAAAAGTATGAAAAAAGGTGATCTTTGTTTTTTTTATCACTCCAATATTGGAAAAGAAATTGTTGGAATTGTAGAGGTTATCAAAGAAGCTTATCTAGATAAAACTGATAAATCGGGGCGATTTGTAGCTGTTACAGTGATGTTTAAGAAAAAATTTTCAACCCCTGTAACTCTTGAAAATATCAAAAAGTCTGAAGAATTAAGCCATTTAGCTCTTATTAAACAAAGCAGACTATCCGTAATGCCTATAGACTCTAAAAGCTGGAAAATATTAAATAACATGAGTAAAGTTTAAATATAAAATAATTTCATGCCTTTAAAAATAAAGAAAAAAACTAAAGTTAAAAAGAAAGTTGCTAAAAAAGTAACAAAAAAAACTAAAGTTAAAAAAAAAATTATTAGTAAAATTACCAAAGAAAATTCAAAAGAACTTATTATTAAAACAAAACCTCTATGGGTAAAAAATAGTTTAGCTACAAAAACTAAGTATCAAGATAAATATTCTAAATCTATTAAAAATAATGATGAATTTTGGAGAAAAGAAGGAAAAAGAATCACTTGGATAAAACCATACAAAAAAATTAAAGATGTAAAATACAGCACTAAAGAAGTTAAGATCAAATGGTTTCAAGATGGAACTTTAAATGCTTCAGCAAATTGTATTGATAGACATTTAAAAGATAAAAAAGATAAAACTGCGATAATATGGGTTGGGGACGATCCTAAAGATAATCAAAAAATATCTTACAAACAACTTCATGAAAAAGTTTCAAAAGCAGCTAATGGCTTGAAAAAATTAGGAATTAAAAAGGGAGATAGAGTTACGATTTATTTAACTATGATCCCTGAGCTTGCTATTTTGATGCTTGCTTGTGTTAGAATTGGTGCGGTTCACTCAATTATTTTTGGTGGATTTTCAGCAGACTCTATTTCTGGAAGAGTAAATGACTGTGAATCTGAATATATAATTACAGCAGACGAAGGTGTCAGAGGAGGAAAAACTATCCCCCTTAAATATACAACTGATGAAGCATTAGAAAGTTGTCCAAATGTTAAAAAATGTATTGTCGTTAAACGAACAGAAAATTATATCAATTGGGATAAAAAAAGAGATGTTTGGTACCATGATTTAATTAAAAATGTTTCAAGCAACTGTGAACCTGAAGAAATGAACGCTGAAGATCCTTTATTTATTTTATATACATCGGGTTCAACTGGTAAGCCTAAGGGAGTTTTACATACTACAGGTGGTTATATGGTGTATGCTTCAATGACTCATCAATACATTTTTAATTACAAACCAAAGGATATTTATTGGTGTACAGCTGATATTGGCTGGGTTACAGGCCATAGCTATATAATTTATGGGCCCCTAGCAAATGGAGCGACAACAATAATGTTCGAGGGTATTCCAAACTATCCAACGACCTCTAGATGGTGGCAAATTATTGATAAATATAAGGTAAATACTTTTTATACAGCTCCTACGGCTATTAGAGCTTTAATGCGTGAGGGAGATAAGCCTGTTAAAAAAACTTCAAGAAAATCACTAAAATTATTAGGAACTGTTGGAGAACCAATTAATCCAGAGGCTTGGATGTGGTATTACAAAACTATAGGAAATTCTAAATGCCCAATTGTTGATACTTGGTGGCAAACAGAAACAGGTGGAATAATGATTGCACCTCAAACTGG
>Ga0209140_1001350_pt1 | contig 12832 bp, 11 predicted proteins | sample SaaInlV_120m_DNA_3_FD_184666 | JGI IMG/M metagenome (GOLD analysis project Ga0209140, IMG submission 184666) | Marine microbial communities from expanding oxygen minimum zones in the Saanich Inlet - Saanich Inlet SI073_LV_100m_DNA (SPAdes) (version 2) | ecosystem: Environmental > Aquatic >... | reverse complement strand
TCCCGGAGTCGGTGGCTTCACTGGCCAGAAGTACCCTTTGTTGTCATAGACACCATTCAGGTAGAGCATGTGGAAGGCAGCGTTCGACTCTTTTTTTCTGTGTGGCCTCGCTAAAAAACTGATGATCCGGATTGGAGGACCAGGCCAAAAGTTGTTCTTGACGTGATCGACTTAACCACCAACTAGAGGTTTCAATTTGGCTCGCGGGTTCCAGGGATCCTCTGAAGGTGAACCGTTCGTTCTTGTATGTGAGTGAGACCAACGCCTCTTGTGCGTCAACGGGTTTGCGCGAGAGTGAAAGCGTATTAATGAAAAACAAAATATTTTTTTCATTAATATTGATTAAAGAAATAGGTGCTAATTCAGGGGATTTTTGTCCATAGCAAATAACCAATGAACCCAGCGCTCCGGGTTTTATCGGAGTATTTTCGGTCGGCCATAAGGTCAGGCTTCTACACCGTTTAAGCACCAGGTTGACTGTTTTTTCCTTCATCGAAGTTAGTAAGTCCTGTGATTCATGTAAAGATTGGCTCCAAGATCCTTTTATTATTACTACTATTATAATAAGGCTCTGATCGTCGAGGTTGATATGGATCAAGGATTGATCCCATGAGCCCAGCTTTGAGTTTCAGTGTTAATGTATGTTAGCGCTTACTTGGATGTCAGGAATCGCTTGCCCTAACATGCAAGTAATCAAGTGAAATGATTTTCCAATGGTAGGTGAAGCGCTCGGCAGGTGAGGGCTATTGCCACCTTCTGAGACTCACTAGAGAGATGTACTTAAGCTTGGCATTGATGTAACCAAAGTGATAGGCAAGGAGCATGGCCCTCAAGGCTCTGTTGTCGAAGAAATTCTAGATACCGCAAGTGCAAATAGTGCTGATTTGATTGTAATGCCTACGGCCGGACATCATGGCTTTCTGGACGCCGTTCGCGGAAGTACAACTGAGCAGGTGCTCAGAGATGCAAAGTGCCCTGTGTTGGCGGTCTCATGACCGCTTATCGGCTCGCTGATACATCGGTTTGTTTAATAGACTACACCAGATAGCAGCCTGGAAAAGCCCTCACTCAAGGTTGCCGTATTTGTCTTTGAGGCAAGCGTCTTTATTTGGTAGAAATAAGATTGGTAGAAATAATATGGGACGAGAGAATCTGGTCAGCCGTAATCAGGCCGCTGGCCTCCGTAGTGTCGTTTCCACCAGCGTATAGTGAGCGGAACCGAAATATTCAGAAAGAAACACGTAAGCATCAGAGTATAGAAGGCTTCCAGCGATATCACATGGTGTTCAACATAGGCTATTTCCATTACCACAAACGCCAATTCCGCACGGCCGAGCATACCAAATCCAATCATCCAGCTTGAGGGCCAGTCAAAATTTCCGGTGTAGCGTGCAGCGAGCGCGGCCGAGAGTATTTGTCCTACGAACAGGCCGATAAAAAGTAATAAGCTGAAAGGCAATATAGTCAGAAATAATTCAGTGTCGAAAATTAGTTTGCTGCCAAGAACAACAAAAAATACTGGACCAATCCAGGTAAATGCTACGTTATTAATTACCTCTTCGGCTTGCTTGTGAAAATCAATATTTTTATCACGGTGAAAATCGAAGTAGGCAGGATGAATGATCAGTCCCGCCATATAGGCGCCTACCGCCGGATGGAAACCAAATTCATGCGCTAACAGACCCACCGATACTGCAATTAGCAATAATGCCAACACCGTGTATTCCCCACGAGCCATGGATAGCAGTCGGCGAAGGTTGAATTTCCCAACCAGTGGGACCCGGCCACGCCAACCTTCACTGTGTGGAAAAAGCCAGGCACCGAGAAAGGTGACGATGGCGAAGAATGCAAAGGCCTTGCCCAGTATAAACGCAACACCATTGATAGACAGTGTCGCAGTACCTGTGGCCAATGGCACCATGATAGCGACCAGTGCCAGCGAGGCGATGTCGTCCAGTATCGCAGAGGTCATTATGCCGGTCGCCGCGGGCAAGTGACTCAAGCCTTCGGATTTTAGTGAAACCATGGTTAAAGAAACAGCGGTGGCTGTCATCGCCAAGCCACACAGCAAGGCCACATTATGGTCTTGCCACAAATAGAGTGTAGTGGTGTAAGCGATTATGAAAGGGGCTAGAGCACCAAAAAAGGCGATTCCCCAACTGCGTTTTATACTTCGAAGAAAGTGGCTGGTGTCTTCTTCAAAGCCCAACGCGAACATAATGATGATTATTCCAAGTTCTGCAAAATCGGTTATGAATATGGGCATTTCCATTGGCAGAAAACCGAGGTTTACCATCGTGGCGCCACAGAAGAGGTACCATAGTGCAGGGGTTAAGCGTGTTTTCTCAGCCAGGTAGGAGGCAATGAAAACACTGGCCCAGATCAAGCAAAGAATAGTTAGGTCGTGCATAAATCAGTTCATGGTTACAGTGGCGAGTACTAGTGTAACAGCCGCAGTTGATGCAGGTCACAATCATGGGCCTCAGATGGCACAGACTCACCATATTCTGCTAAATTATCAGGCTGCGAATCCCCTTATCGTGAAACGGCCAGCATGTGATTGAGATCAAGCTTAAAATTGACAATCTGCTATGACGGAAAAGCTTTCCCTGCCGGCTTTTAGAAGCACGGGCATAACCAAGGTTTATGGCTCTGGTGCCGCTGCCGTTCATGCCCTGCGCGGAGTAGACCTTGAAATCCCGTTCGGTGAACTGGTTGTCGTGCTTGGGCCATCGGGCAGTGGCAAGTCCACTATGCTTAATATTCTTGGTGGATTGGATCGTGCTACTGATGGCGAGGCATTCTATAGCGATCTAAATCTGACCGAAATGAGCGACGCTTCATTAACCCAGTACAGGCGTCACCATGTCGGCTTTGTTTTCCAGTTTTATAATTTGATGCCGAGCCTTACCGCTCGCGAGAATGTCGAACTTGTTACCGAGATCGCTGATGACCCTATGAGCGCGGACGAGGCGCTTGCCCTGGTCGGACTGGAAGAACGTATTAACCACTTTCCCGCCCAACTCTCAGGAGGCGAGCAGCAGCGTGTTGCTATTGCGCGTGCCATCGCTAAACGACCGAATATTTTGTTCTGCGACGAGCCAACAGGAGCGCTTGATAGCGCCACTGGTCGTACCGTTCTGCGTGTGCTTATGGATGTCAATGAATCGCTCGGCGCGACGGTGCTAATTATTACCCATGCAGCAGCAACCGCGGGCATGGCGGATCGGGTGCTGAAATTCTCTGACGGACGGATTAGCGATGTCATTATCAACAAGACCAAGGTTTCGCCAGAGGAGATTGCCTGGTGAGTCCTCTTGATAAAAAGCTCGGTCGCGATCTCTGGCGTATGAAGGGGCAGGCAATTGCCATCACTCTGGTGATAGCGGTCGGGGTATAGGAAGAATTAGCCACATTTATGGTTATTCCGCCAGATACACATTCCGCCCAAATCAGAGCTGGCTATATTCTTTGATCAAATCTGGTGGTTATTGATAAGTAAATCGTGCGGGTCACACAGTTATTCCCGTTTCCTCTGATGTTTTTGGTTACCGAACCGAGTTGGATCCCTCCAGCGTTGGTAAATGTCAGAATAGTTGGGTCGAATGGCTGAACAGGCTTGACGGCGGTGAACGATTTCGGGTTTGTGATTCTTCATCCAGGCCGACATGTTTCAGAATCTTTTCAATGACGGCCGGGTCTTCTATTGAGGCAATGATCTTCACCCGCCCGCCACACTTATCGCACTTCTCAATTTCTATGGCAAAGACGCGTTTTAGCCGCTGCGCCCACGTCATCGCATAGGCTTTGTCCATGGCGGATTGTGAATTCTCTTTCGATTCATCTTCTGGCTTGCCAGGAACAACATACACTCTCAACCTACTCCGTGGGGAGAAGACACCATGGAATCTCGTGAGGTTAACTCTCGGCTTTGGAACTAGCGCCGCCAGACGCCCCATAAACTCCATGGGGCTTAAGACCACATGGGAGGTACCATCATCATAGGGTGTCTTTAAGGAAACAATCACGTTGCCATTGCTAGCCAATGACAACCTTTGTTCAGCAATGGCCGGACGCGTGATATACCGGCAGAGACGCTCAAGCTTTTTTCGCTGGTTGGACTTACAGGCCACCCCCGCATGTAGTGAAAAGCCTGCCTGCTTGCTGACCAGTTCACTCGACTTCGCTCTGTAGTCGTTGGTTGGCACAGCCTGTAATGTCAATGCCTTCTTCCCCGCATTGGTGCCAAACGCCAACCTATAGGTAATCGACGCGCCGATGATACGGTGCATTGCATCACCTTCCTCAGGTAATAGATCTAGATACTCAGTCTCCGCGTCCCGATACAGATACCCTGCCCTCTCCAGATATCGGGATACACGCTTTGCAATCTTGTGCGTGACCCCGTCAAGGTCTCCCGGAGTCGGTGGCTTCACTGGCCAGAAGTACCCTTTGTTGTCATAGACACCATTCAGGTAGAGCATGTGGAAGTGTAAGTTCAGATTGAGTGCAGAACCGAAGCGCTGTATCAGTGTTACCGCACCGCTCTGGGCTCCTGACTTCACCTTCCTACCAGATCGTTTGATCAGGAATGTACTGATCACTCGATGCACGATAGTCAACACGCGGCTCATCACCTGCGGGTTGGTAGCAAACAAGTAGCGCAAGGGGAATGGGACGCGCTGCTGATAACTGATTCCTTTGGGATCTATACCGCTGAGCATCTTGCACCGGGCTTCAAAACACTTATTCATGTGAATGTGACGGATCTGAAAGAAGGTGAAATGAGTAACTTCTATGGTGAGATGATTGACAAAATAGCCCCCGATCGAATTCTATTTCTATTTAATGATCAATCATTCATTGGCAGGTATGCACTTAATCGGATCAGGGTTGCTACTGTGGTGCGTCCAGTGAAGGAATCAGATATCCAGTAATGTCGGTACTGCCAACTTAACTGGCCCATATTGATAGAATCGTTGGATGAATACGTATAAGCGCCAGCGATTCCCGCCAGATATCATTTCTTATGCTGTCTGGCTCTACTTCAGATTCAATCTCAGCTATCGGGATATTGAAGATCTCCTGGCCGAGCGGGGTATTACGGTCAGCCACGAGTCCATCCGACTCCGGTGCATCAAGTTCGGCGCTCTGTATGCCAAACGGCGGTACTGCCAACTTAAATGGCCCAAATTGATAGAATTGGGTTGACGTATAATTTTTGAGACAGCTATGCCTTTTACGGGTGCCGATCATGTAGTGATATTGGTTCGAGATATTGATCAAGCCATACACACCTGGCAGAACCAATTTGGTTTGCCTCTGAGTCACAGAGCAGATCTGCCGGAGATAGGCATTCGCCAGGCGTTCTTTCTGCTTGAGGACAATACGTTTCTCGAGTTGATAGCGCCGATGGGGGAGCAGTCACCGATTGAAAAGGTACTTGAATCACGCGGTGAGGGCGTTCACACCCTCGCACTCAAAGTTGATGATCTGGATGCCACCGTCGCAAACCTTGAATCACAGGGTGTTCAGTTGATGGGGGTTGGCACACCGCAGGTTTTTATTCATCCGAAATCGGCAAATGGTGTACGCGTACAATTGTGGCCATCGACACGCCCGCATCGTTGGCAAGATAAGCCGAGTGAAGGTAGCAAGTGAATGAATAAGCAGCACTTTGAAGTGACGGAGCAAGAATGGCGCGAAGGCAGCCTGCTTGAGGAAAAACTTGAGCTGATTCAAGACAGCTTCAATTCGATTGGTTTTGCTGTTGTCTCAGGACTCGTGCCGGCTTCGGTTTGTAAACCCCTCGTAAAAGCATTTCTTGAAGACGTCGCGCTGATTCGCGAAAAGTCAGGTTTGACGATGCACGAGAAGCATACCGCAGAAGGGCATCTGCAACTGGGTCCGCGTCGTCACGCACCCTATGTTCAAAAAGAACTGGTCGCCAACCCCATACTCGAAAGTGTTGTCACAAAACTATTGGGGCGCGGTGCCTGGCTGGGTTTTTACAATGGTAATGTAAATTGTCCCGACAGCGGCTACCAGCCGCTTCATTTCGATCGGCCCTATGCATGGACGACTGAGCAGGCGGCTAAAGCGGCGGGGCAAAGCTGGCCGCCCAATACGACAACGGTTTCTTGCTCACTGGCATTGTCAGAGATTACCGAAGCCGTCGGTGCGACAGAAATATATCCCGGCAGTCACCGAGAAACGGCCGTCACCACCTGGGGTAAGGGTGAGCAACCCGTGCATCATCCTGAAATTGTAAAAAACTGGGGCCCGCCGGCGTCGATGACAATACCTGCCGGTGGCGTCTGTTTTCGTGATCCTCGTATGTGGCATCGTGGCGTAAAGAATGCGGCAGATATACCAAGACCGATGGTTGCATTGACCTATCATTCGGTTATGTCAAAACATCAACGTGGCACCCTTGTTAATGTGTCAGAGAAAGATGCGACCGCTTGCGAATTGGATCCCTCTCTAAAGGTTCTTGATTCGGGTGCTTTAGGTGATGGTCGGTTGGTGTTTGATGCAGACGTAAAGTCAGCGTTCGACGCGCCTAATTTGCATGGCGTGTATCGCAATGCACGATTTGTTGACGCGCCGCTAGTCGTTAATCACTTTCTTGATGCGCATCTATTAGGTGGTGGTCGTGTGGTTGAAGATCAACCCGTGCATCCTTATCCCAACCATGACTAGCGTTCTCTACATTGGTGGTAGTGGGGAAATTTCCACGGCCTGCGTCGCGCATTCACTTGCCCTTGGTCATGACGTGTCTGTTTTTAATCGCGGCAATCATCCAATTGAAGGTGTTAGGCATTTCGCAGGTAGCATTGACGGGCCAAATCCCTATCAGCCGTTAGCAAATGCGTCTTTCGATGTGGTCTGTCAGTTTCTTGCCTTTGACACGAACACTGTCGAGGCGGATTTGGAGTTTTTCGCACCGAGATGCAAACAATATGTTTTTATTTCGACGGCATCGGCCTACGAAAAGCCGTGTCAGAATCATGTCATCACCGAGCAGACGCCACTGTCGAATCCATTCTGGGACTACGCCAGAAAAAAAATAGCCTGTGAAGACTTACTGATCAGCCAAGACCAGCTGCCTTATACAATTGTCAGACCCAGTCATACTTACCGCAGCCGTTTGCCGGGTGCTGTGATTGACGGTAATCACCAAACTTGGCGACTACTAAACGGTAAGCCGATCATCGTGCACGGAGATGGACAATCGCTTTGGACATTAACCCACGCGGCAGATTTTGCCCGCGCGTTTTGCTGTTTGTTTCTTAACGAACTAGCGCTCGGCAAAGCATTTCACATCACCGACGAGCAAGCACACACATGGGACAAGTTGATCCTATCTAGCGCCAAGGTGCTCGGCGTCGAAGCTGAGCTTGTGCATGTGTCGAGTGAGCGTCTGGTTCACCACCAGCCATTGTGGCAAGGACCACTGCTCGGCGACAAATCGAATTCCGTGATGTTCGATAACCGATATCTCAAACAAGTCATTGGTGATTGGCAGTGTGAGGTGGCGCTCGAGTTTGGCCTACAACAAGCGGCAACAATGGTGCTTAATCGTTTGGCGGCGGGTTATGAGCCCGATAAGGACATTGACCAACTCGTTGATCGAATTATTGAAGAAAACACGTTCGAAAATATGGGGTCAGCGTAGTTACACTGACGCCAAGACTACGACCCTAGGACTAATGTGTCGCTTTTCGATGTTTCAGATCGAAGATTCGCGGTTTTCGCTTTCTGAGTGTTATCTGATGCTGTTTGTAAAAACGGCTTGCCGCCCCTCGAGAGAATTTGTCAGATTCAACAGTAAGGCTTTCAACGCATATCCCTTCAATAGTAATACGCCTCTTTTTCGGTCATTATCAATGCTGAACACAAGCCCAGGGGGCACAAAAAGATGTTGTTCAAATTTTTTCTGTTCATTGCAGCATTGCTGCTGAGTACTGTGCTGGTCATCACTGTCAGTTACTATAGCTGGCGTTCAGAGCACTACGATGCGTTGCACTTCGGGGGCGCGTTCATTGAGACTGACGCCGGCTTATTTCAGTATGCGCTAAAGGGAAATGGAGCACCCAATGTGCTTTTTCTCCATGGAACGCCTGGCGGATACGATCAGTCGATTGAAGATAACTCGGGTGTTAAAATACTCACCCCCTCAAGACCTGGCTATCTCGGCACACCATTAAGCGTCGGACGAACACCGGCTGAACAGGCTCAATCCTATATTGCTTTGATGGATAAACTGAATATCGAATCGGTGATCGTTATCGGTGCTTCGGGCGGTGGACCATCAGCAATTGCGTTTGCTGCAATGTTTCCTGAACGCACAACGGGATTGATCGCGATTGAAGCGGTAAGTCAGTCCACAGAACTTCAAGAGTTACCGGCATTTCTTTCTTCAGACTTTCTCGTCTGGTTGATGTTCAGTATGAATGATTTTCGGTCTGATGAGGCGGTCATGCAAATGATGATTCCTGACCCGGTCAACAGGCAGCTTGCGCTGCAAGACCCTGCAAAGGTTGCTACCATCAAAGCGCTCTCATGGTCACTGTGGCCACCTTCACTTCGTGGTCCAGGCATGGACAATGATGTGAGCCAATTTTCGAATCTGTCTCTGCCCATAGAAGAAGTACGCGTACCGACGCTTATTATTCACGGTACCGCCGACACAAACGTCGATTTTAGTCACGGCGAACTTCTGGCGAAGACGATCCCCGGTGCAAAGTTTCATGTGATCGATGGTGGCGATCACATGATGCCCTTCACGCATGCTGAAGAGGTGCAGGGGGTCATCGATGACTTTATCAAAAACGTTGCGCGCGGACTTCAAAAAACTTCGTCGGAAACGGAGTAGAAAATCTTGGGGTCACAGTAGTTACACTGACCCCATAGCTTACCGAGCCTGCGTCAATAGTATCAGGTTGGGGTATAGGAAGAATTAGCCACATTTATGGTTATTCCGCCAGATACACATTCCGCCCAAATCAGAGCTGGCTATATTCTTTGATCAAATCTGGTGGTTATTGATAAGTAAATCGTGCGGGTCACACAGTTATTCCCGTTTCCTCTGATGTTTTTGGTTACCGAACCGAGTTGGATCCCTCCAGCGTTGGTAAATGTCAGAATAGTTGGGTCGAATGGCTGAACAGGCTTGACGGCGGTGAACGATTTCGGGTTTGTGATTCTTCATCCAGGCCGACATGTTTCAGAATCTTTTCAATGACGGCCGGGTCTTCTATTGAGGCAATGATCTTCACCCGCCCGCCACACTTATCGCACTTCTCAATTTCTATGGCAAAGACGCGTTTTAGCCGCTGCGCCCACGTCATCGCATAGGCTTTGTCCATGGCGGATTGTGAATTCTCTTTCGATTCATCTTCTGGCTTGCCAGGAACAACATACACTCTCAACCTACTCCGTGGGGAGAAGACACCATGGAATCTCGTGAGGTTAACTCTCGGCTTTGGAACTAGCGCCGCCAGACGCCCCATAAACTCCATGGGGCTTAAGACCACATGGGAGGTACCATCATCATAGGGTGTCTTTAAGGAAACAATCACGTTGCCATTGCTAGCCAATGACAACCTTTGTTCAGCAATGGCCGGACGCGTGATATACCGGCAGAGACGCTCAAGCTTTTTTCGCTGGTTGGACTTACAGGCCACCCCCGCATGTAGTGAAAAGCCTGCCTGCTTGCTGACCAGTTCACTCGACTTCGCTCTGTAGTCGTTGGTTGGCACAGCCTGTAATGTCAATGCCTTCTTCCCCGCATTGGTGCCAAACGCCAACCTATAGGTAATCGACGCGCCGATGATACGGTGCATTGCATCACCTTCCTCAGGTAATAGATCTAGATACTCAGTCTCCGCGTCCCGATACAGATACCCTGCCCTCTCCAGATATCGGGATACACGCTTTGCAATCTTGTGCGTGACCCCGTCAAGGTCTCCCGGAGTCGGTGGCTTCACTGGCCAGAAGTACCCTTTGTTGTCATAGACACCATTCAGGTAGAGCATGTGGAAGTGTAAGTTCAGATTGAGTGCAGAACCGAAGCGCTGTATCAGTGTTACCGCACCGCTCTGGGCTCCTGACTTCACCTTCCTACCAGATCGTTTGATCAGGAATGTACTGATCACTCGATGCACGATAGTCAACACGCGGCTCATCACCTGCGGGTTGGTAGCAAACAAGTAGCGCAAGGGGAATGGGACGCTCAGCACCCACTGCCTGATCGGCCTCTTGGGCAAGATCTCATCAACCAGATGAGCAGCACTGTCTGCCATGCGCCTGGCCCCGCACGAAGGGCAAAAACCACGTCTCTTGCAACTGAACGCCACCAGCTTCTCATGATGGCAAGATTCACATCGCACTCGCAGAAATCCATGCTCTAGGCGACCGCACTTCAGGAAATCCTCAAACTCCCTGACAACATAACCCGGCAGGCCCCTGCCCTGCTCCGCTAGCATGTTCTGGAACCGGGGCCAGTGTTCTTTTACCAGCTGATAAAGCAGCGTGTTCTCGGGCTGATGTCGCTGGTACTGAAATGGACCAACAGGCCAGAAGTCGTCCTGAAATGCATTGGATGGCAAGATCGAGAGTCACTATGTAGTTGTGACAAACAGCCTTACTCCTCAACGGAGATCGCAGTATCGGCATTCACCATAGAAGTGAGAGGGGCGATTCCTTGAAGCTATGTGCGAAAGTGGCCGAAGCCCGTGCGGGAGTTTTGCGGGACACAGTTATGCACTGTTGTGCACAGTGGTGCAGGGTTGGCAACGGACGCACCGGTAAGTTATTGATTTAATTAATGTGAATTTCAGATCTTCGTCTTGAAAATCCCCGTGTCCCTGGTTCGATTCCGGGTCCGGCCACCAATTTCACGGCTTTTCGCAAAGCGAAAAACGTGAAAAACCAACTCCCAGAACACACGGCGGCAGCGTTTTTTACGCAGTAAAAATGCGAGAGCCCCATCCAAGCACGAAAGTCTCCCAGCGTTGAGCTCACCTGATGGGTCGATCCCCTATTTCAAGAAACTGGGCAGAAAAGTCGGAAAGACCCCATGGCCCACCGTGAGTTCCACGTAACCTGCAGAGCACTGCGCGAATTTGGCTAAGACCCGCGAAGACGCAAGTCGCCAAATGCCGTTACCTTGGATAATTTGCAATCACCCAAAGAATGGCGGGTGACCTGTGCGGTCATCTGCACAAGAAACATTGGCTAGTGACATTAGCAGCAAGGCTGTAGCGGTTAGTCGTTTGTTCATTTTGATTTGATTAGCCTGGGTTTTAGATCTTGATACGATTCTTCAATCAGTTGTTTCCAATAGTTGTTCGTTAATTTTTGAATCGAAGGTCAGCTTGACGTGGCGCATATTAGCAAAGCGAAGGAACTCACCAGGCAAATACATTGAGGATAATCCTGACATCTTCGAAGCTAACAACAAGCCCTGCCTATGGCCGCTGTCGTTTTCAAGGATCTCGTGGTGAGTTTTAGTTGAATTTTTACCAACTCACTATGGCAATCAAGAAATTGGCATCGAGTTTTACTGGCAAACCATTGTAAAGAGGCAGGTCCCGAATAACGGTACATGGCCTGACTTTAGCGAGCGGTAAGTGATCTGCCATCCAGACACATTGTGGACCAGATGACAGCTATTTCTACCCGCCGGTTACTCGCCTGGGCGATTCAAGACTTCGGCGAAATATACATTTTTACCCGTGCAGGAAGCATACGATGTCTGGTAAGACTGGCTCTGACGCCATCCGTCATTATTCGCATAGTTGTTCATATAGTCATTTAGGCCTGCATTGTCGCCAAAACTCAGCATGTGCATATATTCGCCGGGCGCATTCCGCATACCAAGGCCCTTATACACAATGCTCCAGGCTCTCACGGGAGAATCTGGCGCGCTGTTTGCGAGCATGCTGTTGTGTTTCTCTTGAAGCTGATCATAGCTTACGCCGGGCAAGCGCGAACACCAATCCATGGTCACAATACGAGTGTCTTTCGCCGTAATGGTTTCGTCAGCGTAAAGCGTAAATATAGGATTGAGACTTACCTTGCAGTCAGCAATAGATTGCCAATCCTCGTTGAGAGCCTGGCCTTCTTTGGTTGTTAGCCATTTGTCCCATCCTCTGCCATTGACCTCAAACGGGGCAGCAAGAAGCTCTATCCATTCGAAACCGTTTTGATTATTTGGTTGCGTGACGTACATAGGTGTAAGACGCAAAGCAAATGTTTCAACACCTTGCTTTTTGGACCAAGCAATATATGCATTAAAATTAGCTTTGTAGTCTTTCATTTTTTTGCCCGGTTTCAACGAGCACATTTGCATTTGTAAGGAATTGCCTTGGCTTAGATCCAAACCAGCCACTCGTTTGGTTACGTGGTCGTCAGCGACGACCGAACCACTAACCATCAAAACTGCACCAATAAACAATTTTTTTAACATTTTTCACCTTTGTTCTAAATGTTTAGGAGCTTGAAACATACCATAGGGTATTAAGGAGACAATATTAGTTCGATATTGGTCGAGACAGCGTCCGGTTCAAAGATTTTGGTGTCACCTGTCTGATGCAACGCGAAAAAGAGGGCGTGCGTCAAAGTGTGAGATGCCCTGGGCCTAAAGGCTAATTCATAGGGCACTAAGCATCAGAATCGAACCGACATTCGCGTGACGTCACCGGGGTTTGAATCCGGCGCGGCTATCCATTCAGAACAACTTGGAAGTGCTTTCGGGCTGGAGAATAGGCGATTTGACAGGAAAATTACGCCAATGGCCTGAATACTGATTTAGTACCAGTTGTCC
>Ga0209140_1001321_pt1 | contig 12972 bp, 9 predicted proteins | sample SaaInlV_120m_DNA_3_FD_184666 | JGI IMG/M metagenome (GOLD analysis project Ga0209140, IMG submission 184666) | Marine microbial communities from expanding oxygen minimum zones in the Saanich Inlet - Saanich Inlet SI073_LV_100m_DNA (SPAdes) (version 2) | ecosystem: Environmental > Aquatic > Marine... | reverse complement strand
ACGCGCAAGGAAAAATGGGGCATTCAGCCAAGCAACTTTGCCTGCAATGATTTTGTCATAGTTAGCACTTGCTGGGTCTGCAATGCCCTCAAGCATCCAGTGGTACAGGTGATGCCAATGCAGGCTTCCGGCTATGCCGATGAAGAACATGACAAGCATCGGAATACCTACCCATAGAGCCATAGCCTCCATTACGCGAAGGATGCCAACAGACCAGCCTACTTGTGCGGCATACTGGATAGCCAAGAAAAACAAGGCACCCAATCCAATGGATAAAAAGAAAATAGTGTTCACCAACAAACCAGCCCATGGCCGATTCTCAGCGTGACGCGCTGCGCCATGGTCATCATGGGAATCAACTGCGTGCTCAGCATGGCTGGCTTCTGCATGTCCTTCCTCCAATTCATGAGTGACTTCTGCATGTGCATCATGATCACTGTGTGTTCCAGCATGTGAATCATCGGGTTCACCAGTGAGTGCTGCTTGAATCATCGCCGCATGAGCTTCACCAGGGTAATCGCCATGCGTACTTAACGCATCATGATCTTTTTGAGCAACAGCATGATCATCATGACCATCACTTGCCTGGCTGTAATCAGTGTTAAAGCCAATAACTAATAAGCCAAGACCAACAATGGTCAGGGCGGCTGCAATCATTTTGATTTTCTTAGGTAATTCAAACATGGGTACGGTATTATGCAGATGGGCTTTGGTTGGCACGAAGTTGCATCACGTAGGAAATGATCTTCCAGCGCTCTGAATAGGTCAACTGAGAAGCATGACTTCCCATGTTGTTTTTTCCATGCATGATGACATGGTAAATGGAGCCAGGAGTTATCTCTGGTAAGCGCACTTCGTCATATCCAGGGATACCAAGAATCTTCTCACGCTGAACCAAGATGCCTTCACCATCTCCTTTCGCCCCATGACAGCTAGCGCAAAAGATGTTGTAAAGGACCTTCCCTTCCGCCGGGTCTATATCAGCAAAGTTGGCAGGTACATGGCTATTGGCCTTTGACGACTCATAGCCCTCAGTGCTGTTAGCTAGGTCGTAAGTAACATGACCACGTGGAATTGTGCCTTCAACAGGCAACATGGCAGAGGTTCCTTGTGGGGTGTTTGCTACAGCCTCATGGGTTCGAAGCGCAGGTGAGCTGTACATGTCATCCATGAAGGTGTACCCTGGTTGGTCTTTCTCTGATCGACATGACATCAAAACAGATGCGATAACCAAGGAAAAAATGGCAGTCTTTTTCATGATTTAGGCTTCAATGATTTCAATGGCACCAGCGGCTTTCAATGCAGGAATAACGCCTTTACCAGCTGGCATTTCAATCATGAAATGGTCATCAGTAGTGCGCGGGTCTGGATTCTGTGCCTCAGCACCGGGATAGAGTTTGTTGACGATGAAATACGTCCATACCATCAGGTGAGCAGCAAAGAATACCGTCAATTCAAACATGGTTGGCACAAAAGAAGGCATGTTCTTTCCCCATGACATCGATGGCTTACCGCCAATGTCCTGAGCCCAATTGCTGTTCATCATGTACCATGTGATGAGAATGGCCACCGTTAATCCAATTAAACCATAAATGAATGATGCAATGGCCAAGCGGGTTTCTTTGAGCCCCATGGCCTTATCCAATCCATGAATAGGAAATGGAGAGTAAACTTCAGAGATGGAGTGGCCCTTGTCGCGCAGAGTTTTCACTGCGCTCAAAACGACATCGTCGTCCGTGAAAAGGGCACGTACAAGTGCGGGAGATTCAGTGTGTGCCATGCTAGTCTTGATGTTTTTTCTGTTCCTCACCTGAAGTCTTCAAAATGGTCTTCAATTCTGCTTGTGCAATCACCGGGAAGGAGCGTGCATAAAGCAAGAACAGGACAAAGAAGAAGCCAATGGTTCCAATGAAAATACCTATGTCAACAAATGTGGGTGAGAACATGGACCATGAAGATGGCAAGTAATCGCGGTGAAGGGAGGTTACAATGATGACAAATCGCTCAAACCACATACCTATATTCACAATGATCGATAGCACAAAGGTGAAGACAAGGTTGGTGCGAAGTTTCTTTGACCACATCAATTGGGGTGAAACCACATTGCAGGTCATCATCGACCAATAAGCCCACCAATAAGGACCTGTTGCTCGGTTAAGGAAGGCGTACTGCTCATATTCAACACCTGAATACCATGCAATAAATAACTCAGTGATGTATGCAACGCCCACGATGGAGCCAGTCAACATGATGACAATATTCATCATTTCAATGTGCTGAACTCGGATGTAGTCTTCCAAACTGAATACTTTTCGGGTGATCAACAACAAGGTTTGAACCATCGCAAATCCAGAGAAAATAGCACCTGCCACAAAGTAGGGCGGGAAAATAGTGGTGTGCCAACCAGGAATGACTGAGGTAGCAAAGTCCATAGATACAATGGTGTGTACCGACAGCACCAAGGGTGTTGCCAGACCAGCTAAGACCAAAGACACTTCTTCAAATCGCTGCCAATGCTTGGCTTTACCCCCCCAACCAAAGGAGAGAATCTTGTAAATGTGCTTTTGAACAGGGTTGATGGCTCTGTCACGAACCATTGCAAAGTCAGGAATCAATCCCACATACCAGAACACGGATGACACAGTCAAGTAAGTAGAAATAGCAAACACATCCCACAGCAGCGGCGAGTTGAAGTTTACCCACAATGGACCAAATTGGTTAGGGAAAGGGAAGACCCAGTAACCATTCCAGATACGTCCCATATGAATAAGGGGGAAGAGACCCGCCTGAATCACTGAGAAAATAGTCATAGCCTCTGCTGAACGGTTGATGGCCATTCGCCAGCGTTGACGGAACAGCAACAACACCGCGGAAATCAAGGTGCCCGCGTGACCAATGCCGACCCACCAAACAAAGTTGGTGATGTCCCATGCCCAGCCAACAGTCTTGTTCAATCCCCAGACACCAATGCCCTCACTGATGGTATACACAATGCAACCAAGTCCCCAAAGGAACATGACCAAGGCGATGCTAAAAACAACCCACCATGCCTTTGGCGCAGCAGTTTCAATGGGGCGAACCACATCTAATGTGATATCATGGTAGGATTTGTTTCCACCAATTAGTGGCTCCCTAATGTCTGATTCGTAATGCATGATTGCCTATTTCTGAATTATGCGCGGTTGCGAACTTTGGTTTGATAGAATACTGATGGGTGCGTGCCAATTTCATCCAATAGGTGGTAAGCACGTGCCTCCTTTTTAGCTGCAAGGACAGCACTGCTACTGTCATTGACATCACCAAAGATGATAGCTCCTGATTCACAAGCTTGAGCACAAGCTGTAGTGACTTCGCCGTCTTTGATTGGACGACTTTGTTTCTTTGCTTCCAATTTACCAAACTGGATGCGCTGAATGCACATGGAACACTTCTCCATGACACCCCTTGATCGAACCGTGACATCAGGATTCAATACCATGCGTCCAAGATCATCTTGGGCTGGGTTAACATCAGCAAATTTGTCATTGGCAATGTAGTTGAACCAATTGAAGCGACGCACTTTGTACGGGCAGTTGTTGGCGCAATAGCGTGTGCCTATGCAGCGGTTGTAAGCCATGTGGTTCAATCCTTCACGGCTATGAGATGTGGCTGCCACAGGACAAACTGTCTCACAGGGAGCATTGTTGCAATGCTGACACATCACTGGTTGGAATACCACCTCCGGGCTTGATGAAGGCTCCTCCATCTTCGCGTACATTTCTATGCCGCCAAGACCTTCCGCTTTAGCGACTTCCTTGTCCATGTCGGATGAGTAGTAGCGATCAATGCGCAACCAATGCATGTCACGGTGGTTGCGGATTTCCTCCTTACCTACGACTGGTACGTTGTTTTCAATGTGGCAAGCCACCACACAGGCACCACAACCCACACAAGAGTTCAGGTCAATGCTCATGTTCCACATATTCATGGTCTGATGATCATGGCTTGTCCAGAGGCTTGCCTCATCGGTTGACTTGATGCCATCCAATGTGTGAAAGGTCATCTTCTCATTCCAGCTTTCGCCACTGGCATCATTCATGTAATCCGCCAAGGTGACTTCGTTCACGATTTTTCTACCCATCATGGTGTGACCAAGCTGTACGGAGGCAAATTCATGCTCGCCTTCAACGGCTGTGATGCTTACTGCTGCAAAACCTGCTGTCAAATTCAAATCATAGGCATTGATACCCATGTCATTGGCAACGCGGCCTGCATGGGTTCTGCCGTAACCATAAGCTAGACCAACACTTCCCGCTGCTTGACCCGGTTGAATCAAGACAGGCACATTGTTGAGGGTCACATCACCCAAGGTGACATTCACCATGCTGCCATTCAAAGCGCCATTGCTTTGGGTTTCATTGACCAAACCTGCTTTCATTGCATCTGCTGCTGACATCGTGAGGTAGTTGTCCCAAGATACGCGGGTCACCGGATCTGGTAATTCATGCAACCATGGGTTGTTGGATTGAAAACCAGCACCAACTGAGTTGCCATACAATGCCAATTCCCACTCGCCTGAAGCCGAAGCGTTTGCAAATTTTGAAGCATCAGCGACGCCATCATGTACCCTGCTTCTCCAGTCCGCATTCAAAGCAGGACCTTCCTTGATGTTTGCACCACCATCATGGATGGTTTTCGACCATCCTAAGCCATATGAGTTAACTACTATGGCTTCTGACAACTCCTTAGCTGAAGATGAAATACCCGCAGCATGAGCCAAAACCTCAATGGCTGGCTTGCTGTCAAATAAGGGCTGAATGGTCGGTTGTGACATGGCTAATTCGCCAGAAACGGGCTGGTAATCTGCCCATGACTCCAAGTAGTGAGGGACTGGAGCTGCAACGGAACACAGAGATGCCGTTTCATCCAAGCGGTCACAAAGCGCAAGGCTGTGATCCACGTGGCTCATTGCATCCGCAAAGCCAGGACGGCTGTACACTGGATTGCAACCAGTAATAATCAAGCTGCCAACATGGCCATCTTTCATTGCTTGCATCAAATTGTTGATCTTTTTGTCACTGCCTGAACGCAAGTAGCTTGGCTTCATTGTGATGGCATTGGACCCGCTATTGATAGCAGCTGCAAGGTGAGCATGGCCCTTTGCATTGTTGCCCGCTAATGTCAGGCAATTGGCGCCTGCGGCGCGCATCTCTGCTGCCAGGTCATCCAGTTGAGCTTTCAATGCAGTAGACAAATTGCCTTCAGAAGCCACGCCTGCAGATCCTGTGGTGCGATTGACCAAGTAACCAAGTACAGCGCCTTGTTCAGATGGCTTGATTTTGATCCGCTTGTCTGCATTAGACCCCGTCAAACTGAGATTGCTTTCAACCTGTACATGACGCAACATGCCCTTTCCGGGCTTGCGGCGTTTTGCGTAAGCAGCTCCAATATGCTGGGCTGAATTGCCAGAAAGGAAGTCGTCACCAACAGAGACAATCAGGTCCGTGGCAGAAAGGTCCAGCAATGGCAGGGCGCGCTGACCCGTCAACATCTCCCACGTATCCAAAGCTTCCGATGAAGAGATGGCATCCATTTCCACATGGCTGAAGTTGCTGTATCGATCACGCAAAGTTGCCAATACCGACTTGAAAGACTGACTGAAAATGCTGCCTGTCAACAAAACAAACTGCTTACCTGAAGCTAATGACACCTCAATAGACTTCATCAAATCTGCTTCCACATCAGACCAGCTGATAGCTGAACCATCAATTTGCGGATTGCGAAGGCGCTCTGAATCATACAATGACAAAACAGAAGCCTGAGCCCTTGCATTGGTGCTGTTATTGAATCTGGCATCATCACCAGCATTAATCTTGATGGGGCGACCCTCACGGGTTTTCACCAAAATGGAGGCATAATCCTCACCATCAACATACGTGCTCGCGTAATAAGACGGGATGCCCGGCGTCAAGCTCTCGGGCTGGATGACGTAAGGGATGCTTTCTATGATTGGCTGCTCACAAGCTGCCAAGGTTGCTGCAGCAGTTGAGAATCCAAGGTATTTCAAGAAGTCACGACGGCTTGTTTGAGATTCCATGACCTTATCATCACCTAAGAATTCCGTTGTCGGAATCTTCTCTGCGAATTCATTCTGCGCAAAAGTGGTTGCAGTCTCGCTCTGGGCAAGCTGATCAACTGATTTCCAATAAACTTTATTGTTGTTCATGTTGTGGAATTAATAGTGGCATTTACCGCACTCCAAACCACCAATGTCTTCCACCATAATGGATGCATCGTGGAAACGGGCTGCGAGTCGTTCATTGATTGACTGACCTCCATGCGAGGATGCTTCGTCATAAAATCCATTGTCCGTTTTAACCTTGGTTTCACGGTGGCAATTGATGCACCAACCCATGGTCAATTCAGAATACTGAAATACTATCTCCATGGTTTCAACGGGGCCATGGCACGTCTGACAAGCCACCTTGCCTGCCGTCACGTGCTGAGCATGATTGAAGTAGGTAAAGTCAGGTAGGTTATGCACGCGAATCCATCGAATGGGCTGTTGCTCATAACCTTTGATGTAGGCACGGTCAACTGGATCCCAACCAATGGCTGCATAAATTTTTGCAATCTCAGGTGAGTTCTCGCCGTGGTATTTTAACAAGCCAGACTCATCTGTGATTTCAGACCCGTCGATGTACATGTGACAGTTCATGCAAACATTGGCTGATGGTATGCCGGCAATGCGAGAGCTTCGAGCTGAACTATGGCAATAGTTGCAATCAATTGCATTGTCACCTGCATGGACCTTGTGTGAATAAGCAATGGGCTGTATTGGCTCATAGCTTTGCTGAACACCAATCCCCATCATCCATGAAAAGAGAACTTTCAAAAAGGTGATGGCTAAGACAACGGTGAGAAAAGTCATGAATCGGCGATTGTTCGCTAAGACACGAATCAAATAGCTCGCATCATCCTTGAGACTCATCGCTGGGTCACCTTGAATTTGCTTCAAAGTGTTTTTGACGCGAATCAACAGACCCAAGAACAGCACCAAGAAAGCACCAAGAATGACAAGCAAAATAGTGGGGTCTTCTTCAGCCTCCAAAACAGGGGCAACAGCAACCGCAACGGCCTTCTTGTCTCCTTCCTCACAGTAGGCAATGATGTTTTGGATATCTTCTGTGGACAATTGAGGGAAGGCCTGCATGACCGATCCATTGTATTCATCGAAGATCGCATTTGCATCAGCATCTCCACTAGCGCGAAGTTTTGCGTTGTCGCGAATCCACAAAATCAACCACTCTTCAGAGCGACGTTCCATGATTCCACCCAAGGCAGGTCCGATCAGTTTTTTATCCAGCTTGTGACAAGAGGCACAATTGGTCTTGTACAATTTCTTTCCGTTCTCAATATCCACCTGGCCATAGATTGGCTGTGTGGCACTGAAGATGAGAATGAGGGCCAAAGCGATTTGGCCATACAGACTCCGCGAGATACGCATAGGTTGCGGCATGATTCTATGTTTCAGGGTCTTTTTGAAGCAGTGCAAAAATAGGGCTCATTTGACAAGGAGAAGGGGTTCTACCATGAGCATTTTTAGTTTAGAACATTTCTAAATTGGGAGGCCCTGCTCGTATTTGTCCGACCTTTGTATCAATGACTCAAAAGCATCTACCCATCAGCCTATTCAGCACCTGCTTCCTATTGGTAATTTGGCTGGCTTCCAACCCTCTGCTTGCGCAGCAAACAATCAGTCAATCATCCATTGTATTGAGTGGTGGCAACTTGGATCAGGCCATTCAAAAGCAAGGCCGGAGAGGTTATCACTCAGGCAGTGCCAATGAGCGATTCACCATTCAATTGATGTCTGGAACTCGCAAAGAAGCATCGGCACTTTATCAACAACTTTTGAGTGAGCTGAACCCCTCAACTGAACTTTTAATGCACTTTGATGAGCCCCATTTCAAGGTTTATGTCAGTTGCCATTCGCTCAGGCTAGCTGCTGAATACCAACTGGCACATTGGCGGCTAACATACCCTCAAGCCTTCGTTGTGGAAGCTCCCCCTTTGCCTTTCCCCACAAGGGGTCGCAATTGATTGTTTCAATAATTGGGGCCTTTGGCCACCTTGAATCATGTCCGAGAAAGTTGCTAATGCTCAATACGGGCTGACCAAACTGCGGCCAGAAGCGACCCAAGCCTTGACACCACCTTGCAAGTCCTTCACATTCACTTGGCCAGCAGCATTGAGCTTCTCAAGTGCTTGGCCTGAGCGATTGCCTGATCGGCAATAGATGATCCAGGGCTTTTCTGAGTCCAAGGCCATCATGACTTCCATGAAACCGTCGCTATAAAAGTCAACCATGATAGCACCTTCAATGACGCCTTCCTTCCACTCACCTGGTGTGCGGACATCCACCAGGAGAACTTCCGGTGAAATGCTTGCAGCAAAGCTATCTACATCCAAATTCTGAGATCCCGTTGTCTGTGCACAGGATGTCAAGGACAACATGGTTACAGCAAGTATCAGGCGCAATGCCGTCCACGGACCTGCATTGAGCAGTCGCGTAAAACCTTGATGCTTCATGGTTTTCATGGCTGTACGAGAGCGCATGCCTGAGGCACAGCAAAGCACCACTTCCTGATCTTTCTTCACCTTGCGGCCCACCGAATCAATCTTGTCAAGGGGCACATTGATGGCACCTTTTGCGTGACCATTGCGGAATTCATTGGGTGTTCGAACATCCACAACGATTGCGCCTCTCGCTACCCACTCTTTGGGATTTTCCTTAGGACCTAAAAGGGATTTAAACCAATTCAACATGACTCACATTTTATGGATTTGCACATCGGCCCATCCACCGCCATTGTGCATTTGATCAATGCCGTGGCCTTGAAGGAACATCAGTGCTTGGCCGCTGCGTCCACCACTAAGGCAACACAAGACCAAGGGCTTTGACATCTCTTTGATGCGATCAACATGATCAGGAATTGTGTGCAGTGGAATATTTACTGACCCAGCAACTGAGCCTTCAGCAAATTCTTGCTCTGTACGCACATCGATGATGGTCGTGCTTGGGTTGTTGATGATTTCATTCATGATGTGTGAGGTTTTTTGCAAATATGCAAACTCTATTGGCAGTAGCCTGTGACTAAGGTTATTTGATGGGTTTCTGGGTTATTGGGCGACCATCAGCCATCCAGTTTGGCATCACAGCATCCATCAAATAATGGTTAAAAAACTCCCCCATGCGTTCTGACAGGTCCATGCGATTAGCCCGGCGTCGAAGGTTGTGTGACTCGCCATTGTAGACGAGTAACCACACGGGTTGATCCAATCGACGCAAGGCCATGAAGTACTCAATGCCTTGCGTGTAGGGCACCGCGCCATCGTTGTCATTGTGCATCATCAACAAGGGGGTTCTCACCTTGTCTGCCTTAAATAGTGGAGAGTTCAAGGTGTAGCGGTTGGGCTTTTCCCATGGCGTAACCCCTAAGCGGCTTTGGGTTTGCTCGTATTGAAATTGGCGCGACATACCAGATGCATAACGGATGCCGCCATAGGCAGAAAACATGTTGGAAACCGGAGCTCCAGCCATGGCACAAACGAAGCGATCGCTTCGGGTGATGACCCAGGCCACCTGGTAGCCACCCCAACTCTGCCCTTGAAGCCCCATGCGCAAAGGATCCAGCCGTTGATCCGCACGCAAAGCGGCATCCACCCCCTTGTTGATGCAGGTCAAGGCACTGGGGCCTGGACGGCCTACTTGGTAAACGATGTCGGGAATGAATACGGCATAGCCTTGGCTCACGAACCAGCTGATATTGATGGTTGAGGCACTAGGGGCTGGTCGTTTGTAGGCGTGCAATTGATCTGAATAGCGCTCGTAGAAATACACGACGACTGGCAAGGATGCCGCCTCGTCACTGGCACCTTTAGGGGTGTACAGCAAGCCTTGAAGTTGCTTGCCTAAAGCACGGTAGGATAGCAATTTTACTTCTGGCCATTGCATGCTGTCTTGCTGAGGGTTGAGGTGGGTCAGCTGACTTTCTCCGTTAGCGTCAAGCAACCACAGATCAGGAGAATGACTCACATCTTCCTTGGTGAATGTCATCACTGGGGCCTGCCTGGCCTTTGACCATTTACCATGCATGGCATCATCCATCGTTGCCACCACAACGCCATCAGCTGCCCGCCAGGTGCAGAGCGCTTCCTTCTTGGTTAGGTGATGAAATGCATGCAAACTCAAGCTGCTGTCTCTGTTGTCTGCAAAGGGCCAATCAAATGCCAGATTTTTGACCCGCGTTCGCTGTCCTTTTTGACGACCAAAACCCTTGGTGAGGTTGGTCAACTGCTTGCCTGCTTTCGCCATAGGGTCACAAGCGATGACATCAAAGGCATCATAAACCAGGAACCGACCATCCTGCATCCATCCAGCTGAGCCATATGCAGAGGGCAAGGATGGGCTGTCATGTCGCTCGTCATGGACGGCATGCTTCACTGGCATGACCATGATTGGGCCTAAGTCATGCGCATGAATAGCCCGAAGAATCCACTGTCTATTCACCTGATCATAGTAGGCTAAAGCATGGCCATCAGGCGCAATCGATGGCGGCCTTGGTATGCGGAGACCGCGGCCAACAACCATCACCTCTCCGGTGACATCATGCACCAATTCCACATCATAGGGCAGCTGGATATCCCAACTGTATTGCTGTCGATACACCTCTTGACTGTAGCGCATTGCCCAATGATGGTTGCCACGGGCATTGAACACCACCGAAGGCATTGCCTTGTTACCCAGCGCCTGAATGGCACCAGACTTGACATGGTAAACTGCATCCATGTGACGGGATTTCTCACGCCATAGCTGCTTGGCTTGCTGGGGCTGAATGACCACATCCGTCCAAGCCCACACATCCACTGCTGCCCTCTCGTCCGCCGTGCTTGAGCTGTCATGTCTCACAGGCAGATAGGGTTTGCCATAGCCAAAAATCAAGCGGTCACTGTCCTTGTGCCAACTAAGGTTCGCCTTCAGTAGCGGACCCGTACCTCTTGGCAGGCCAAGGAAGTCCTTGCCTGCAATCAATTGGGGCATCTGCCCCATGGATTGCAACCACAGTTGTGCAGGCATTGGCAAGTCACCCTGTTGGTTTTGTGAGGTCCAGGCCATCTGATGTCCATCCTTGCTGATGGCAATCTGGCCAATGGATGTGGCTGATTGGCCCACAGGAATAAAGCCTGTTGGGCTTAATCGGTGAAGTTGTTGACGCTTGCTCGCACTGTCAATAGTCACAGCCCATAACTGATCCCCATCAGCTTGCCAATCCCAGCGATCCACCTTGAGCAATTGCAGGGAATCCAACACCTGCACACTGTCCTTGCAGGAGGCAGTGATTTGCATGATACGCAGTGGTGGTTCGTGCTTTTTTGTCTTTGCCGGCCGCTCCACAGCGAGCAGATCCATAGGGCATTCACAATTGCTGAACAAGTGCTTCCCTTGAAAGGATGCTGATGTCACTGGACCCAAGCTGTCAATCAGCCCCAATCTCAAATCCACCAAAAGCAGTTGATCATGCGGCAGGTCCTCTGATTTACTTCCCTTGAGCTTCAAAGACCGTACGCGCTGGTGCGACGGTTTCACCTTGACAATCAACCCATGCATGCCCGGCGCAAATTGCCCATCATAGGCCCGCTCTAGCCGCAGCACTTCTTCACCATCGTGAAAAAGCAAGGCATGGCCATCGCCGACCTGTGGATTGACAACAGCAAGAAGCCAATGGCCATCGTCACTGAGATGACTGGATTTGATGGATTCCCAGCGATCGTAGTCATTGTGCTCAACCAATTGCTGTGCATGGCTTTGCATCGACAAGCTTATCAGCAACCAGCAAGTGATCAAGCAGCGCATTCAGCTGGCCATGTTATGAAAGACTGCCTGGACATCCTCATCTTCCTCCAAGCGTTCAAGGAGTTTTTCAACCTCATCTTGAGCTATTGCATCAAGGCTTTTGTTATCCATGGGAATGCGCTCAAAGCCAGAGGATAGGATCTCAATGTCCATTTTTTCTAAGGCTTTGGTGATGTTGCCAAATTCAGCAAATTGCGCATAAAGCATGATGGTGTCAAGCGACTTTTCCTCATCGTACTCTGCGAAGACTTCCTCAACGCCGTGATCAATCATTTCAAATTCAAAGGTCTCAAGGTCTCTGTCACCTTGAGCAATCTTGAAATGGCATTTGTGTTCAAACATGAACTCCACGGACCCACTGGTTCCAAGACTGCCATCGCATTTATTGAAACAAGCGCGCACATTGGCCACCGTGCGTGTGTTGTTGTCTGTGGCTGTCTCCACCAGAATTGCAATGCCGTGCGGCGCATAGCCCTCAAAGATGACTTCCTTGTAATCAGCCTGATCCTTTGACGTGGCACGCTTGATGGCGCGCTCAACATTGTCTTTAGGCATGTTGGCATCTCGCGAATTTTGAATCAAGGCCTTCAATCGGCTGTTGCTTTCAGGATTTGGTCCACTCTCCTTGACGCACATGATGATGTCCTTAGAAATCCTGGTGAACGTCTTAGCCATGCTAGCCCATCGCTTCATTTTGCGAGCTTTCCTGTACTCAAATGCTCTTCCCATGTCTGTCTTTTTCTGTTGTTGAAACCATGCTATTTAAACCTCCCAGATTCGACCTGCGTGCAGAATCACCTCTAAGGATTGCTGACCTTGCTCAGCCATCGCTCGATGAACCTCCTGTTCATGAACGGGTCTTTCGCATTGGTATATGATGCCAAATGGCCTCAGGTCACCTGCCATCCGTGCCAAGGCATAGGCCTTGATTGGGTCGTGGATGTCATGAGTCCAGGCCTGAGATAGATCACCCGCTGGAGACAGCTTGATCACTTCAACCTGACCCTGGACCAATTGAAGGGTCTTGTCTTGGTCTTTGCCAATCAGGATTGGCTTGCCATGCTCAACATGAAAGG
>Ga0209140_1001314_pt1 | contig 12998 bp, 7 predicted proteins | sample SaaInlV_120m_DNA_3_FD_184666 | JGI IMG/M metagenome (GOLD analysis project Ga0209140, IMG submission 184666) | Marine microbial communities from expanding oxygen minimum zones in the Saanich Inlet - Saanich Inlet SI073_LV_100m_DNA (SPAdes) (version 2) | ecosystem: Environmental > Aquatic > Marine... | reverse complement strand
GGCCTGCCGTTCCAGGTCTTCAACCACCCCGCTCTTGCCACCCGACCCGACATTAACCACCGGGATCCCGATCTCGGCACCCGCCTCAAAAGCCAACATCAACCGCTGCTCATCGAGCGCGGCATGTTCCATCGCCAGCAGGTCCAGCTCGTATTTTTCCGCCAGCTCCTTGATCTGATTGGCCTGCGCCTTCCAGTTGTCAAGTTCGAGATGCTCGCACGTGCCCTTAATTGCCGATAGTTCAACACCGTCATAACCGGCCATATGGATATGCTTCATCGCCGTCTCTAAATCAAAACCGGCAAAGAGGACTGAATTCGCGCCTAACTTGATCATTGCAGAAACTCCTATGTATGGGATAATCAGTTGATGTATACTATATTGTGGGAAATCCAGTATACATCGCTAAAAAAGGGACGTCAAGCGGCCTTGATCGGCTATGGCGAATCATCTATTTGCGCGGATAAGACCCCCTTCTACAGACGATCCCGCCCTTGCGCTGCAAGTTCTACGCCCCCTGGGGCATCATATCCGGGTGGTCGACATCCACGACAAGTCGACAGCATGGCTACAGCCCGATGAAAAAGTGCAGCATGCAAACCTAGAGTTACCGGACTAACAGGGAGCGAACACCATGAAACTAACCGAGCAACAAGTCGCCTTCTTCAAGACCTTTGGCTACTTAGTCGTCCGCGAGCTATTGACTCCTACCGAAGTAGAAACCGTAACACAGGCCTTTGACTGGTCGATACAAAACTGGGGCGGCGGCGACAAGCACAACGGCAGCATACGCACAATGCTCGGCGGGCCGATCGAACACACTCCCGAACTGTGCGCACTAATGGACCACCCCGGTGTGCTTGGCCTGATCGGCGGCGTCACCGGCGAGGATTTTAATTATTGCAGCGGCGATGGCAACTACTACACCGGTGACACCGGCTGGCACCCCGACGGCAATTGGGGCCAACTATGGGCGACCAAGGCCGCATTCTATTTAGATGAAGTAAAACGAGACAGCGGCTGTCTCCGCGTAATCCCGGGCAGCCAACATCCCAACCATTTCATTCGCCAGCAAAAAATAGATATCAACGCGTCGGCAGAATTATTTGGCGTGCCGCCCAGCGAATTCCCCGGCATCATCGCGCTCGAAAGCAAGCCCGGCGACGTGGTCATCTTCAACCACGACCTTTACCACGCTTCTTTTGGCGGCAGCAAGCGCCGCCGCATGTTCACTATGAACTGCACCCGCCACGCGAAAAATCCCGCCGACATGGAGACGCTACGCCACTACCTCAGCATGCACTCGCCCGGAGGCGGCAAGCTCGATACCGGCGCAGGAATGTACTTCCCCACCATGATCGACACCGCCGACGAAGCGCGCATGGCCCATATGCGGCAGCCGATAGAAGTGCACGACGAGATGTTTCCGCATCTAGCCCGGCCGGTAGGCGAACGCGAACCCTTTCGCGGCAATCTGCTCTCGAGATAAGTTGCGACCGCCTACTCACCGACCTTCAACCAATACCGCTTCTGCGCCAAGGGCGTCTGCTCCGACAAATAGGAATTCTCGATCCAAAAGACCTTAGTCTCTTTGTATTTGCTGAGTGGAAAGACCTTGCTGGTCACCGGGTGTTTTTTTAACAACGCCAAAAACGAACCGTCGTCCAACGCCGCTAATAATCCTTTTTTAACCCGGACGGCCAGTGCCGCATTATCCTTGCCGACAAAAAAGTACATCGGGAATCTGTACGCTATAATAATTCGATCATAGGCCATTAGTTGATCAGGTGCGATGCTCTCGACTTCTCCATAGCCTTCGGCAACGCTCCTGGGAAAATAATCGCAACGGCCCGCCAAAAGCATTTCATACATGCTCTCGAATTTAACGGCGCGTATCACTTTGAACCCAGCCTCCTGCAAGATATCGCTATCCGGCCAATGGGCCCCTTGGCAAGCAGATAGCTTTTTTAATTCGGCCAGGGTGCTGATCTGATCAAATATCGTCTCTTTTTCTTTAGAGATCGCCAACATCCTATAACCGAGCAATCCCAGATTCAATGGGACCCGTATCGGTCGATAGACCGTCTCCCGCTCTTTATTGGTACCCGTCCAATTTATATCGATATGATCGCCCTTATTCAGGTAGGATAGCGCCCTATTTTGCGTGATATTCAATGAAGTGACGACCACCTTTGCCGGGCCGTATTCATCGGCTGTCTTTTTCAATGCCAGCGCCAATAACTCGCGAAAATAGCTGTGCGCGACATCGGATTCGCTTTGCGGTGCCCTAATGCGAATCTGCAAAACCGGATCTGCAGCGTATAAAACTTTTGCCGGAATCAACCCCATCACAGCAATTGCCGCTATAGAAAATACCCATCTACCACATCGCATAATGGGAGTCATAACCCCTCCTTTTACCTTTTGCCAAGGCGTACAAATAATAACTCATACCTGTAAATACAACTTTTTATCGAATGATCGAATTATAGATTATAATTGCGCGCTACAGATGGCCAAATATCGTTTTAAACCGACAATATCACTTTCGCCTATTAATTCTCCACACTCGAGCACACCCCAACAGCCGCTTTTGTCGCTTTCCATTGGCATTGTGATATTTATAGCTCATATTAACTTGACCCGCCATTTACCACGCTGTACATGCGTGTAGTACCTTTCCAGTCCCCTTCTTAGCCCCTAGGACCTATGGAAACCCGAGATATTGTCGTCCGCGGTGCCCGCGTACACAACCTGAAGAATATCAGCCTCGAATTACCCAAAAACAAGCTAATTTGCTTTACCGGCGTCTCCGGTTCGGGCAAAAGCTCCTTGGCCTTCGACACCCTCTACGCCGAAGGCCAACGCCGCTATGTCACTTCGCTGTCGGCCTATGCGCGCCAATTCTTGGGCCAGATGGAAAAACCCGACGTCGACCAGATCACCGGTCTGGCCCCGACTATTTCCATTGCGCAAAAGACCGCCGGACAAAATCCCCGCTCCACCGTCGGCACCATTACCGAAATCTACGACTACTTGCGCGTGCTCTTCGCCCGGGTCGGCACTCCGCACTGCACCGGCTGCGGCCAACCGATCGGCGCCCAGAGCCGCGACCAGATCGTCGCCCGCATCCGCGCCCTGCCACTCAATTCGCGCCTGCATATCCTCGCGCCAGTGGTCCAGCAACGCAAAGGCGAATACCACGAACTCTTTGATGAATTGCAACGCACAGGTTATATCCGCGTGCGTGTCGACGGCCAGATCTTCACCCTCGACGAAGCCCCCGAACTCGATCGCTATAGCCGCCACAATATCGAAGTCGTCGTCGATCGCGTTGTATTGCGCGAAGAGGCCGACCCCCGTTTAGAAGAAGCCGTCGACAACGCGCTGCGCCTGGCACAGGGCTCTTTTATCGTCGCCCGCGACGACGACGACGACATGCTGCTCAGCGCCAGCTTCGACTGCACCGCCTGCGGCATCTCCTACCAAGAACCGACACCGCAGATGTTTTCTTTCAACAACCCCCAGGGCATGTGCTCCGACTGCAGCGGGCTTGGCACACAAGTTTTAATGAGCGAGCACCTGATGGTGCCCGACCCGTCGAAGAGTATCCGCGCCGGCGCGCTCGAACCACTGGGCGAGATAGAAAACAACCGCTGGCGACTGCATCTCTATGAAGGCGCTGCCGAGTATCTCGGCTTCGATCTCGACACCCCCTGGGAAAAACTCAAAGACGCGCAAAAACAAAGCTTCCTCTACGGCCTCGGCGACAAGAAGATCACCTTCACCTATACCAACTTGCGCAACTACACCTGGTCGCACGACGACCAATACGAGGGCGTGGTCCAATTTTTGGAAGAGAAGTTCCGCGGCGCCAACGACAAACAACGCCGCGAGCTAGAGCAATACATGGGCTCGCAGATCTGCGCCAACTGCCACGGCGGTCGTCTGCGCCCCGAATCACTGGCCGTCAAGATCGACGAGCGCAATATGCCGCAACTGACCTCGATCGCCATCGAGGAGGCGCGCGACTTCTTCAACGCCGTCAGCTTTGAGGACACCAAGGCCCTGATTGCCGAAGAAGCGCTCAAAGAAATCCGCGGCAGACTACAGCTAATGTGCGACATGGGTTTGGGCTATCTAACCTTGGACCGCGGTGCGCACACCCTCTCCGGCGGCGAGGCCCAGCGCATCCGTCTCGCCTCGCAGATCGGCTCCGGGCTGGTCGGCGTACTCTATATCCTCGACGAACCCTCGATCGGCCTGCACCACCGCGACAACGAACGCCTGCTGATGACCCTCAAGCGCCTGCGCGACATCGGCAATACCGTAATCGTCGTCGAACACGACGAAGAGACGATGCGCGAAGCCGACCTCATCGTTGACTTCGGCCCCGGCGCCGGCGAACGCGGCGGCGAATTGGTGGTCTGCGGCCCACCGAGCCAGGTCGAACGTACCTCCGCATCGATCACCGGCCGCTACCTATCCGGTAAAGAGAGCATTCCCGTCCCCACGGAGCGTCGCCAACCCAGTGGCAAGTGGCTAGAGGTCGAAGGCGCGCGCCAGCATAACCTCAAAAACATCGAGGCGCGTATTCCCCTGGGATTGTTCACCTGCATCACCGGCGTCTCCGGTTCCGGCAAATCTTCGCTGATCAACGATATCGTCTTCAAGCAACTCGACCGCGAACTACACCGCGCGCAAATGGAACCCGGCCTGCATACCGCGATCAAGGGCATCGAGCATCTCGACAAGGTCATCCGCATCGACCAAAAGCCCATCGGCCGCACCCCTCGCTCCAACCCGGCCACCTATACCGACGCCTTTACCGCAATCCGCCAGCTCTTCGCCAAACTGCCCGAAGCCCGGCTGCGCGACTACCAACCCGGCCGCTTCTCCTTTAACGTCAAAGGCGGCCGCTGCGAAGCCTGCGAGGGCAACGGAGCCAATCTCGTCGAAATGGAATTCCTCGCCGATGTCTGGGTCACTTGCGAGATCTGCGAGGGCCGCCGTTTCAACCGCGAGACGCAAACGGTCAAATACAAAGACAAATCGATCGCCGACATACTCAATATGGAAATAGAGGAAGCGCTCGTCTTCTTCGAGAACCTACCGCCAATCAAACGCGTCTTGCAGACCCTCTACGACGTCGGCCTCGGCTATATCAAACTCGGGCAACCGGCGCCAACACTCTCCGGCGGCGAAGCCCAACGCATCAAATTGGCCAAGGAGCTCTGCCGCCAGAACACCGGCCGCACCCTTTATATTCTCGACGAACCCACCACCGGCCTGCACTTCGCCGATGTCGACAAACTGCTGCGCATCCTGCATACCTTCGCAGACCAGGGCAATACCGTCGTCGTAATCGAGCACAATATGGAGGTCATCAAAACCGCCGACCACATCCTCGACCTCGGCCCCGAAGGCGGCGCCGACGGCGGCCTGATCATCGCCGCCGGCACGCCCGAAGAGGTAGCCGAGAACGAAAAATCATATACCGGCCAAGCCCTCAAAGCCACACTGCAACCGACGAAGGCCAAATACAAAGCCGCCAAGAAAGACGACCGCGGTAAAAACAATGGCTGGATCAAGGAAATCGAAATCCTCGGCGCGCGCCAGCACAACTTGCGCAATATCGATGTCAAAATTCCCCGCGACCAAATGACCGTGATCTCGGGCGTCTCCGGCTCGGGCAAAAGCTCCTTGGCCTTCGACACGCTCTACGCCGAAGGCCAGCGCCGCTATGTCGAATCGCTCTCGGCCTACGCCCGGCAGTTCCTCGAGCAGATGCAAAAGCCCAAGGTCGAACGTATCTCCGGCCTCTCGCCCGCCATCGCCATAGAGCAAAAAGCCCCAAGTAGAAACCCGCGTTCGACCGTCGGCACCGTCACCGAAATCTACGATTACGTACGTGCCCTCTATGCCACTATCGGCGCGCAACACTGCCCGCGCTGCCAGGTGCCGGTCGGCGCGCAGACCGCGCAACAGATGGTCGACCGAATCTTACAAATGCCCGAAGGCCGCCGCATTCTGGTGCTGGCCCCCATCGAACCGCGCCAAAACGAGGGCTACGAAATCTTGCTCGAACGCGCCCGCAGCGAAGGTTTTATGCGCGCCCGCATCGATGGCGAGGTCCATGAAATCCGTGACAAGATCCAACTCGAACGCCGCCATCGCCACCAGATCGAACTGGTCGTCGACCGCCTAGCCGTACGCGCACGTGACCGCGGCCGCCTCAATGAATCGGTCGAACGCGCCCTCGAACTTTCCAGCGGCGAAATGATCATCACCTCCCCCGACGACGGGCAGGAGGACCGCCTCAGCCGCCGTTACTCTTGTCCCTCCTGCGGCACCTCCTTCGCCCCGCTCGCGCCGCAGAGCTTCTCTTTTAACCACCAACAGGGCATGTGCGGCATCTGCGAGGGGCTGGGACTCGGCGAAGGCGTCGACCGCGAGTTGATCATCTCCCAGCCCCAGCTCAGCGTGCGCGACGGCGCCATCGACCCTTGGGGCCCGATCGAAGACGCTGGTTTCACGCGCCTGCTCGAAACCGCCGGCGAAGCCCTCGGCTTCGACCTCGACACGCCTTACGCGCAATTGCCCGCCGCGGCCCGGCGCGGCCTGCTCTACGGCGCCGCCGACAAAACATTGTCCCTCGACGACGGCCTAGTTTTCCGTTACAACGGCGTCCTGCCGACCATCGACGAGCACGCACGCAGCAGCCAGCGCCACAAAAAGCTCCTGCGTGAAGTCCCCTGTTCCGCATGCGAGGGCAGCCGCCTCAAAACCGACAGCCGCGTCGTCTACCTACGCGACAAAAGCATCGTCGAAATCACCCATATACCCATCGAACAAAGCCTGCTCTTCTTTAGCGAGATGCAATTGGAACAGCGCGAGCAGGAAGTAGCCGGCGAGCTCTTGCAGGAGATCCGCACCCGGCTCGGCTTTTTAGAGCGCGTCGGCCTCGGTTATATCAACCTCGAACGCCGCGCAGCAACGCTTTCGGGCGGCGAGGCCCAGCGCATCCGCCTCGCCTCGCAGATCGGCTCCGGTCTCACGGGCGTGCTCTACCTGCTCGACGAACCGACCATCGGCCTGCATCCGCGTGATAACCGCCGCCTATTAGACGCGCTTAAGGACCTCAAAGACCTCGGCAATACGGTCGTACTCGTCGAGCACGACCGCGAAACCCTCGAAGAAGCCGACCACATCATCGACTTAGGCCCGGGCGCCGGCAGCGAAGGCGGCGAACTCGTCGCCACTGGCCCCCCGAAAAAACTAGGCAAGGCCCCCCGATCGTACACCAGCGCCTATTTGCGTGACGAATTGCAGATTCCGGTCCCGCCAAACCGCCGCAAAGGCAACGGCCATACCCTCACGGTCAAGGGCGCGCGCCAGAACAACTTAAAAAATATTGACGCAATCTTTCCCCTGGGCCAACTCATCGGCATTACCGGCGTCTCCGGCTCGGGCAAATCTTCGTTGGTCGAAGACGTGCTCTTCAACGCACTCTCCAACGAACTGCACAACGCTTCTCGCCCTGTCGGCGAACACGACGAGATCGAGGGCATCGAGCACATCGACAAGGTCATCAATATCGACCAGACTCCGATCGGCCAATCGCCGCGCTCGACACCCGCCACCGTCATGGGCATCTTCGACCTGATGCGCCAGCTCTACGCCGACATGCCCGAATCCAAGATCCGCGGTTTTACCGCCGGCCGCTTCTCCTTCAATAAACCCGGCGGCCGCTGCGAGACCTGCGAGGGGCTGGGACTACGCTGTATCGAGATGCACTTCCTGCCCGACGTCTGGGTCGAGTGCGACAACTGCCGCGGCAAGCGCTATACACCCGAGGTGCTCAGGGTGCTGTTCAAAGACCATTCGGTCGCCGACGTGCTTGAAATGCGGGTCCGCGACTCTTTGCTTCTCTTTGACAATATCCCCCGCATCCGCAAACGCCTACAGGTCATGCACGATGTCGGGCTGGGCTATATGTCGCTCGGCCAATCCTCGACCACACTCTCCGGCGGCGAGGCGCAACGCCTCAAGCTCGCCGCCGAACTCTGCCGTCCCGACACCGGCCAAACCCTCTATATCCTTGACGAACCGACCACCGGGCTGCACTTCGCCGACATCGAACGCCTATTGACCGTATTGCACCGCCTCGTCGACGCCGGCAATACCATGGTCGTCATTGAGCACAATATGGACGTCATCAAAACCGCCGACCACCTTATCGACATCGGCTTGGAAGGCGGCGGCGCCGGCGGCGATATTGTCGTGACCGGCCCACCCGAAAAAGTCGCCAAAGACAAAGAGTCGCACACCGGCCGGATCCTCGCCGAAGTATTAGCGGCGGATAAAAAAGCGACTAAGAAAGCAAGCTAATATGAGCAATCTATTTCTACCCCAACGCGCTTTCTTCGATTTCGCTTTCCACTCTCCGCTGCTCAAGGAGCCGCCCAAGATCAATGGCAATATCCGCGACTGGGCCGAAGGATCCCAAGTCCCCGACCTGATGTCCGTCGACGGCCAGAGATCCTTCGCCACCGCGCATATGGCCTGGGACGACAGCGGCCTCTACTTCGCCTGCGAGGTCAAAAACAAAACCACCTACAAGATCAATCCTCGCGAGCCTACCGAAGGGGATTGTCTCGAACTATTCATCGACACTCGCGACGTCAAAGAACACCGCGCCAACCGCTTCTGCCACCGGTTCTACTTTCTGCCCGGCGGCACCGGCAAGGGGGGCAAAAAACCCATCGGCCGCCAGATCGCCATCGACGACGCGCGCGAGCAGTCCCCCCCCTGCCCTGAAGACTCAATAAAAACAGGTATCAAGCGACTCAAAAAAAGCTATACGCTCGAAATTAAACTGCCCGCCAGCGGCCTCAACGGCTTCGCCCCGCGTGAATTCAGCCGGGTCGGTTTCACTTACCTGTTGCACGACTCGCAACACGGGACCCAGTCGTGGTCGTCGATCTCCGATATGGGCGTCAACTCGGACCCGAGCACCTGGGGTACCGCAGAGTTGGCAACCGGTTAAGCACTCAGCCCATGCAAATGAACTACCCGCGCCAATGGGCAGGCCGCCAACCCGCTACTCGCTAATTGGTGCTGCAAGCAGGCGGATGTAAGAACCTAATGGATAAAATGAACCCATCTCCGCCTGCCGTGTGTACTCCTATGTACGAACGAAGAATGCATAAAACTCATTGCCTCTTCTCGCGCTAAAAACAACCTGACCATCTACTTACACCCCTCAGTCCTTTGCCCTATTCATTATATTCCTTAAATTAGATGGTCTCATTTTCACCATAGGAACTCATTGAAATACCGAAGGGCTACTCGAGGATATCCTCGTAGCAGCTTGTTGTTGCCGAATTTTGAATAGAAAAATAAGGCAACAACCCTCGGAGTCCGACAAGAGTCGGGCGAGTTCCCGGAGGGCGCGTAGCGCGTAGCGATGCGTGTATGAGCGAAGGGGGTGCCCTCGGATAGCCCGTCCACACGCAGCCACAGCCATAAAACCAGGCCTTATACCGCAAGACTATGCTTAACTCACAAAAAATACACCACTGGGTCGGCCTCGCCGTCTTCTTCCTAACACTTGGCGTCTACGTCAAGACGATGGCGCCGACGGTCTCCTTCTGGGACTGCGGCGAATTCATTGCCACCGCCTACACCATGAGCGTACCGCACCCGCCCGGCGCACCGCTCTACGTGCTCATCGGTCGGGTCTTCACGCTTTTTCCCTTTGGCGAAGTCGCCGCCCGCATCAATTTCATGTCGGCGCTCTCTTCAGCCCTCGCCATATGGTGCGTCTACTTGACCACCGCCGCGCTCGGGCGCAGAGCCCTCGGCGGTCAGTCGCTCAAGGCCTTTGGTGATCATCGCGATATCGGCGTGATCGCCGGAGCCGCCGTCGCCGCGCTGACTCTCGCCTTTTCTTATACCCAGTGGTACAATGCCTCCGAGGCCGAGGTCTACGGCTACTCGATCCTGTTTACCTGTCTCGGGCTGTGGCTGATCGTCTATTGGGAAGGCACCGGCCACGGTCAAGAAAACGACCGCTGGCTCTTTGCCATCGCCTATCTCTTCGGTCTCGGCGGCGGCTTGCATATGTTATGTCTGTTGACCATCCCCTCACTATTGATCCTCGCCTGGTTTTCCGACAGCCGCCTGCAGCGACTCATCGTGCAATTGCTCGGCCTCGGCATCATCGGCTTTGTCGCCATTCTCGTTTTGGGGCCGGGCACACCCTCTAATGCCGTGATGGGCCTGGGCCTATTGGGCCTGCTCTACTATCTCTACGGCCAGGACCGGCGACTCTTTTACCTGCTATTGGGCGTGGTCGGGCTGTTCGCCTTGGGCTATTCGACCTACGCGGCATTGTATATCCGCTCGGGGCTCAACCCGGTCATCGACGAGAACGACCCGGAAACCTTCAAAGCCTTTATGGCCTTTATCAACCGCGAGCAATACGGCACCGACAGCATGCTCACCACCATGCTCAACGCCCGCGCCGACCGTGCCTACCAGTTTTGGGACCAGCAGATGAAGTATTTCTTCCAGCAGTTTCCCTTCCCGCTGCTGGAACACACCGTCACCTTCCGTAAGGCCACCGGCGACATCCCCCAGCCAATTCTCATCTCGCTGATACCCTATGGCTTGGGTCTATGGGGCTTCTTCTGGCACGCACAGCGCGACTGGCGCCGTTTCGCCGCCATTTTCGCGATGTTTCTGATTATGGGATTCGGTTTGTCGATGTATTTGAATATGCCGGACCCCCAGCCGAGGGAGCGCCACTATGTCTTCGGCGGGATGTATCTGGCTTTTTCGTTGTGGATCGGCCTCGGCTGGGTTGCTATCATCGAAGCAATACGAGAAAAACTCGCGCAGCTCAGCTCTTGGCTAGTGGTCGGGCTCGCGCTCTTTGGGCTACTCCTACCGGCTGGCACTTTCGCCAAGCTCTACCATATCGAAGACCGCACCGGCAACTATATCGCCTACGATTACGCCTACAATCTACTGCAAAGCTGCGAAGAAAACTCCATCCTCTATACCAATGGCGACAACGACACTTTCCCGCTGTGGTTTCTGCAGGAGGTCGAGGACATCCGCAAGGACGTCCGCGTGGTTAACCTCAGTTTATTGAACACCAACTGGTATATCAAACAACTGCGTGATCGCGAGCCAAAAATAGACATCCGCTACGACGACACCTTTATCGATTCAGTGCTTACCGACAGTGAAGACACCGATATCTATCGGCGCTATTGGCCCGAGCCAAAGATGGTTTCGGTCGCTGGAATGGAATTCGAAGTGCACGATTATTCCGGCCACAATGTCCTGCGCGTACAGGACGAGATGGTGTTGAAAATCGCCGAGTGGAACAACTGGGAAAAACCCATCCACTTCGCCCTTACCGTGCCGGTGAGTAATCGCACCGGCGTCGACGCCCATCTTGCCACGGCCGGCATGGTCGTCACGCTCAGACGCGAAAAGAACCCGCCGGTCGAAGAACAGCGCATTGAGGATTTGCTCTATAACACCTTCCAAGTTCGCGCGCTGCTCGATTCAACGGTCTACAAAGATGAAAACACCACCCGTCTGCTTGGCAATTACCGCGCCATTTTCGCGCAATTAGCCGGATACTACGAGGGCAAAAAAAACGGGGTGGACCTGCTGCGGCTCACCGAATGGGGGGAAGATCGTCTGCCACTCCGCTGGCATACGATCTATCTGACCGCGCAACGATTCGAGCGACTCGAACAACCGAAGCTGGCCGCGATCCATATGGAAAAAGCCGGTCGTATGCTGATCAAAGAAATCGGCAACGATCCAGGAGCGAATTACGAAAACCTAGTGACCGTCGCCGATCTGGTCCACGAGCGCTATCGCGACCCAGAACGGGCTTCCGGCCTCTACCGCGAAGCCATCCGTCTCGACCCGCAACACCCCGACGGCCACTACGGCCTAGCCGCCAGCCTGCAAGCGCTAAACCAAAGCGAGGAGGGTTTGCGACTGATCGAGGCCTATCTCAGTCGCTACGGCGAGGAAGAGAAAATGGTTATCGCCCGCGAGATCCTGCGCAACGCCCTGGGTTTAAACGAGGCCGCCCCCTAAAGCCAGGCGGCTCTTTCGCCCCAAGCTCGAAGAGCTGAGCAACAAAAAACTCTGCCGCAAGATCGGCAACCAGCGCCCCGGGCCCCGCGGTGCAGACCCCACTTCACCGCCGACTCGCCATCGGCCGTCCCCTGCTGCGACTGGCACAGATTCGCGTCCCGGTCTACCAGACACTATTGGGCGCGGCCGCCGTATTCCTGCTGCTGGTCGCCACTGAGCGCCCTATCCCGGCAAAAACCTTGCGCGCATGGCCGACACCGCTTGTACAACCCACACCCACACCACCCGACTCCTACGAAATAATGGCTAATGTGCATTTACTCGAACACCAACGACTCGACGGTAACCGGCGCGCTCGTCTTGGCGACGGTATCAGGTTCGCGCGCCATATTATTCTACCTCGGACAACTTGCTGCCCGCCGCCGCGCCCATCGGGCGTTGGAACTGCAGGTTAGATCCATCCAGATCGGATAGGAAGGTCACCCACAAGCCATTGCCGACCTGCGGTCGACTGGTCGCCCCATCGGGGCGGATCATCAAATGAAAGGTGCCCAATTTCATCGTGTCGTCATTCTAATTCTACCTCAGTACAGTAGTGTGCAAAACTCTCTTGCCGCTCTTTAGAGCATACCGTACACTGTATGCGCACAACGTGCTCAGCCACCTGCGCAGCAAAAAAACAATGCCGGTGACCCGCCCGATAGGAGGCATCCCGTGGACATCTCGAACTTCGAATCTACCCAATGCCACCACCGCAGATCCGATATCGGCAAAATATTCGACATGCAAAATCGCAAGTTCAGCACGGTGACCTGTAGTCGCTGCAGTTATACCAAACTCTACCCAGCCGACGGCTCAACCCTCCG
>Ga0209140_1001199_pt1 | contig 13611 bp, 10 predicted proteins | sample SaaInlV_120m_DNA_3_FD_184666 | JGI IMG/M metagenome (GOLD analysis project Ga0209140, IMG submission 184666) | Marine microbial communities from expanding oxygen minimum zones in the Saanich Inlet - Saanich Inlet SI073_LV_100m_DNA (SPAdes) (version 2) | ecosystem: Environmental > Aquatic >... | reverse complement strand
ATTGGGAGCTGAGTTTTTTGGACTGGTGGGAGTTATAGTTTCAGTACCCGCAGCGGCTGCACTCAACGTTCTTTTTACTCACGGGCTTAATGAGTACAAATCTTCTTCGTTTTATACCTCACCGTAGCTTTTAAATCATAGCCAAGTCTAAATTCTTGTTAATTTATTTGTGCTTGCCCTAAGAACTTGGTAAAAAATTCTAAAAAGGATACAATTAACCATTACATAAATATATTTTATTTCATGGGGTACGTCATGCCTATTCGTCGAATTCGTGTTAGTCATATTGTGCTATCAACTAAAGATGTAGCAGATTTGTTGCTTGAAAATCTTAAGTCATGCGAAAGTAATGAATTGATGCTAAAAATGTTTTCTAAATTAGCGAAAAAATACAGTGCTTGTGGAACCAATAAAAAGGGCGGTGACCTTGGGTTTTTGGAATTCAATACAGCAGCTCCAGAGTTAGAAAAAGCTGCTATGGAGTCGCCTGTTGGGCAAGTATCAGGTCCTATTAAAAGTAAGTTTGGCTACCATGTTTTTGTGGTTACTGAGGAAGAGAGAATGATCGATACGGGTGTCGACGGACTCGCTGGCACTTCTATTGGTGCTGGAGATGGAACTTTATAAAACGCCCTCCCTTTAAAAATTCTAATAATCATGCGGCTCTTAGGTATCCATCATATTGCACTCAATGTCCGCGACCTTGACCAGGCGGAAAAATTTTATACTGGCATACTTGGGTTTAAAGTTGAAAAAAGATTTTCCAATAGGTTGCGCCACTTAATGTTGAGTGTGGGAAATTCTTATATTGCTTTGTTTGAAGTTCCTGACTTGGATGTACAACCCCATATAGAAAAACTTAGCATAGCAGGTTATATGCACTTTGCCTTTAAGATAGAGAGAGAGAGATTCCAATTAGCGGTAAAAAAACTTAGAGCTAATAATATTAATATTGGAGATGGGCCTGTGAGACGGGGAGAAGGAGATTCAGTTTATTTCCAAGATTTGGACTATAATCATTTAGAGATTCATTGCGATGATTAAAAAAATTCTTGAAAAAGCACTCGATGGCAGGCGGATATCGCCTGAAGAAGCAGTCAGGTTATTCGAAACCACAGATATGCTTTTGTTAGGAAATATTGCTTCACGTATTTCCAGAAAAAAGCTAAAAGAACGAGTTATAACTTACATTGTTGATCGCAATATAAATTATACAAATATCTGTATTACTGATTGTTCTTTTTGTGCGTTCTATAGGAAAGAAGGTGACGAAGAAGCCTATGTTCTTCCTTTTGCAACAATAGCTGAGAAGATAACAGAAATCATTGCCTTGGGGGGGAAACAGATCCTCCTTCAAGGAGGTCATAACATTGACTTGAAGATTGATTATTTTGAAGATTTATTTCAACGGATTAAAGAACAGTTTGATATACATTTGCACGCATTATCTCCGCCCGAGATAGTACACACTGCAAAAATTTCGAAACTTACCATAACCGATACTATTCGTAGGTTAAGTAAATCTGGATTGGATAGTATTCCTGGAGGTGGAGGTGAAATTTTAGTAGACCATGTGCGGCAGAAAATAAGCCCGCATAAATGCTCGACTGAAGAATGGCTTGATGTTATGGCTACTGCCCACGGTATGAATATCCCTACGACTGCGACAATGATGTTTGGACATATAGAAACTAATGAAGATCGAGTAGAGCATCTTCGACGTCTACGCGACCAGCAGGATAAAACAAAGGGATTTACTGCATTTATTCCGTGGCCTTTTCAGCCAGGTCGTACAGACCTGAGCTTTGACCTTGGTATAACCTCTCAAATAACCGGACTTGATTACTTGAAGACTTTGGCAATTAGTCGTATATTTTTGGATAATTTTGTTAATTTACAATCCTCGTGGGTGACTCAAGGGCCTAAAGTTGGTCAAATGGCCTTATATTACGGTGCAAACGACATGGGAAGTACTATGCTAGAGGAGAATGTTGTAAGAGCTGCAGGCACTGTTCATTGTCTCAACGAAGAAGACATTAGGCGGATTATTATTGATAGTGGGTTCAAACCTCAGAGAAGAAATATGAGGTACGAAAAAGTAAGTTAGTAATTAATTGTTGTTACGACTACAAGGTTAATCCTAGTAAAAAAATATATTCAAAAAAATAAAATCTTATTCGTGGACATACGTCTGATTTTATTAAGCTGCTTTTATTGAATCAGGGGAAGGGATGGAATTGAGAGTTCTTAGGTCCAGATTACTTTGCAAAGTATCGGGGCTAGTCTTCTGATCAAGCATCAAATGGATAAATGATTGCCTTAAAGAATGAGGCGTAGCAGGTTTTTTTAAGCTAGATGCAATAAGAGCTTTCTTGAAAAACTTCGCCACGGCTCGGGTTGTTAGTGTTACACCCCTATCGCTAGGAAACAAATATTGGGAGGTATTTTTAGCTCCGACCTGTTTTATTAAGGACTCTTTGAGATGCTTTGAAAAAAAAGCGACACGGTTATTTTTTTTAAGCCCCGAAATATGCAATCTTAGGTTTTCAATATCAAGGTGCTCTACTTTTACTTCTATTAATTCAGAAACTCTTAACCCAGCCGAATAGGCCAACTCAATCATTAGGCGGTTTCTAGAATTTTTTGCGTAGCAGGCTATTTGATAAACTTCACTAGAAGTAAGAATTGTGGGAACAGGGCGTTTTTTTCTTGGTCGCTTACACCCTTCAAGGTTCAACGGTTTTTTAAATAATTCATAATATAAAATTTCTAGTGCTTTGGCTGACTGGTCGATGGTTGACCTTGAAAGACCACTGTCGACGAGCTTTTTTAAGTAAATCTGAATATCCTGCTCTGTGATATCTCGAAGACTAATTTGGCGATTGGAACGAATAAACCCTTGGATTTGTCCAAGGTACGCTTTTATACTGCCGAAACTATACCCGCAGAGTTTCATATGACTTCGAAGAGTATTTAAAAATTCAATTATATTTGGGGCGGTAATATTAGTTGTGTTCATGACTGTTTATTCTGAAATAGAGTGTGTGCAATCTAATAGTGTTGTTTTAATAAAAAATCAAAAGCCGTACGATTTAAATTCTAACCAATAAAGGTAATATAATCAATGATTTAATTAATATTTTAGGAGAGGGGGGGGTGGCTTGAGGTTTGTCAGTTTTTAATGAATTTTGACAAAATATTATTCATATGAATGCTAAATTTTTCTTTAATACAGGGGCTAATTTTGGAGCCATAGATTACTTTTTAAAGTAATCCTCGATGGCTGTAATAAGACCAGCAACTGTATATTCATTCGGAACGATAGATACTTTAAGCCCACAGTCCTCTGCTGTTTTTTGAGTAACGGGTCCTATACAGGCAATAATAATTTTTTTAATTTTTTTAATATTTTCTTTATTAAGACGATCAACAAAATTAGTTACAGTTGATGATGATGTGAAGGTGATCACATCAATACTATCTTCATTTAGTCGTTTAAGAAAACTTGAATCAGACGATTGAGGACTAATTGTTTGGTAAGCAGGTACTACATCAATGCTGGCTCCCATTTCCCTTAGCGTGTTTGGTAAAATATCACGAGCGATGCTAGCACGCGGCAAAAGAAATTTTTTTCTTTTAATATTTTCTTTTCCTATGGATTCAATTAAAGATTCAGCTATATAGTTTTCAGGAACTATATCGACTTTAATATTTAGACCCCGAACAGCTTGCTCGGTTTTTGGTCCGATCGCATAAATGCGGACTCCTTTGAGTTCTCGGATATCTTTATTTTTTTCCTTTAGTCTCTGAGAAAAATAATGAACTCCATTTACACTAGTAAAAATTAGTCCATCATAATCGGACAAGGCTTCAAGGGATTTGTCAAGAGAACTCCAGTCTGCGGGAGGAATAGTTTTAATAGATGAATAAAGAAAAGGTTCGGCTCCGCGTTCTTCAAGCATGTGAATAAATGATTCTGATTGTTCTTCGGCCCGAGTTACAACGCACGTTTTCCCAAATAATGGTAGCGTTTCATACCAGTCAGAGATTGATTTTAGATTAACTACTTCACCAATGATAGTCAGCGTTGGAGGTTGGATTTTTTCTTTTGCAGCGATATCGACTATCGTCTTAAGAGTGCCGATCCAACTTTTCTGGCGAGAGGTGGTACCCCATTGAACAACCGCGACAGGAGTATCGGGGTTTTTTTTATACTTAATAAGCTGTTCAACGATTCTGGGTAGTTTACGAGCACCCATAAGGAAAACTAGTGTTCCTGTACGAGTAGAAATGTGCTCCCAGTCGATTTTTAAATGTTCTTCTCCGGACTCGTTGCTCCCTGTAATAATTGAAATAGTTGACGCGTGATCGCGATGTGTAAGAGGGATTCCTGCATACGCTGAAACACCAATAGGAGAGGGAATACCAGGGACAATTGTGAAACGAATATCTGCTTTCTTGAGAGCTTGTATTTCTTCTCCTCCACGGCCAAAAATAAAAGGGTCTCCTCCTTTTAAACGAACAACAACTTTTCTTTTGCGAGCACTATCAATAAGTAATTTATTGATTTTATTCTGTGTGATTGTGGCATGACCCGCTTTTTTCCCAACGTATATAAGTTCTGCTGAACTGGCAAAGCAAAGTATGTTTGTGTTAACCAAATGATCGTATATAACGACATCTGCTCTCACTAACCAATCTTTTCCTCTGAGAGTTAGAAGTCCAATGTCACCCGGGCCGGCACCGACTAAAATAACGTGTCCCTCTTCTAATTTGGATTTAGTCATTACATGAGTTGATATAGTTAGAGATGCCTGCAAAGTCTTCAATGGATAAAGTTTCTCCTCTACGACTCAAATTAATTCCTGCTAGCTCAGCTTTTCCATTTTGATTTTGAAATAAATTTTCCCACCCAGTAAGATTATTTTTGAGCATTTTTCTCTTATGTAAAAAAGAAGCATTTACTACTGAAAAAAATGTTTTCAGATTATCGACTTGCACTCTCGGACGGGTTAGAGGGATTAGTTTTATTACCGAAGAATCAATTTTTGGTTTTGGCGAAAAAGCTTCTTTATTTACTTCGATAATTCGCTCTACTTCGCAGTAAAATTGGATAAAAACTGAAAGTGACCCATAACTTCGAGTGCCCGGGATAGCTACTAGTCGATCTACTACTTCTTTTTGTAACATGACTGTGATTTGAGAGAAGTATTCTCGGTAATGGATAAGTTTCTTAAGTATATGGGTCGCGGCGTAGTACGGTAAATTTGAAACAACTTGGCACTTATTTACCAATGCGCTGTAGTTATACTTCACAGCATCTGCTTGAATCAGTTGAAAGTTTTTATTTTCATTGAAACGTTCAGTTAATGCTAGACAAAGCTTGGAATCTATTTCAATGGCTATTAATGACTTGGCTTTTTCCAGTAAAAGAGTAGTGAGAATTCCTTGTCCAGGGCCAATTTCTAATACATGTTGGTTATTTGAAATGCCCGCGTGATGAATTATTTCGTGGGCGATATTTTCATCGATCAGATAGTTTTGACCTAAGCGTGGTTTCTTCATCTAGAATGGCTGGATATAGGCTTTGTAAAATTAGCAGCAGATTTTATTGCTAACTCAATGCTTTCAGTGGAGGCGCACCCTTTGCCGGCTATATCAAAAGCTGTCCCATGATCAACGGATGTGCGGATGATAGGCAGTCCAATAGTTACATTAACGGCAGTTCCTTTATTAGCCATTTTTACGGGTATCATTCCCTGATCGTGGTACATCGTAATTATTGCATCATATATATTTGGCTTAAAATTTGCGAATAAAGCATCTGCTGAAAATGGACCAAAAATCTTGATGCCCTCTTTTCGGGCAGTATCAATTGCCGGAATAATTTCTGTTAGCTCTTCCTTGCCAAAAATTCCACCATCACCACAGTGTGGATTAAGGCCAGTTAATGCAATTTTGGGAGTTTCTGTGGCATATTCAAGTAACCAGTGATGAGTGAGCTTAATAGTCTTTATTATTTGTTTGTGTGTGACAAGCGCTCCTACTTGGTTGAGTGGAACATGTGTTGTAACAATTACCACTCGTAATGCGTCACCCGCTAGCATGAGAGCCACGTCCTTCGTTCCAGTAAAATCAGCTAGCATTTCAGTATGCCCTGGCCAAGTAAATCCGGCAAGATGAATGCTTTTTTTGTTGATTGGAGCAGTAACAATAGCCTCAACTTTATGCTTCAGTGCTAAGTCTACTGCAACGCGAATATATTCTACAGAAACTTGCCCGCCCAAGGAATTAGGTTGGCCCACATTAATAGTAGCTGAAATATTCTTTAGGTCTAATACATCAATAGAGCCCGGTATAAACGACGCTTTTTCAGGTGATGATATAGGGGTAATAGAAACACTCGATGCTAGTTTCGAGGCCACTTCATTTAAAAATGCCGCATCTCCGATAACAAGCGGACAGGAGAAGTCGTAAACCGACTGATTCTGAAACATTTTAATAATGATTTCCGGCCCGACACCGGCGGGGTCGCCCATAGTAATGGCGATGCGTGGTCGGTCTTCCAAAATATTTCCCTCCAAAACTCTTTAAACAATTTTACCGGCTCGTGGTGGTGCGATCCGGAGAGAACTATTGGATCAGCCTCTTATTTTTTGCACTTTCGGTCGGCTTTTTTCAATGGGGGCCATTGGGTTGGGGCTGGCCGCAAGGATTTCTTTTGTAACCGTAGTTTCATACTCTTTAAAATTCTCAACGAATTGTGCGGCAAGTTCCCGGGCCTTTTTATCGTATTCCTTTTTGTTTTTCCATGTATTTCTTGGGTTAAGAATTTCTTGAGGTACCGCTTGATGACCTTCGATACAGACAGATGTTGGAATATGCAGTCCAAATACCGGATCTACTTCTGTAGGCATGTCCTTAAGCTCTCCTTTAAGAATTGCACTGATCATTGCCCTCGTATGAGCAATTTCCATTCTATGTCCAACACCATAAGGTCCGGCAGTCCAACCCGTATTAACAAGCCAACAGTCAACTTTATGTTTAGCAATCCGTTCGCCCAGCATATTGGCATAAACTGAAGGGTGTAGAGTCATAAATGGTGCACCGAAACACGTGCTGAATACGGCAGTGGGTTCTCTGCTTAACCCTTTTTCTGTCCCTGCTACTTTTGCAGTGTATCCAGATATAAAGTGGTACATGGCTTGTTCAGGAGTCATTTTAGCCACAGGGGGCATCACACCATAAGCATCGCATGTAAGCATGATCACTTGTTTTGGATTAGCACCCATTCCATTGGGAACGGCATTTTTAATATGTGTAATCGGATAACTTGCCCGCGTGTTTTCAGTGAGACTTGCATCATCTAGATTGAGTCTACGTGTAATTGGATCCATAACTACATTTTCAAGAATAGTTCCAAATTGCCGAGTACATTGGTGAATTTCTGGTTCTGCTTCTTTAGAAAGACGAATGACCTTCGCATAGCATCCGCCTTCAAAATTAAAAACGCCTTTATCACTCCATCCATGCTCATCATCGCCGATCAAATCACGATTGGGATCAGCGGAAAGGGTAGTTTTTCCTGTGCCTGAAAGGCCAAAAAATACTGCAGAATCTCCATCAGAGCCGATATTTGCGGAACAATGCATTGAGAGCACTGAATGTTTTTTGGGCAAAAGATAGTTGAGAACAGAAAACACAGATTTTTTTATTTCCCCAGCGTAGTATGTGCCTCCGATCAAAACCAATTGCTTAGAGTAATCCACGACAACAAATACCTCCGAATTTGTACCATCAATCGATGGCACAGCTTTAAAGCTTGGAACATGAAGTATTGTGAATTCTGGAACATGATTAGCCAAGTTATCTAGGTCTTTTATTTGGATAAACATATTTCTTGCAAAAAGATTATGCCAGGCTGTTTCAGTAATAACGCGTATATGAAGTTGTTTCTCCTGATCTGCTCCAGCGCAGCAATCCTGAACGTATAGACTTTTATTTTGTAAATAAGCTAGTATGCGGCCGTACAATGCATCAAACTGTTCAACACCGAAGGGTTTGTTTACCTTGCCCCACCAAATATCGTCTTGACTTGTAGGCTCTTTAACAATGAACTTATCGTTAGGGGCACGGCCAGTATGTTGGCCTGTAGAAACTACTACCGGGCCTAAGTGTGAAAGTTGCCCTTCTCCGTTACGACTGATATGTTCATACAAGGCTGGGGTTGTCAGATTCCAGAAAATTTCTTTCGCGTTTCTAATTCCGTGGTGTTCCAAACCAACCTTATGTTTTAAGCCCTTTGTGGACATTGTAGAAAACTCCTTATGCGAGAATTTTTGAAAGAATATTATTTTGCTTAATAATAAGTTGTTTTTTAAATCAAAATCCTTAGTCTAAGGTCTTAGTGGCTCGCTTATATGTAGAATATTATCACAGATTATGGTGAGTCAAAATAGCAGACTCTAAAAATATTTGCCAAATAGCCCCTAACTTTGAGAAATTAAGAAGATACTGCAACCCTTCTCTTAATTTTTCGGTATTTATAGGCTATTTGTTAACAAATTATGGATATTTTCGGCCAAAAAAAAAATAACTCAGGGACTAAAATCCTAGCTCGAGCAAAAAGTGAATATAACGACATTTATGTCATGCAGAAGGGCTCCAAACGTGAAATGTGGTTTCGAAAAAAGAGCGATTTTTTTCTGCAAAGTCGGATTGACATTAATAAATTAGATGCTCTTATTTTAGTTTACACAAAAATGCTGGCCTGTGCGCTCCTATTAAAACCTGCACCAGCGAGCATACTGATGATCGGCCTTGGAGGTTCCACTGTGAGTAATTTTTTATCGCGTTTATACCCACAGGCTATATTAGACGTAGTTGAAATAGATCAGAAGGTCATAGATGTTTCTAAAAAATTTTTTTATTTAAAGGAGACACCTAATTATAAAATCTATAATGATGATGGACGTCAATTTATTAGAAAAATGTCGGGTAGAAAAAATTACGATTTAATTTACCTCGATGCTTTTAAAAGTGGATCAATCCCATTTCATCTCAAAACTATTCAGTTTTACGAAGATGTGAATCGAGTTCTTTCTGCAAGAGGGGTGGTTGCATCTAATTTGTATGGGAAAAGTAACCTACTAAAGCCAAATGACTGGAAAACATTCTCTGGCCAATTTAATAAGATCTATTGTTTTGAAGACTATGACAGTGTAGCAACGGTTCTTCTTGCAACAAACAGAATAGAGACTTGGGGTATGAGTGATTTTATTCATGCCGCAAAAATATTTCCTTTATTAGTACCGTTTTCTTTTTTAGATATGGCTAAAACCTACCGTGTAGATAAATTAGAAAAAGATGATGGTGCAGTGTTTGAAGATAATTTCTCCAAAGGTGGGTTTGATCAAATGATAGAAAAAAATAATTTAGATCGTACAAAATTCGTTTCTTACCCAATTAAAAACTTTGAGTGAGAAAAAAGTAATTTAAGAGGAAAGCGTTTTCTTGGCATCAAAAAATTGAATACGATTGTTGCACATATCTGCGACTGCAAGGAGGTCATTGTATGTGTCCATCCAACCTATCCGGTTAAATTGCCCAACGCGTCTTCCAGAATTTCCATAAACTCCTTGAACATTTAAGGAGGAATCTAAATGAAGAATGCGACTGCTCCAGTGATCAGAGGCAAAGATTCCATGGGTGTTAGAAAAAGTCATAATATATAGATCTCCAAACGTTGTATCTTTTTTCTTGAGACTTGCTAATAAATTTCCTTGTAAATCGTAATGTTTAACGAGGTCTTCTGACTGATCGGCAACAAGATATTCTTCATTTTTGAGACAACAGATGCCTATAGGATGCTTCAAATCTTTTGGGGTAACTGAACTTATAAGCTTGCCATTTGGATCATAAACTTGAATTCGGTGGTGAACAGTGTCGGATACCCAAAGATTGTCTTCATTATCAATAGAGGCTGAAAAAACATTGCCTAAACGTTGTCCTTCTTTTTCACAGTCACCAAATGTCAAAATAAGACCTCCATCTGGCGAGAATTTTTGAACTCGTTGGTTATTCATGTCAACAACATACACATTGTCATGTCGATCTAGTTGCACGCTGACAGGATATTGGAATTTACCGGGACCATTACCCCACCCGCCAAATCGGGCCAGACATATCCCGGATTGGGATATCCGACTTACATGATGGTTTTCTTGGTCTACGCAAAACAAGTTTCCTCTAGTATCAAAAGCTAACCCCATAGGTTGCGCAAGAGTTCCTATAGCAGGGCCCATAGGAGTAAGGGATTGAGTAAGAGTTGGCACTAGTTCAAAAACAGATCTTTTTTTATTGCATGCACTAGTTTGGCGAAGAAAGTCGAAAAGACGACTTAGTCTATTGCATATTCTAGAGCGGCGGATGAAATTGAATTTTAAATTTTCGAGGTTATTCTTTATTTCTTCCTTTTCATTCTCTAATTTTATAGAGAGGTCAAGGTGTTCTATATTTTGTTCAAGATTTAGGTTTGATTCTTGATTCTTTAAGTTAGGTAAGCGAAAGTTTAAATTTTTTATTTCTTTTGCGATACGATTGACCTGAATTTCTTCCTGTGAATGGTATGCTGCTAAACTCTCATAAAAAGATTTCGCAGATGACTCCTGAGTCATTTTTTTATTACTGGCAAGCAAGGCGGCGCCAATTATAAGTCGATTAATATTGTTGTCTTCGTTGACCTCAAGAGTCAAAATCATCCGTCGGAGAAGGCTGATCTGAAAATTAACAATAGAAATATTATTATTGATTGAAATAGGCGATCGTTTATCCTGTGGATTGACATGCTTTAGTTGCTGACACAAGCTTCCATACTGACCGTAAAGACCGCTTAGTTGGTCCTCTAATTCTTTATTTTTTGCATCATAATTAGTTTGTGATTCTAGAACTTGAAACAATTGTTCCGCAAAAGCATCGGGTAAAGAATCCGTGGGGTAGGCATTATTTCCTATAACGAGTTGATTAGACTTAATTTTAAATTGGGTATTTTCTATATTGTAGACGTTGACGATTTCATCAATATTTAAGTCTTCTACATCAAAGGGTACAGGAGAGAAGTAATTTTGATTAAGTTTTGTTATCAAAGGCGCATTATTTTTTCCCCAGTGAGCAATCCATATATCGATAAGGTCTCTCCATAATGTATCTATGATGGTATGAGTAGGTCGGGTTTCATGAATGCCAAGCAAAATTTTTGGTATGACTTGATTGTTAGGAGGTACCTCGATAATTTGGCTCAAAGCTTCTCCCATCTGGTGGCTATCAGTCGAATTTTGAGCACAACACTTAAAAGCGATAAGTGTGGAGCGAAGCTCGAAAAGTAAGGGTACAAACAGAGAAGTTATTCGATTATTAGCGTGAAAATTGGTGAGAAAAACACCCCACTTTGACTTATCTTCTTGTAATTCCGCAAAGGCTTCGACTAACGCCATTTCATTTTTTTCCTTGATTGCAAGTTTAGAGGAAAAAATATCTCCTAATGCTTTCAACCGTTTAATCAGGTCACTGCAGCCTGCTTGAATTATTTTGGATGTTTTTTGTGCGCTAATTATGTTGCTTATGTACTCTGCCAATTGAGCTGATAGCTTACAGTGCTGGTAAGAGAGAGCGCGAACTTTCCGAAATAGCACTTTGTCTTGTTTTTCCATTTCGAACAATTCTTGATTGAAAATACGAGGGTCTTCTCGGTCTTCAAGTATTTCTAGTTGTTTTTTAAATCCTTTGAGGCTGAGCTCCTGGGCTACTTTCTCCCAGGCTTCACAAGCTTCTAAAACGCTTTTTTGCGAATGGGTTATTTGCCTAGAAAATATTTCAAGCCCATTCAAAAGAGTTGTTTCATCTTTTAATGGGCTATCTCTCTTTAGAGCTATACGACTAATGTTTAAAAGACTACTTGCGTTAAAATTTTTTGCCGAATCTGGGTGATTTTTTTGAGCCTGTATAAGTTGGATAGCTTCTGCATAACTTTCGATTGCCCTTAAAGGCTCTTTCGATTGCTCCGCAATTTGTCCTTGGAGCGTTAACCACTCTGAATTTTCCGAATCCGATTGAACTTTTTCTTCGACCAAGGATTCCAAAGACTCAGAAGGTGTTGAAAAAGAAAATACGCGTGGATTAAAAGTTAGGCCTACTTGTAATTTTTTATCAGGTCCTACGGCTATTAGACAAGGAGCCTTGAGAGGCGAAGAGTTGTCAGCTTGTTCTATAGAACTTAGGAACTGGCCAAACGGAGAAAATATTTGAATACGATTATTATTTAAGTCTGTTACGTAGAGCAGGTCATTATCTCCGATTGAGACACAAAGAGGGTACTGAAACTCACCATCTTCTTCTCCTCGCTGGCCAAAAGTGAGAGTTTGCTCCCAATTTTGATTAAATTTGACGATTCGATGATTGCCACTATCACTTATGAAGTAGTTTCCTTGACTATCCTTCCCTATTGAAGTTGGAAACTCAAATGCCGGCGAAGAAAAAAGGTTAGCTGAGGTTTCGTAGAAATAGGCAAGATGTTCTTCCAGAACTGTCCCACGTTGACCAATCCATCCCAGAGACTTTCCTTCTGAGGAAAACCATTGAAGGCGATGGTTATAACGCTCTACCACCAATATACGGCCACAGTTCTCGACCATAATATCGTAAGGCTCATTCAGTTCGCCTTTTCCTTCTCCGTATGATCCAAAAGTTTGTTGATGGTTTCCTTGCGAATCAAATTTTTGAATTCTATGATTCCAACTGTCTGCCACGTAAATATTTCCATGTTTATCTACCGTGATACCCTTGGGGTAATGAAATTGGCCATCGCTCTTACCTTTTTCACCAAAATTCTTTAATAGTTTATCGCCATTGTAAATTTGAACCCGGTGGTTAAAATCATCAGCAATAAGAAAATGTCCTTGAGGAGAAAAGGCAAATCCAGAAGGAGGAGAAAGCTCTTCAAGGGATTCATCATCTGAGCGAAATAAATTTTCAAAATCAACAGATAGCATGGATTCGAATACAGGTTATTTATAGAACACGGTAGGTTTGTGAAGGTTGAAAACACCTAAAGTCACAAATACAACCAAACACATCTTTGTTGTATTTAATCATAATCGAATTTATAAAACAAATCATATCGAAAAAGGATTACCTATTGGTGATAAGCATTAAGTTGTTTTAAGTGAATTAATTTATGCTTGTAGTATTTAGGGAAGATAGATAATTATAGTTTTTTTAAACTTTATAAGTGTTAGTCTTAGATAATCTTCTTGCTTAGAGTCATAAAGGCAAATCTTTGTTAAATATTATATTCTTAGAGAGAATAAATTTTACCTCTATATAAGCTTACTAGAAGGTGCAGGAGGGAGTGACTTATAATCCGATGGCCAAAAGTCGAAAGTACTTTCTCAAAACTATTTTCTTTAAGTTTAGGGCGAAATACTATTAGTCGAATATGATTATACTCAGGGCTTGATAATTAGAGGATCAATTGTACTGTCAGATACAGTACGCGAACTTTGTATTCGGAAGCGGCGTAGAAGCATTGGGAAAAGCATTTTTAATGCATCTAGT
>Ga0209140_1001160_pt1 | contig 13922 bp, 10 predicted proteins | sample SaaInlV_120m_DNA_3_FD_184666 | JGI IMG/M metagenome (GOLD analysis project Ga0209140, IMG submission 184666) | Marine microbial communities from expanding oxygen minimum zones in the Saanich Inlet - Saanich Inlet SI073_LV_100m_DNA (SPAdes) (version 2) | ecosystem: Environmental > Aquatic >... | reverse complement strand
CGGGTAGGGCTATTATGCGAATTATTGAGCGCGATATTCGTATGGCAGGGTATGAGCATCGAGACTCTTCAGGAAATAAGATTTTTTCTACCGGCATTACCAATCAACTAGTATTAAGTGAAAGTAATAACGTTTGTTGTGACGGTGTAAGTGTTATTTATGATCATTCCACAGATGCAACAGGTGGAGTAGAGCGTAGAAGGATTACTTATTCAGTAAGAGAGTTTCCAGGCAAAGAGAAGGTTGATTATGAGCTTTTAGACAGTGATACTACCCGTTATCGTCTGTATAAAAAAATAGATGTGCTTGGCAAGGATGGATTAATACTTTCGACAGAGAAAATTGGAACTGAACAGGTTTTGGCAGATTTTGTAGAAGATTTACAAGTTAGTAATACGTCTGGCACTTCTTATTTGTATGTTTCTCACGGTGATAGTAGCGCTTCAATAGATATTTATGATCTTTCTACTGGAAAGTTGGTCAAAACAATAGGGCCTGGTGGAAAAGCGTTAGCTTATAGCTCTGATGGGTCTATTGCTGCGCTTGTATGGTCATGGGGTCGATCTATATATATTATAAATCCAAAGACAGGACGGACGCTTAGTACTATAGGGGATAAATTAAACGGAGGGCTAGCTTTTGGACCTGATGGATTTCTTTACGCACCTTCTGAGACTTCAGGTATACACGTCTATGATATTAAAACTAAAAAATTAGTGCGCACTATAGATATTGGTGGTGCTAGTAATTCGGTTCTTGCATTTGGAAAGGGTAATTCTTTGTATGCTGTGCACCATGGTCCTGGAGACTATATTAAAAAAATAGATATAAGAACTGGAGAAACTATCGGAGGGTTTAAAAGGCCTATTGCATCTACAGGTTCTATAACTGGACTTGCATTTTCTTCTAGTGATGGGCTACTTTATGAAAGTAGCTATCACACTAGTGGCATAAGATCTTACGACACAGATGAAGGTAAAATTTATGGAGCCTCTATGGGTTCCAAGCCTTATTGCGGACTTGCTTTTGGTCCTAATAATTTACTTTATGCGGTTGGAAAATACGGAACTGTAGAAGTTTTTAATGCAACAAGCAAGAAGAAGGTTAAGGATTTAAAGGTAACTAGCGCTAGTAGAAATCAATTTTGTGGGGTTACAGTTGAATCAAACCTAAAAGTGAGCTCTCTAGTAAATATCAAACTTACTTTAAGGTCAAAAAATAAACGCTACCCTGAAAATATAACTTACACCAAAGAGGTAGATGAAGAGCACCATATTGGCAATTACAACTTTGAGTTTAATGACAAGTATAAACGCGATGTATTTTTCTCAACCGTCGCTGTTAGGAATATGCTTTTATGAAACACATAGCTCAAAATTCAACTCGAGAAGGCTTTGTTATTGTAATTACCCTGGTGTTGTTATTAGTGATGACCACCATGGGTATTGGGTTATTTTATGAAACAAAAAAAACAGCAAGCCAAGTAAGGTCGAACAACAACAACAGCGAAACACTTTATTCGGCAGAGTCTTGTATTGCTGAAGCTAAGCGCTGGTTGAACGCGGAAAAAGAAATTCGCACCCCTTGTGAGGGCTTTGCAGAAGGTTCAGTCTGCAAGGTTATTGGTGAAAAATATATGGGCGATTCTCCAATACGAATAGATAGTAGCGTGACGAGTGATAGTCGATTGAGTACCCATTATTATCGGTGTGAAGTTATTCGCTTAAGTACAGTTTCAACTGAGACTGAAGGCGGTAGTGTTAGTGGTAGTGGCTCAGGCGACGGAGAGGAGGGGTACGATGTTAGTGATGATGCTGGAACAGGAGTGATAATTTCTAACATTTCTTATTACAAGATTCGATCAAAAGCATGTGTGACTAGTTCGAGTAGTTGTGACTCAGATAACCCAAATGTAACCATTGTTGAAGAAATAGTTAAAATTAATTAGAAAGGTAATTATTATGAAAAATTTTAAAATTTATCAAAATATAATTTTATTAGTGTCTATGTTATTGCTACCAATGCAAACTTATTCGTGGCATTGGTATTCTGGAGATGTAACCACAGGCGCAATTATTTACAACTCTGTTGTTTCTGAAAGTCGAACAATAGCTTTGGGCGTTAATAAACATGGTCATCTAAATACACGAACTGGAAATATAGTCTCTAATGCGGGCGCAACAGGGTTGGCGTATAAATGGCCAAGTGGAAAAAGCAGGGCAGCGGGTAGTTGGCAAGATGCCACCTCTCCTGGCTGTTTGTGCGAAGGCTGGGGTGTAAGCGGTAATGGTTATGTGGGGAGAGCGGCTGTTGATACGGGTGGTATTTACGGTTTAACACTTGATTCATTTGATCCTAGTATCGCTAATATTAAATCGGTAACTAAGATGGGCCCGACTGGATATGGGTCAACGCCTATTAAAGACAGTGAAATATTACAAATCACTCATGATTATGGGCCTGCACCAGAAGCACAACATACGCTTTTTCAAGGGCTAGTTACCATTAGCAATATCTCAGATGGGGTGGTAAACAATGTCCGTTATAGAAGAACCATGGACTGGGATATTCCACCTACGGAGTTTCGGGAGTATGTAAGTCATGGCGGTGTTAGTAAATCTATAGCAGCTTCAAGCTTTCCAAAGCTAATTGAGTCATGTGATAATGGTTTTGAGACCCCTGATCCGTTACGAGGATGTAGAAATTTATCATGGAGAGGAAGCACAAAGAATGTTGATTTTGATCATAATGGACCTCAAGATCATGGATCTTCTTTTACCTTTCAATTTCCTGATTTAAAGTGTGGTGAGTCTGTTTCATTTATGATGTATTACGGTGTGGCTAATACACGAGTGAAAGCACTAGAAGCTATTAAGGCCGTTGGTGCTGATCTTTATTCATTAGGAGCATCTAGAGCTTCAAGAGATGGAATTACCTTTATTTTTGCATTTAAAGGGGTGAGCGGCGTTAAGCTGGCTACCGATTTACCACCAAAGGCTGCAACTTTGCCAAGCCTGGATAGAGTGCAAGCGACTGGAAAAATTTTAGCTTATAAGGATAGGTTGTATAACACAACTTTTGAATACAGAAAAGATCAGCAGTGGAAGGGACACTTATATAGAAGAGATTTAATTACTGATGGCGATAATAAAGGCGATGTATCAACATCTATTGCGATTGATGCGGGTGTTTTATTAAGAGATAAAAAACCCTCTAAAAGAAATATTTGGACAGCAACAAATGGAGTGCTAACCTCTACAAAAGGTAATGACAATTTTACAACAACTAATCGTAGTGTTCTTAAAACTGCCTTATATAGAGATACCGAAATAGCAGTTGATGATGATGAAGTGGATGATATCGTTAATTTTATAAGAGGGCATGATTCTTATGATGAAGATGGAGATGCTAACTTTACAGAAGAACGAGACTGGAAGTTAGCCGATATTTATCATGCAAATTTAGTGCTTTCCATACCGCCTAGTAATTCTGATACAAGCACCTCTGAGAAGTCTAGAGCATATTATAAAAAAACCAGAACTAAGCCATATTCTGATTTTATTGCTGCCAATGTAAGTAGAAAAGAGGTGATTTATGCAGCTGCTAATGATGGCATGTTGCACGCTTTTGATGCTGAATCTTTAGAAGAGTTGTGGGCCTTTGTGCCGCCACCAGTACTAGACAAATTGCGACAAATGCATAAAACCAAAGGTAGTGATGGTGTCAAAGGTAAGAGTAACTCAATTTACCTTGTGGACGGCACACCCACGATTAAAGATATTTATTATAAAGATCAATGGCGAACTATTTTGATGGCTGGTCTTGGTTATGGTGGAAAGGGCTATTACGCTATTGATATTACAGATCCTGACAGTCCATCGCATTTATTTTCGTTTTTACATGACGGCTCAAAGAGAGTAGTTGATTACTGGGCTTCTGATGGCACATTAACGACTTATGACTATGTTAAAGAGGTTGTTCCAGACGGACTTAATTACTCTAAATTAAGTGAAGCTTGGACGCGACCATTTATTACATTAATACCTTATAACGATGAATTAAAATGGGTGGCAGTTTTGGGTGGCGGTTATGCAGGAGCTGATGAAGAGTCTGCTGGCTATGCAAGATATATATATATTATTGACCTCGAGCCAAGCGCCTCTTTGCCAGATAAGCAAGGAACAGTACTTAAGTCGATCGAATTAGCTAGCTCCTCTGAAAGTGATATCGCTAATGGTGTAGTTGCTGCTATTTCAGCAATTAGTGCTGATAGTGCCAGTGGTGCGAATTATTACGGTATTTTGGCATATGTGTCTGATTTACAAGGAAAAACATGGAAGCTAGATCTTGCGCATTCTGATAAAAATCCAGATGTAGATAAGGTTGATTCAGACATATTTATTGCTGAAAATCACCTTAATGCTCAAGCTACACTGGCAAATGATCGATTAATGTACCACAAGTTGACTAATAGTTTTGTCGATGGTACTCCATATCATTATACCGGCACTGGGGATATTATTAGATTACAACGAACGGATGATACGATCGACAACAGAGTATTTGGCATTAGAGATACAGATTTTCCTAAACATGAAAATACTGATGGCACTATTTCTTATACAATTTCTTCATTAGAGGATGGATTTACTGGTAGTTGCCCTGGAGAAGATAAAAAAGGCTGGTATCAGGACCTATCTAAAATTCTTCCTTCTGATAGAAAGTGGTCTAAAGTGACAGCAGAAGTCGCTGTAGATGCAAAGTACGTGTACTTTTCAGCTTATAGTCCGGTTAAGAGTGATTCATGCCTTGTGGATGGTAAGTCAAATTTAATCAAACTTGAAAAAAAATGTGGAACCTTACTTGCTGATGGATCAAGTGTTATTGATCTTGGTGTTGGCATTGTAGGAGAAACTACTATTTACAAAGGAAAAAGCTACACAGTTGTTAGTAATAGAGAAGATGATGCCAAAGCATTTGAAGGTGGCGCAAAGGATATTTATAAAGGGGAAGCAGAAGAGGGCGATGGTGGATCGGTAGCAATACCGCCATCAAGTATTTCTACAGAATCCTGGAGACAAGTATTTTAAATCGTACTATTATAATACTTTAATGTAAAAGACTTGTGAATGGTAGTGGTATACAATGGCTCAAAATATAGTCTTTATGGTGAATTATTAGATTTAACAAAAAAGTAAAACAATATGTTTAAAAAAATAATTAAAAAGTTAATGGACTACCTAAGTAAGCTTAGTGTGGAACAAGAAGACGTTGTTGGGGTAGATATTACTCCCGGATGCATTCGACTTGCCCAATTAAGTGGTAGTGATGATAAATGGGTATTAACAAAATTAGGCTATAAGTATATTGAAGATGCTACAGATATAAGCTCAATCAAAGATCAAGCCGAACAGTATATTAACAAACTTGCTCAAACTATAACATCGGCTCAAATAACTACTACCAATGCTGCGGTCTCTATTCCTGTTAGCAGTGCAATTATTAAGGTAGTAACTCTACCGCTCATGAGCGATGAAGAGCTACAAGAGGCAGTGGATACAAATTCTCTATGGGAAAACGCCGTTCAATTAGCAGATAATTTGGAGGATTATTCTATTTTTTGGCAGGTGCTTAAGCGCAACACGGCTGAGAATCAGATGGATCTTTTATTTGTGGCTTCTAAGCTGGATGACATTGATCATTATTTGGATATTGTAAGGCAAGCAGGACTTAACCCTGTAGTGGTAGATGTGCGCTGTTTTGCAATTCGTAATGCGCTAGAGCTCCGTAAAGACTTGACTAAAGGAGATGCGCCAATTGCAATTTTAGAATTTGGCATTAACGAGAATTACATATTAATTTTGCACGAGGATTCGCCATTTATTTCCGATATTTATCTTTCTGATAAAGACAGAAGTTTACTGGTTAGTCCAGATATTGACCCTTTATTGCAAAAAAAGATTATTGATCGATTTGCAATGCAAGTTAATCAGATGCTTTCTTCATATCAAGCAAAATACAAAGTTCAGCCGATTGATTCTGTATTGATTTCTTCAGCAATACCTAATATTGATAATGTTATTAATAATTTGCAGGAAGCGTTGCCTAATATTAGTATTAAGACCTTTGATGCCCTTAAAACAGTTGTTCTACCTGAAAATTTAAAAGAAAAAGCATCGGCAGAACCTAATCCGTCTGTATTCTCTTCCGTGCTAGGTTTGGCGACTCGAAAGCTTGATGTGTTTGGTTATTATGAATACGTTACAGGCACAAATAATATTAACTTATTACCTGATCGTGAAGGTGTAATGAACCAAGAAAAAATGAAGTTTTTATCTCGTTGGGGAATTGTAATTTTTGTAGTTCTTGCTATTTTATTTGCTGGCTGGAGTTTCTTTAGTGATGGTGCAAGTATCGAAGAAGGCAGGAAACAACTTGTTGAATACCAAGAGCTTAAAAAACAAAAGCAAGCCAAATTAACTGTTCTTAATAAGCTTAAGAGTGATAGGGCGGATCTTAATAGAATACTTGAGGCAAGTAAAAATATTACCTCTAATCAGGCTTTTATGTACTCTGTGTTGTTGGATATTAATACCTCGGTTCCTCAAGGGGTATCTTTAAATAGAATAAATTATGTTGGAGGTAATACATTTACCATTTCCGGATTATCAACCAGTGATCAAAATATATTGCAGTTTATTGAAAATTTGGGAGAATCTAGCGTAATAGATAAGGCATCTTTACTGACAATGTCAGTTCAAACAAAAAATAAGCGAAACTATAAGTCATTCTCTATAAGATGTACATTGGCTAAGCAGCAAATACTTGATGAAAGGGAGGGTTCTAATGGCAATTGATATGAATATGGATATTGGCGAATTGATTAAGAACTTATTTGCCAAAAAAGGACCTAAAGGAACTTCGTCTGTCTTAACGGGCAACCCGTATGCGAAAATTATAATTGCCGGTATATTGGTGTTATTGGTAATTATTTTTTATGTGGTGTATGTGTATATGCCGATGCAAGAAAAATTAGAGCAACAAGAAAGACAAATTTCTCAAGTTAATAATTTAAGAAACGACATAGCGGTTTTATCCGTCAGAATTACTAAGGAGGAAATTAAACTCGAAGCAGCAAAAAAAGACTTTAATAGTCGAACTAAGTTATTTCATACAGATAAAGAATTAGAAGACTTGTATCGTCATATTAGTATGTTGGCACTCAGCAACCAACTCATGGTTTCAAAGCTAGAAAAAGTGGGTGAAACACCAGTTTTTGAAGTACAAAAAGGATCTAGTTCGAAGAAAAAGAGTGCGAAGGATAAAGTAAAAAAAGTGGCTTATTACGAGTTTAAGGTAAGAGTTGAAATTAGCGGTAATTATTCAAACTATACAAAATTTAGAAAAGGCATGGCAGAATTAAAGAAAATTATTAATATTGATGTAGAAAAAATTATTGTATTAGAATCCAAAACTAAAAAAGGTGAGGTTAAAGTGTCTGCCACTCTGGCAACTTATAGATTTCCAGTTAATGATGCTGAAATGCATATAAACTCAAAGGAGGGTTTGCAATGAAAGAAAAATACCAACATTTCTTGATACAAATTAAAAGTCTTGAAAGTCATTGGCAGCAACTTAAAAAAGACATTAAAGGTGTCTTAAAAGAGTTGACGGTATTTGGAGAGAATAAGGCTAATAATATTTTTCAAAAGACAGAGGTAGCAAAAAATAGTGTGTTTGAAAAAGTTACATCGGCTGAATCGTTAAGAAAAGAATGGCATGAGATAACTAAAAAAACAAGCACAGAGGTTGTAAAAAATATCCACCGTGTAAAAAACAAGAACATTAAAACATGGAACAAAGGTTGGGCTGCATTATCTGACTTAAGGAGCAAAATAGCATTTATTGGATTGGGTGCATTTTTATCCATTGCGCTGACTAGTATTGCTAACGAAGGTGTCAATCCTTTTGATCCAATATTTAACACATCTTCAGGCTCTAGTGCTACTGACTATATAGATGGTGATTCTAGCGTGCATCCCTTGCAACAACAAGCCGTTAAAAAATACACTTTAATGGCGTTGATAGCCTCAAAAAAAGGCGATATTGCGATGATTAGAGCTAAGAATGGCGAGGAGTTTTTTGTTAGATTGAATGATACGTTGGGTGATGCTGATGGGAAGGTTACCAGTATTAATAAACGTGGTATTGAAATAACTGAGAAAGACAAAATAATTTCTCTATTGGTTAGAAATAGGAGTGTTGGTAATGATAATAATTAGTAGAATTTTATTTGTTTTATTTGCTATGGTGTTTTTAGCATCGTGTACAAGTAATGAAGTGATAGAAAAAAAGAATCTTCTTGAGCCTGAAAAATTCATGAAGGAAAGGTCTGAGAGTATTGACAGGACTGTTTCTCTTGGTCCTAAGATTCAAGTCGACTCTGAACTTGAGAAAAAAATTCGAAATAATGAAAGAAGGCAAATTAATAAAGAAGAAAGAAAGAACTATATTCATGTTAGTGATACTAATAATGATGTATTTCCAATTACCATTAATTTTGAAAATGTTAGTATTCAAGACATGGCTGTTATGTTCTCAGAGATTACGGGTAAAAATATTCTAGTAGGTGATGAAGTTGATGGAAAAGTTACTGCAAAGTTGGTAAACGTACCATGGGATAAGGCGCTAGATTCTGTTTTAAAAACTAAGAAATTAGCTAAGCACGTGGATGAAAAAGCCAATATCATTCGCATTCATAAGCAGGGTGTACTCGTTGCGCAAGAGGAGTTTGATAGAAAACGTATTGAGGATCTACAAAAGACTCGTGATGCACAACGCGCTATTGAGCCGATTTATACCGAAATATTTCGTTTGTATTACACCAAAGCAACTGATATAAAATCTGAGATTGAAAGTGTGATGGGTTCTGGTGGAGGCAGTGGATCTAGCCCTACTAGTAGCGCACCCAAGAATGTAAAAATTACTATTGACGATCGTTTAAATTCACTTATTATTCAAGCAACTAAATCAGAGTTAGATTTAATTGCACGTTTGATTAAAGAGGTGGATGTTAGAACTAAGCAGATTTTAATTGAAGCCTTTATTGTTGAAGCAACGGATGACTTTAGTAAAGAGCTGGGTGCTAAATTTGGCCTTGATGCTACTGATTTGGCTAATGTTGATGGTGATCACTATGCAATGAAAGCGGCAGGTATTGGAGGAACGCAGTCTGCAGGAACTGCAAGCTCATACAGTAGTAGTACAGGGTTGTTATCGGATAATGGTGTTACATCTCCATTGGGCGGTATAGGGTTTATATTGGCAACATCTGCAACCAATTTAAAAATAGAGTTGACAGCTTCTGAAAAAGATGGTGTTACAAAGGTATTGTCTAACCCAAGGGTGTTTACACTTGATAATGAGGAGGCTGTTGTTATTCAAGGTGATGAGATACCATATCCGTCATCAGCAGATGGCGGCGGAACGGATTATGAGTTTAGAGAGGCAGGAGTTAAACTGACAGTAACACCATCTATCGTTGGTGATGGTAATGTAATTTTGAAAGTAAAAGTTGAAAAAAATTCACCTGACTATAGTAAGAGTAACACAGCTCCTGCAATTAATAAGCGTGAGATTACCACCACATTATTAGTTAAAGACAATACTATTGTTGTAATTGGCGGTGTATTCACACAAACAACAGTTGATGCAACTAATAAAGTCCCATTTTTTGGAGATTTACCTTTAATTGGTGGTTTGTTTAGTTATAAAAAAGACTCTGATGTTCGAAAAGAGCTGCTTATTTTCTTAGCCCCTCGTATTATTTAATTATTCAAGGTTATGAAGCTTGGTATTCCTGTTGGATCAGCAAAGCAAATAGCCTCTTTTTTAGTTGGTTATGGCTTGATTACTGATGATCAGCTTTCGCATGCTACCACCTCTAGTAATGAGGGTGATAAAGGTTTAATAGATACAATAATTGAACATGGCTTTGCTGACGAGAAATCAATTGTTAATGCGCTTTCTGAGACTTATGAACTAGACTACATAGATTTATTAGACGATAAGACTGTTGATTTATCTGTCATCAGTATATTGCCTAAGAAGTTTATTTGTGAAAATAGGGTGATTCCTATCCGTGATAAGGGTGAAACGCTAGATGTAGTGATTTCAGAGCCTTCTGCTCTGAACATTATGGCAAGCATTAGACTTCTAACTGATAAAAAAATACATGCCTATATAACTACTTTTAGCCAAGTTGATGAATTTTTAGCTAATTTAAACGATATTCCTTTAACTCAAAATGAGAAAAATAAAGAGAGTATTGTTAAGGAAGAGGTTAGTCAAAATCAAGCGCGTTCAAGTATTGTTATTGATTTTGTAGATAAAGCTTTGAAAAGGGCAATTAAATTGGGAGTGAGTGATGTACATCTAGAGACTTATAAAAAGTTTGGCAGGATGCGTTTTAGACTGGACGGTGTATTGATAGATCAAAAAGATCAAGATAAAGATCTTTTTGAGAATTATGCCGCTATTGTGACGCGTATTAAGATTATGTCAAAGCTTGATATTGCTGAGCGCAGGCTACCCCAAGATGGTGCCATGAGTTTAAAGGTTGGTGATCATGATGTAGATTTTCGTGTATCGATTTTGCCTACTAGTTTTGGTGAAAGGGTGGTAATGCGTATTTTAGACACCAGCTCTATTTCCCTAACTTTAGAAACACTTGGCTTTCAAGATGAAGATGAACAGGCATTTAAAAATGCCGTGGATGCTCCACAGGGAATGGTATTAGTAACAGGGCCGACTGGTAGTGGTAAGTCAACCACTTTGTATGCTGCACTAGGCAGGATAAATAAAGATGATATTAATATACTTACTGCGGAAGACCCTGTGGAATTTACTATCGATGGCATAGGGCAAGTGCATGTCAAAGAAGACATTGGACTGACATTTTCAGCAGCATTACGTTCATTTTTACGCCAAGATCCAGAAGTAGTAATGGTGGGTGAAATTCGTGATAAAGAAACTGCTGATATCGCTATAAAAGCTGCATTAACAGGGCATTTAGTGCTTTCTACATTGCATACTAACGACGCTATTAGTACAATCACCCGTCTAATTAATATGGGGCTAGCACCTTACTTAATAACGTCATCTTTAACATTGATAGTGGCACAAAGATTAGCACGTAAAGTTTGTGAAGCTTGCAAAACCGAGGATGAGTCTGCCACACAAGGGCAATTAATGTCAATTGGCTTTACTCCAGAGGAGGCATCTAGAACACAACTTTGTTATGGCAAAGGGTGCTCTAAATGCAACAAAACAGGCTATAAAGGGCGTAAAGGTATATACGAAGTACTTAGAGTGACTGATAATATTAAACAAGGTGTTTTGAGCGGATTAACCACACCAGAACTTTTAAAAATTGCTAAAGAAAAGGACCATTTTTCTACTATGCAAGAAGTAGGCAGAGTATTTTTATTAGAAGGGTCTATTAGCTTAAAAGAGTATCAACGCATACTCATGTCTGAATAAGCATTAAAGGTGATTTATGGCAGCAGTATATAAATATAAAGGAATACAAGGTAATCAATATACTGATGGCAAGGTTGAAGCACTCAATAAAGATGAGGCAGCATTCAAGCTAAAAGAAGACAAGATCATCATCACTTCTTTAGAGAGGATTTCGGGAGAAGAAATAGAGTTAGAGGATGACACAGGTAAGAAAGTTAAACGAATTAAGAAAAAAGTCCCTATTCATGAAGTTATTGTTTTTACCAAAAAATTAGAAACCATGATACGCGCAGGTTTGCCGATTTTAGAGACTATCTCTATGATTGAAAAACAAACGATAAACCCGACTTTAAAACAAGTCATTACTCAGATACACAATGATGTTGAATCCGGCACACCACTTTCAGACTCTTTTGTAAAGCACCCGTATGTGTTTAATAATGTGTATATTAATTTATTAAGAGCGGGCGAGTCCAGTGGCAAGGTTGATTTATTTTTAAGTAAGTTAGTGATTGGCATGGAGAAAGACGAAAAAATTCGATCCAGTATTAAAGGTGCTCTGACTTACCCTATAGTACTACTTGTGGTAGCAATAGCAGTTATTGTTTTAATGATGGTGTTTGTTGTTCCCGTGTTTCAAGATATGTTTAAGGGTGTGCCAGGTGGATTGCCGGCAACTACTCAAATAGTGGTTGATATTAGTGAATTTATGCGAGATCCAATGGGAGGGGGGTTGTCAGCAATCGTCTTTGTAGTAATGAGTATTTCACTATCAGCTCTTGTTAAGGGTAGTTATAAAATTAGACGCAATTGGCATAAATTTATTTTAAAACTCCCTCTTTTTGGTGAATTGATTCAAAAATCAGCACTGTCTAAAATTGCAATGATTCAAGGGAATTTAACTGCTGCAGGTGTGCCTGTAATGGAGGCTTTGGACATTGCTGCAACTTCTAATGATAATATTATCATTAAGGAGGCTATGATCGAAGTTAAAAAAGGGGTTTTCTCAGGTGAGCCACTATCAGTGCTTTTTGAGAAAGAGCCCTCTATTTTTCCAGCTACCTTTACTGCAATGACTTCTGTTGGGGAAAAAACTGGCAACATGGAGGAGATGTTTGAGTCGATTGCTCGTTATTATGAGGAAGAGATGGATATTACCATTGCTCAGCTAACTTCGATGTTAGAGCCAATCATGATTGTATTTATGGGTGTAACTATTGGTTTTATTCTAGTGGCGATGTACACGCCAATGTTTCAGATGGGGCAAACTATTTAAGGCTTAGCAAGAAATTGGTGGGCCATCAGTATGATCAACACAGTATGTTGTTAACCCTGATGATGAATCCCTTGGCGTTGCTTTTGCTTGGTACCCATCTGGTGAGCTAGTAATAGAATATTGATAACCTCCTTCAGATTCATTTTCATTTAAAGTTTTTTTGCCATTAAAGAGATTAGTGTTGATGTTTGTTGTTGTCTCCACTCCTGTCAAGAGGTAATTATTATTTTCAGAAAAATAATCTGCCTGAACTAAGCAGATATTACGAAGACTATTTTTTGCAGTAATCTCTTTGCTAGAATTGATAAATCCATTGTAAATAGGGGTGCCAATTGCAGCGATAATACCTAGTATTGCAACAACAATAAGTAATTCAATTAATGTAAAAGATGTTTTTTTGATTTTTATCATTAGTTTAAAACTAAAAAAACAGAATTAACTCTAAAGTTGATTCTGCTTTCTTTCTATTGGATCGATGAGTAAAGATCTACTCTTTTATAACTGTATTAGTTCTAAAGTCATCTGCTTTGGCTTCTGTGCCTATATTTGTTTTTATTGTTAATGTAGTTCCAGCAGCGGTTATCTGAGTATTTGTACCACTCTCTAACACTGGAGCTGCAGCGCTACAGCAGAATTGATTACCATCATGAGGATTTTTCCATCCATCAAATTGGAAGTGATTTATAAATTTAGTAGCAAAAGTAGATGCATCTTCGCTGCATAGCACATCTGTCATTGTGCCGGCAGTATCAGATTTTAGTGGAATGCCTGTCGTTGGCCCTGTTGCACATTTGGTAAAGGATGCTGCAATAAAGTCACGAGCTCTAGCATGATTCTCTTTAGAGGTATTAACTTTGGCAGTTGCAATATAACCTTGATACATAGGAATACCAACTGCAGTTAAAACACCAATAATCGCAACAACGATTAATAATTCAATTAATGTAAAGGCTTTTTTATTTCTTTTATTTACTTTTATCACGTTACTTCCCCCGTAGGTAGTTAATAATGGCTCAAGTATACACTTTTTTCCATTGTGGGGTTAATTTGGTAGAAAAATTTAGCAAATTATTGAAATGAGTGATAAAACCAGTCTAAAACGCCTTTACAGGGTCATGAGATATGC
>Ga0209140_1001134_pt1 | contig 14124 bp, 3 predicted proteins | sample SaaInlV_120m_DNA_3_FD_184666 | JGI IMG/M metagenome (GOLD analysis project Ga0209140, IMG submission 184666) | Marine microbial communities from expanding oxygen minimum zones in the Saanich Inlet - Saanich Inlet SI073_LV_100m_DNA (SPAdes) (version 2) | ecosystem: Environmental > Aquatic > Marine... | reverse complement strand
ATAAAATCATTTGGTATAAGATTCATTAAATCAATAAAATATAAGAGTTTTATATGCTATTTATAAACTTTCTAAACATAAAACTTTAACATTTAAGTAATTTATGAATAATCATTATTATTATTAATTTTGAATTTTTACTAAATCCAAAGTTCCTCTTACATTTTAAGTATGAAAAAAATATTATTGAGTTTTATCCTGATATTTTTGTGTTCTATTGGCATGGATGCCATGGAGATTCAAAATAAGGATTTAGTTTATGATGATAACATTAAAACAGTATTACTCTATCCTCCATCTGATCAGCTTTTACCTCCTGTTATAAGACTTAATTCTACTGATAAACTAAGACTTTCATTTGATGATATGAGTCCTGAATCATATCAGTTTAAATATACTTTTGTTCACTGCACAGAAAACTGGGAGACGTCTGATTTAGATCAAATGGATTATCTAAATGGTTTCTTTGAAGATGATATAACTCAATATGAGTTTTCACTTAATGCTATTCCTCCATACATTCACTATAGCCTTATTTTTCCAAATAGAAATATGCAGATAAAGTTATCGGGCAATTATATTTTAAAGGTCTACATAGATACACCAGAGGATGGCAATGTTATATTTACAAGGCGATTTTTTGTCGTAGAGCAGTTGGTAAAAGTAGAGGCGTCAATACCTTACTATCCAAAAAACCTTGAGTTTGTTAGGAAAAAACAACAGCTAGATATCAAATTATTTACACCGGATTTGTTCAGCGCTGAACCAATGCAGAGAATTAATGTGTCGATTCAGCAAAATGGTCGTTGGGACAATCTAAAGTCTGGTTTAAAACCTACGGGAATAATGATGAATCAGCTTAATTTTGATTACCGTAACGGTATAGTTTTCGAAGGAGGAAATCAATTTCGAAATTTTGATATGAAGAGTTACTATTATCAATCAATGTACATAAAAGAAATAATCAATGACCCCAATGGATATATAGTTATACTGCATACTGATCAAAACAGATCAACTAAACCATATAGCGTAATTGAAGACATTCAGGGAGATAAATTAATCAAGGCAAGAAAAGGTCAGGATACAAGAATCGAAGGTGAGTATGCAGAAGTAGAATTTTGGCTTAGACAGCCACGAATAAAGGATGCAAAAGTATACATTCTTGGAGCATTGAATGATTGGCAGCTTGATCAGGAGGGTCTTATGAGATGGGATTCTCGATATAATATGTACCGAGGTACCCTTTTTATCAAACAGGGATATTACGATTATCTTTATGCAGTTGTACCAAATGGTGAAACACGTGGAAGTGTGTCATTTATTGAAGGTGATCATTGGGAAACTAATAACCAGTATACAGTTTACGTTTATTATAGAACCAGAGTGCCTGAATATGACCGCCTTGTGGGATACTCAACTTTCAACTCACTTGATGTAAGTACTTATTAACCCTATCTATCTTTTAGTTAATACTAAATACATGGTTGTATTTTCCAAGGATTATATCGTACTTGGAATTAATTTATTTGCCTTTTTACAAATGATAAAAATAATTCTTGCGGTTTTCTTTAATACATTTGTTGATTCCTAAAAATCAGATACTGAAATAATGATTAGATATTTTAAAAACATACTTATTGCCCTTACATTACTTTTTATTTACTGTAATTCATTTGGTCAGCAAGGTTATGAAATAAATGTTAAAGTATTTGAATATAAGGATAGCACAATGCTACTAACTAGTTATTTTGGGCAAAAAATAAGACTTATTGATACGGCTTATGCACATAATTCTGGTGAATTTACATTCAGGGGTGAGAAGAAGCTTCCAGGGGGTATTTATATGACTGTTAGTGCTGATAAACGTAAACTTTTTGAGTTTATCGTAAGTGAAGATCAAAAATTCAGTTTGGAAACAGATACTACAGATTACGTTGCTAATATGAATATTACTGGCACAAAGAACAATGCGGTATTCTTTGATTACTTATTAAAAAACGAAGCCTATTTCAAATTAAATAAGAGTTTATCCCAGCAAATTGACTCAATACAAAATAATGGCGAAAATGCAGATAAGCTGATTTCAAAGAGAGAGTTAATCAACGCTGAGGCCATTAATTTCAAACTCGAAGTTATAAATGAAAATAGTAACCTGTTTGTTGGCTCATTGTTAAATTCAATGCGTGAGTTGGAAATACCAGATACCATAATTAATTCAGCGGATAGCGTTCAGAGGTATGTCTACTACAGGGACCATTTTTTCGATTACATAGATCTGAGCGACAGTTGCTTGTTACGAACTCCCATATACATGAGGAAGGTGAAAAAATATTTTGACCAACTTGTGGTATTTAATCCAGATTCTGTCATTAGTGCAATAGATATAGTAATAAATAAAGCAAGGCCATCCGAGGAAGTTGTAGGGTATTTGGTTTGGTATTTTGTTTCGGAATACCAAAATCCAAAATATATGGGTTTTGATAAGGTATTTGTACATCTCGTTGATGAGTATTTTAGTAAAGAAGATATCTCAAATACAACCGAATCAATATTGCAATCACTTCAAGAGAGAGCTGATAAAATAAGACCCATACTTATTGATATGCCTGCCCCACAGCTATTGTTGGTTGATACACTGGGTTCATTAACTTCCTTTGAAAATATTCCCAATAAGTATACAGTTCTATTTTTTTGGGATACTGATTGTGGTATATGTGGAAACGAAATAGTAGAGTTAAATAAAACATATTCCAAATCCAATTATGACATTGAAGTTTATGCCATAAATGTTAACGGTGATTTAGAGAAGTGGAAGAAAGCAATCAGAGATAAGAAGGTTCCTGGAATAAATGTTAATGGTACCAGGAGTGCCACAAAAGATTTTCATGATTTGTATGACATTTATGGAACCCCTGTTATATATGTTCTTGACGGGGATAAAAAAATAATAGCAAAAAGAATAGGTGCTGATAAATTGGAAGAGTTCATAGATAATTATGAGAAAATGAAAAGGTAAACTCCGTGCTGTCTTGCTTTTGTCTGTAATACAGCAAGCAAAAGATAAAATACCAGCACTAAACATGGAAATGTTATGACTTGGAAACCATTTTCAATATCAAAAGATATAAAAATATAGCTTTAGCATTGATTCTATTTTATCGAAAAGGAATGAAGACATAGTTTTACCCACAACTAACAATCGGAAATTATGTGCGGATATGCATACAACCTTTTCAATATATTTTTGTCATATGTCTTAGGGAATTATGTTAAAATAGTCCAAAAATTTAAGTTGGATACTATTATGAACATTTAATGAATAACTTAGCGCATTTTAGACAAGTTATGTAAATCCCAAAGTATATGTATTACTTCATTTTAAAGTGTATACATTATTTTAAGAACTGCAGAAAATTATTTTAGCAAATGATGAAAGAAAAAGTAACTAATTATTATCTTTATCGTAAAAATTATCAAAATAAATATGATTGTTTTAAATCATAGAAATTGCTAATGTAATTACCTTGCTATCATATAATTAGTTAAGAATCGAAATTAATATGGATAAAATAGTTACCTACTTAATCGCCGTAAAAGGGAATTTTTTATATTCAAATACAAAAAAATTAAGCCAATTTTTAAAGCTTTTTGCAGTAGCTTTTGCTCTACTGCCTTTGTTAACTTTTGCAGAAGGAACAGATGAGGTGTGTGCAGATGATGACAATGAAACATATTTGTTTATGTGTAATGACTTTGTTGACCAGTGTGATCCTCCTGGACCAGGGGGGAGCAATGGATTAAGAACACAATTTGCGATTTATGGCTGCGATGAGCAAGACAGGCTTTACTTCACCATTGAAAATACCACAGAAACAGTTTATTTTGGATTCAATTGGGATGATTATGGCGGTGGTTTTGATTCAGGTAAATTTAGAATTAAATCTGAAAGCGGGGCACTCATATGGGGTGAAACGATTATTCAGGATTTTGGTGAAGGCTACATTGATAATGTTGCTGAAGCAAGGGCTGGACCTATTGAACTTGGAGCTACAGGCGGATATGATGCATATGAATTGGCAGGATTGTCAGCAGGAAAATACTACATTGAATTTGATGCAGAAGAACTTGGAAACCCTGGTCAAATTGGTAACTTCCTTATAAAATATTTTGATGTTACGATTTACAGTGGACAAGATTCAGAAGTGAAAAAAGGACGGTTATTCAGTAAAGGTTGGCAATTTATTGAGGATCAAGCAGGATGGCAAGGTTGGAATGTAAACTCATCAACATTTTTTGTTTATTCATCGGATTCAATAGTTACATCACTTTCATTAAATGAAATGGAAGGAAGAGCATGGTTAATGTTTTGTAACTCCTATGGAATGGATTCTACTCTAAACTTTGAACAATCAAGAAAGTCTATAAATGGTGATCAGGTTTATGAACCAGAATACAATATATTTTTAAATAATCCCGATACACTAATATTCCCCCCGGCTCAGATATTGGGTTCAATAACAGACACAGTTATAGGTTACACCAATTGTAATAACGGAACAATAGATTTTGTTTTTACGGTTGATAAAGCAGGTAATGTTGAGGTTACGATTGATCTTGATCCACCATATGTAGATGTTACTATTACAGAAGATGTGCAAGCTGGAGTGGATACTATACAATGGGATGGCTTTGATGGTTCTGTGCCACCGATTGAGGTACCAAATAATGTTGGATTTAACTTTACACTAACTTATATTAATGGCCTAACAAATTTACCGCTTTATGATGTGGAAAAAAATCCTCATGGCTTTGCTGTAGAGTTAGTAAGTCCCTCATCAGGAAGTCAGCCATTACTTTTTTGGGATGACTTAAACATACCAATAGGAAACACTAATCTAACTGGATGTCTGAGTACAGTAAACCCATTTTTGGGATGTCATGATTGGGATGATTCAGACTATGGTAATGAAAATACCATAAATACTTGGTGGTATTCATCTTCACAAAGTACTTCCCCGGTGAATTTGGTTCACGAAAGAAAACCAGGGGCCTTAAGTTTTGTTCAACCATCTGCCCCACCAACTTTATGTGCAGGAGAGCAGAGTGTTTTTGTATCCGTAGCGGTTGATTTAAGCACAGATCAATATAATTGGAACTACACCGGGAATGATTTTACCATAATTCAGGCAGATAGCACTCAGCCTACAATACTCATAAACTTTGGCCCCCAGGCTACTAGTGGAAACATACAAGTATGGGGAACCAACGAAAACTGTCTTGAAACTGGAGACACAAGTTTAATTGCTGTTTCAATTGCTGCTTTACCACAACCACAAATTGGAATATCTCCCAACGACACTGTGTGTATAAACTCATTAACCTCATTTTCTGGCTCAGATTTAAGTGGAGAAACTATCAATTCATGGTCTTGGAACTTCGGTGATGGAAATGTTGCATCAACTCAAAATACATCACATACCTATGATGCTATTTTAACAGATAGTGTTATGCTAATAGCAGTTACTGATAATGGATGTACGGATACAATCTATCAGGATATTGAAGTTACAGATCCGACAATAGGCTTTACATTTAGCCCTCAACCTGCATGTATAGGTGATACAATATTTTTTACTGGAACTGGCGACATTGTTGATTATACTGATTGGATTTGGGATTTTGGAGATGGAAATGCTGAACAAGGAAGAGATGCGTGGAATTTATATACAGGTCCTGATACTTATAATGTTACTCTCACTGTTTGCTCAAAAAATGATTTACATCCGGTAACTTTAAATCCACAAGCAATTGCAATTGCAGGTATTGATGACACAATATGTCAAGGCGATCCCTATGATTTTTCATTGGCACCAGTTATTCCTGATTCTATTTCATGCGATTCAATTAAATGGCTTAGCTCAGGTATAGGATCATTTGATAATGATAAGCTGATAAATCCTATTTACTTCACAGATGCTGCAGAGATTGGTGATGTTACTCTTTCTCTTATTGCATATGGAGTTTTACCTTGCGGTAATGATACATCAACTATGGTACTTACTGTGGATTCAGTTCCAACAGGCTTTTTCGCCTACACACCAGTTGATACATGCTGTGTTGATGAACTAGTAAACTTTAATGCAGGAAGTACTTGTACCATAGTAGATTGGTCATGGGATTTTGGTGATGGTAATTTGGGGAGTGGTCAAAATATTTCTCATGCTTATATTACTGGGGAAGCCACATATGATGTTGGATTAACACTCCTAAATAATTATGGCTGTTCAGCTACCATAGAAGATAGTATTTTTGTTGATAGTGTATTCACAGATTTTGCCATCAACACACCTGTAATGTGTTTTGAAGAACCTGTTACCTTTACAGGAACAGGTGACGATATCACCTTTACAACATGGGACTGGGATTTTGGTGATGGTAGTCCTGTTGTTTCAGGAAGAAACCAAAGCTACACTTATACTGCCCCAGGTACTTATGACGTAAAATTAATAGTTTGCACTGATACCACCATAAAACAAGTAACTGTAAACACCTTACCTCAATCGGTTTTCAGTATTTCACCCAATGATACATCATGTATGGGTGAACAGATAAGCTTCAATGCAACCGATATAACAGGGGATATTTCTAGCTGGACATGGGAATTTGGAGATGGTAATGTTGCCACTGGGCAGGATACAGTACATGCGTATTCCACTGCTGGTAATTTTTCCATTAAGAGTATTTATACAAATTCAAATGGATGTATAGACACAACTACTCGTGTTCGAAATATTCAAGATGTGAATGTGGGAATGAATGTAACACAAAGTCCCACGTGTGAGAATTTCTTAGTAAATATTCAAGGAACGGGAGATTTGGTAACATTTACTCCTTGGCTATGGACCTTTGGTGATGGTACACCAGGAGCTACTGGACAGAGTGCAAGTCATATTTATACTGTTGCCCCTGATACCGTTGATATTATTCTCGATGTATGTTCCGAGCAAGAGGTGCAACAACTTATAATAAATGCACCATGCGAAGTGGATGCTGGTAGTGATGAGGCTACATGTGAAGATGTCTATTTTGAACTTGCCAATTCGACAACACCCCCAACTGCGGGTGATTTTGCATCATTAACCTGGACCCATAATGGACAGGGATATTTTGATGATCCAACCATAATTCATCCAACATATTTCCCCGGCGTTAATGAGGGTTCTGTTCAAATAGATACAGTTACTCTTACTCTAATTGGAGAGGGAATTGCACCATGTCCAAACGACACAAGTACAATGCAGTTATTAATAGTTCCCGGTGCCTTCGCAGAGGCTGGCTCTGATGAGAATGGCTGTTTTGGATATCCATTTGATTTTGCAAATTCAACGGATTCTAGCTTTGCTACAAACTATGTTACACTAAACTGGTCTACCAGTGGAACGGGATCGTTCGTTAATCCAAATGTAACAAGACCTATTTATATACCAGGACCAGGAGAAATAGGACCAGTAACACTCACTATGATTGCTTCTAATATCATTGCATGCGATTCCTTAGATGAAATGGTCCTTACCATACGCCCAACTTATGAAGTTCCTGTTGATGTTACTGTATGTTTCTATGATTCTGCATTTGCCCAGGGGCAATGGAGATATGTCTCAGGAACCTATTTCGATACTCTTTTAACAGCTAATTATGGTTGTGATAGCGTAATAGTAACCAATTTAACAGTTAGACCAAAAGTTGATAGAGACTTCGTAATAAGCACTGGAGATTCAATTTGTAATGGTGAAACCGTAAGCTTTACTTCGGTTGGCTCGGCTAATCTGACTGACTGGTTATGGGACTTCGGAGATGGTACAACTTCCGACGATATGAATCCAACACATCAATATAATGTGGCTGGAAATTTCACAGTAATCTATCACTACACCGATGACAATGGTTGCTCTGACTCAGCATTAAATCAGGTGCAAGTATTCGACCTTCCAGATGTGTCTTTCACAATCAATATGACCAATGCATGTGTTAACACACAGGTTGGTTTTGTGGGAAGTAGCAATTCAAATATTGTAAGTTGGGATTGGGACTTTGGCGATGGAACAACAGGGGCAGGGCAATCAACATCACATATATACTCCACATGGGGTAATTTAGATGTAGTTTTAACCGTAACAGATATAAATGGTTGTAACGAATCATTCGTGCGGGATATAAACATAGCACAACCCCCAGTAGCGGACTTTTCGTATTCTCCTGTTGTATGTGATAGCATGCAGTTCACGGATTTATCCACTAGTCCAGCTGGTTATAATCTTGTACAGTGGTTCTGGGACTTTGGTGATGGCACGGGTACTTCTACATTACAAAACCCTACCTACCAATATCCAAGTAATACCACCCCAGGGGGCGAGGTATTTATGGTAACACTAACTGTTGTTGCTGATAGCAATGGATTTATTTGTAGTGATAGTATAGTACTCCCAGTAACGGTTCCTAGTCTACCTGATATTTTCTACACCTTTACTCCAGATCCAACTTGTTTGGGTGATACTACCTTCTTTTATGGGGAGTCAGGTTTTCCAATCGATGTATGGCAATGGGATTTTGATGATGGTAATTTCTCCAATGATCAGGATGCTACTCATATATTCACCACCACTGGTGATTATGAAGTTGTGTTAACCATAACCGATACTAATTTATGTCAAAACACCTTAGTGGATACTGTAAGGGTAAATGATATTCCAACTGTAAGCTTTACGATGAGCGATAGCGTAAGCTGTCATGGTAACCAGATAGGTTTTACCTCAACGGTAAGTTCAAATGTAGAGACTTGGTACTGGGACTTTGATGATGGAAGTTTTAGCAATGATCAGAATCCTGTACATTACTTCCCACAGGGAGGTAACTACAATGTAAGTTTAACCGTAACTGATTCTGCTGGTTGTTCTGCTACCTTTACTGATGATGTTCTTATATTACCTGGTCCAACTGCTGACTTTAGTTATCAAAACATAACATGCTCCTCTGTTTTATTCACAGATTTAAGTACTGCACCAACAGGTTATACTGTTACTGAGTGGTTATGGGACTTTGGCGATGGTTTTACCTCTAATATTCAAAACCCTTCACATAGTTATAGCTTGGGTATAGGTATCTATGATGTTACTTTGATAGTAACTGCAGATTCTTCTAATTACTCTTGTCAGGACACCATAGTACAAACGATATACACACCTGGTTTACCCTCAGTATTTTTCACCTGGACACCAGAGCCCACCATGTTGGGTGATCTCACTAGTTTCTTTGGCACCTCAGGTAATACTATTATAGATTGGTACTGGGACTTTGGTGATGGTAATTTTGCCACCACCCAGGATGCTACGCATACATTTGCCACCGTTGGTAGTTTTACAGTAGAGTTAACAGTAACAGACATTGATGGTTGTCAGAACTCTGTTATCCATCAGGTAACCGTTACTAGTATTCCTGAATTGGATTATAGCTGGAATTATAGTTGTGAAGGATCCCCTGTACAGTTTACAGTTTTAGATCCTCCAACGGATTTACCAGCTGTTGTTAGTTTCTCATGGGACTTTGGTGATGGAGGCATAAGCGATCAACAGGATCCTGAACATGTCTATGTTACCTCAGGCACTTACAATGTTTCCCTAACAATTATCGACACCATGGCTGCGACTAATACTGTGGTAAAACAAATAACAGTAAACCCATTACCTATTTCACTGTTTTCCATAGGATCACAGACCTGTCAGGGTAATGATGTTTCGTTTACGGATTATAGTACTACTCAGACTGGTTATATTACGGAGTGGTTTTGGGACTTTGGCGATGGTAATACCCAGACTGTTATTTTCCCTAACTCTGGAGATGTTACCCATCAGTATGCTGCCACAGGTAACTATATAGTTACTTTAACCATAACCAATTCTGATAGTTGTAGCAATAGTTCACAAAATAGTGTAACAATATTGTCCTCACCAACGGCCATGTTTACAAATACAGAAGGTTGTCAGAGTACCCCGATTGATTTTACGGATCAATCCACACAAAATGGAGGAGGTTCTATTATAAGCTGGGCTTGGGACTTTGATGATCCAGGCTCTGGTTCTGATAATACTTCCACACTCCAGAACCCCACACATTTATTTTCTTCCTCAGGAAGTTTTGATGTATTATTAGTTGTAGAAAATGTAAACGGTTGTATTGATTCCATTACCATGAGTGTAACTGTTGAGGATAACCCTGAGGTTGACTTCACATGGGATAATGCGTGCGTTGACGCGGATGTAGAGTTCACATCTGATTATACAGGTGGTGATGCTACTTACTCATGGACCTTTGGAGATGGAGGTACTTCTAACCTTCCAAATCCTACCTATAGTTATACAACTCCTGGTGATTATACAGTAACACTTACCATTACTACTACACTTGGATGTGTTGCAAGTTCTAGTCATACTGTTGAGATTCATCCTTTACCAAATGCAAACTTTGCTCACACTGGTCCTGCATGTTTGAACCAGGAAGTAGAGTTTACCAACCTAAGTACTTCTCCCAATGGTACTATAGATACCTGGGTTTGGGACTTTGGTGATGGTACTACCGTTACCATAAATGCACCTGATAGTCCTGATGTAACACATCTTTATGCCAATGATGGCACCTTTGATGTTGTATTAACGGTTACTGATGTTGAAGGTTGTGAGAGTTCGGTTACCAAGCAGGTAATAGTTGTAAACAGTCCGATAGCAGACTTCACCTATGATGAGAGCTGTTATAATGAGCCTGTTATATTTACCGATATAAGTACTACGAACTCGGGAACAGATATACAGAGTTGGTATTGGGACTTTGGCGATCCTGCCAGTGGTACCAATAACACCTCTAATTTACAAAACCCATCACATGTATTCACATCTCCTGGTACCTATACAACCACATTGATAATAGTATCAACTTTTGGTTGTTCAGATACTACTACCAAGGATGTTGAGGTTGAAGAACTTCCATTTGCTGAGATAGGTATGTTGGATGATTCAATATGTTTGGGAGAGTTGGCAGAGTTCACCGGTACAGGTAGTGATATATCCACCTGGTATTGGGAGTTTGGCGATGGCGGTACTTCCATAGAGCAGAACCCGAGTTATATGTATGCTCAGACAGGCATTTATATAGTAAGTTTAACTGTAACTGGAACCGGAACTGACCAATGTACTTATACAACCGATACAACCATAACAGTAAATGATGCCCCACAGGCTGACTTTAGTTATGAAAACACATGTTTGGGAGATAGCACTTACTTTACCGATTTAAGTTATAGTCAGTATGGATTTATAAATGAATGGTTATGGGACTTTGGCGATGGTAGCACAAGTACCTTGGAAGATCCTTCACATGTTTATTTAACCAATGATGATTTTGAGGTTACCTTGATAGTAACTGATAACTTTGGATGTTCAGATACACTAAGTCAATGGATTCAGGTATTTGATTCTCCTAATCCATCATTTTTATGGGATCAGGTATGTGATCCAGTAGGTCAGGTTAATTTCTTTGATCAGAGCACCCCTGGTTTGGATAACTCACCCATTGTTGGATGGGAGTGGCATCTTGATGATGGTTACTTCTCCACCGAGATAGATCCTAGTTATATTTATAGTATTATTGATACATGTTATACGGTAACCCTAACCGTAACCGATAATAATGGATGTTATAGCACTGATACTAACACACAGGTATGCTTACATGGTGAGCTTGAGGTTGACTTTACCACTGATGTAGTTTGTGAGAATCAAAGTACATTGTTTACAGCCACCTACTCACCTGGTAGTGATTCTGTAGCCTCTTATAGCTGGAACTTTAATGATGGTACACCAATAGTTAGTACTTATTATGATACTATCACACATATATTCCCCAATGCAGGTATGTATATTGTTGAATTAACAGCTGTAGATACCAATGATTGTGTTGCCACGATTTATAAGGAGGTAATGGTAGATTCTTTACCAACTGCACAGTTCACTTATGAGCAGGGTAGTTGTGAGAATCCTACAGAGTTCACCGACATTAGTTTGGGAGGTGGGGAGTTTATTCAGAGTTGGTATTGGGACTTTGGTGATTTAACCTCTTCTGATAATACCTCTACTTTGCAGAATCCAACTCATATGTATCCACCCAATGATTCAACTTATACAGTTAAGCTTGTTATAACGAACTTTAATGGATGTATGGATTCCATAGAGCAGCAGGTTTTTGTTGATCCATGTTTGATTGCAGACTTTATTATTCCTGATACTGCTTGTGCTAGGTATGAGATGTGTTTTAGAGACACCTCTAACGTTGCCAGCTCAACTACCCAGGTATCAGAATGGCGTTGGGACTTTGGCGATGGCACCACATATAATTACACCACCTATGATGAGTATGTTTGTCATACATTTTCTCAGGCAGGAGATTATCCTGTTGAGCTTGTCATATTAGCCAACATTGGAGGTACTACCTATAGTGATACTGTAACTAAGATAGTAAGAGTAAATCCGACACCTGTAGCTATTATGGATTATACCAATGGATGTTTTGGAGATACTACTATGTTCTTTGATGCTTCTGCTAGTTATGGAGCACCTATTATTTATCACCATTGGGATTTGGGTGATCCAAACACCAGTGTTGATACTTCATTGATGCAGGATACCATGTATGTATATCCTGATTATGGTGCTTACTATCCAGAGCTTATAGTTCAAAATGAGTTCACATGTAGTGATACCATAGGAGATACCATAACTATTTACAAGTTACCAACTGCTGAGTTTAGTTTTGAGGAGCAGTGTATGAGTTACTATACTTACTTCACGGATGAATCCACCAATGATAGTTCTTCCATCTCAGGTTGGTATTGGGACTTTGGTCATGGTACATTCCCTGGGGATACTTCCATAGATCAGGATCCTGTATTTATTTATGATACTATAGGAGTCTACACTACGAGTTTAATAGTAACAGATGCCAATGGTTGTATTGATAGTACTAGTCATGATATTGATATATGGCCCATACCACAGACTAACTTTGTTATAATAGACACTAACCAACAGGGTCAGATTTATCTTGATAACCTATCACAGGGTGCTATTGATTACTATTGGGACTTTGATTATAATTATGGAGTTAGTACAACAGAGAAGAGTCCGATACATCAGTATGAGGTTGATGGCAATTATGATATTATGCTTGTTAGTTACAATGAGTATAACTGTCCTGATACGATGCATCAGGTTTATGATTTATTATTTAGAAACTTATTTGTTCCCAATGCATTTATTCCTTCCTCTTCAGATCAAGAGCTTAGGACTTTCTTGCCAAAGGGTATAAACTTACGATCCTATAAGATAGAGGTCTATAGTTCTTGGGGTAACCGTGTATTTGAATCAACGGAGCTCAATGATGGAGCGCCGGCTGAGGGTTGGGATGGTACTTACAAGGATGAGCCTTTACCTACAGGTTCTTATATATGGCGTATAAGTGCTGTATTTGAGGATGGTGAGTACTGGAAGGGTACTGATAATGGTGATGGTAATACTGGTACTAGTGGAACCATAACATTGATAAGGTAATTTTATCTAGGGAGGATATGGCTATGAATAAAAAAGAAAAAACAACATCAACGATGATAGAAATAATACAAACCACTAAGAGATCACCTTTTGCATTATTGCTTACGATGGTATTTTTAGTTTCCATGTTTTTATTTCCAACTACTAGTAAGTCACAGGATTTGGATTTCTCACAATATTATAACAATCCCACTTATTATAATCCTGCTTATGTTGGGTTAACTATGGGATTAAAGTCTCGTCTTAATTATCGTAGGCAGTGGACTGGATTGTCAGGTGATTATCATTCCTATAGTTTTAGTGCTGATATAGCAGAGCGTAGTTTACCTGGAGCTGGTGGTATTGGTATAATTGCCAATCAGTCCTTGGCAGGCAAGGGAGTTTTAAAGACCAACACCATAGGTATAATGCCCAGTGTTCGTATACCCATAAGCAAGAATGCTATTTTTCAGTTGGGAGCATTGGCCAG
>Ga0209140_1001112_pt1 | contig 14365 bp, 10 predicted proteins | sample SaaInlV_120m_DNA_3_FD_184666 | JGI IMG/M metagenome (GOLD analysis project Ga0209140, IMG submission 184666) | Marine microbial communities from expanding oxygen minimum zones in the Saanich Inlet - Saanich Inlet SI073_LV_100m_DNA (SPAdes) (version 2) | ecosystem: Environmental > Aquatic >... | reverse complement strand
GTGGCAACACCTCACCGTAGCACCCTATTGTTGAAACACTCATGGGTCCATTGAGCTCAAAAGACCAAATAGCATATCTACAAACCCCGCTGCCTGCTGTTTTTAATGTTGCTTGGGCATAATGCTCAGAATAAGATCCCTGCTTAATAGCCACCCAATCCTTGTTTGCCCACTCACCTTTTCTCAGGATGTTAAATTCATAAGGGGACAGGCTACAGCTAAACACATTAGATAATCCTCCAACCGAGCAAGCACTGTCAATCGCAGAGTAAAAAGGGGCCATGTCGCGGTGTAAAATGGGTCCACTGAGGTATCGTTTGTTGTGCGCTTTGGCGCGAGTGCTTGTCATATAGCTAACGCGTGCCAAAGCGCATGTTGGCCCTTGGGCCAACATTGTTCTGATCTGGATTGGGCTTTGATTACTTTTGTTTGTTACGGCTGTGTTTGAGCCTGTAACTTTCGCCGTTCATCTCGAGAATGTGGACGTGATGTGTTAAACGATCCAACAATGCGCCTGTCAGCCGCTCAGAGCCAAAGACTTCGGTCCACTCATCAAAGGGCAGGTTCGAGGTTATGATGATGGATCCCCTTTCATAACATTGGGATATGACTTCAAAGAGCAATTCCGCGCCCGATTTGCTGAGGGGCACAAAGCCCAACTCATCAATGATCAGAAGGTTCTGGCTGGTCAGTTGCTTTTGAAGGCGCTGCAATCTGCGCTCATCTTGGGCCTCAATCAGGTCATGGACCAGGGCTGCCGCTGTTGTGAAGCGTACCTTTAGCCCTCGTTGGCACGCAGCCAGCCCAAGTCCCAAGGCGATGTGTGTCTTGCCCGTCCCTGATGGTCCTAGGGCGATGATGTTCTCCCTGCGATCAACGTAATCACAACGTGCCAGATCCATCGTCAGCGGCTTGTTCAAGCTGGGCATGATCTTGAAGTCAAAGCTGTCCAAGCTTTTGGTGCTGGGGAACTTCGCCGCTTTGATGCGCCGCTCAATCATACGCCGTTCGCGTTCAATCAGCTCCATCTCACATAGCCGCGCCAGATAGTGGATGTGATCTTTGTTCTCTGCAGCACAGAGCTGCGCCTGTTTGGCATACTCGCCTTGGAACGTAGGCAATCGCAGTTGTTTAAGGTGATGCCGCAGAAGGATCTGAGGGGCTTCGGTCATGCCGCAGTCCTCCCAATCAGGCTCATGTAACTGGACGGGCGTGTTGTGCCGACATTGGCCTTGGGCAAGTAGGGATAGAAGTCCAAGTCCAATCGTGGTGGCCGCTTCTCAACCCGACACAGCACAAGATGTTTTACGGCGTCGTAGCCAATGGCACCCATATCAATGGCCTGCTGGATTGCGCCTTGCACAACGCTCATCTCGAACGTCTCCAAAAGGCGCAGGACCTGGACGTATTCTCGCTTTCCTGGCTTGCCCATTCTGGCCTCAAGCAGCCGGTGCAGCGTGGCGAAGACATCCGGAAGGTCCCAACCCTGCAAAGGGGCAGCCTGATCCAAAGCACCCACCTTTTGTTCAAGCAGGGGCAAAAAGTGCAATGGATCAAAGATCATATCCGCTGATGTGTAGGATCGTTTATGACGGGCAATAATCTCGTTGCCACATCCAATGATGACCTCATGCACAAACCCACGCACGTGAACATCGTGGTGGGCATAAGCCACCGGCACCGAGTAATCATTGCTCCGGTAGCGCACCATCGAGATCGACGTAGCCCGTGTGCTGACGTGGTCGCAGGCTTCATATTCCGCGACGGGCAATCCCATTAGGGCTTCTAAGTCCGACATGAGCCGGTCGCCAATGGTTTGGTTGTGGCCGCGCAGTTTGTCGCCCTTACGCTCTAAGCATCTCTGTTCCAGATGTGCGTTCAGATCATCAAAGCTGTCATAACGCGGTGCGGGAACCATGAAGTTGCGTCGGGTGTAGCCGACCATCCCTTCAACGTTGCCTTTGTCGTTCCCCCGCGCAGGCCGGCCGAACTTGTCATCAAACAAGTAATGCGATTGCAACTCTGTAAATCGACGGGTCCGGACGCGCGTTCTGTCCCCCAGTATTCGCGCAACGGCGATCTTGGTATTGTCGTAGAGAATGGATTGAGGGATGCCACCAAAGAAAGCAAAGGCCGAGACGTGGCCATCACAAAACGCCTCGGTTGTCTCGGCTGGATACCCCTTCACAAATACCGCGTCAGAATGCGGTAAGCTCATCACGTAGAAGTGGATCTTGCATTCCACGCCACCAATTACACCAAGGGTCTCTCCAAAATCCACCTGCGCATGGCCTGGACGGTGCGACAGCGGTACAAACACCTCTTTGGTGCGCCGCTTTTGCTCACGTACGTAATACGTCACCGTCGTGAGGCTGCCAGCATACCCATGCTCGTCACGCAGTCGTTCAAAAATGCGCTTCGACGTGTGACGCTGTTTTTTGATCAGGGCTTTGTCGGAGCGCAGTAGCTCATCGATGACACCAACATAAGCATCAAGGGTTGGACGATGTGGCGGTTCTGAGCGGCGATACCCGGGAGGCAGCTCATGACGCAGCATCTTCGCGATCGTCTTGCGATCCTTGTTGAAATAACGCGCCGCTTCTCGAGCTGACATGCCGTCCTTCAAACAGGCACGGCGCACACGACTATAAATATCCACAGAATACATCTCCCGCCCTCCGACTAAACGAAGGACACAAACTGGCGGAATTTTACTCCGCTACAACTGCGCTATCTCGCAGCCGTTTCTGTGGCCCATTATTGCTGTGCGTTTTACAAACTTGCATTTGCTCGGGATTTTTTGTGGTACGCGCGTGCCAATTTTTTCTTTCAAAGTAACAGATGTTAATGGGACAGCCGTGCATCAGCAACTTGTCACGCGGATGTTATCTGATCTGCATGGAGTCCAAGCCAGAGGCGGATGTGCATGTGCCGGACCTTATGCCCATCGACTGCTTGGAATTGACCGTGGCCAATCCGACGCCTTGCGGGCAGCGATTTTGTCCGGCAATGAGATAGAGAAGCCAGGATGGACGCGACTTGGATTTTCCGTTTTGATGTCAGATGATAAAGTCGATCGGATCATTGAAGCTGTCGATGCCGTCGCCCGCTCGCCAAATTCTGAGCGTTCACGATATAAAGTGGACGAAAGCACTGCACGCTTTTCGCCGGCCGCTGCATAATGTGTAGATTTTTAGCTTGGAAAGGTACCCCACGGTTTTTGGATGAACTAGTTCTCGACCAAGAGCAATCCCTTATTGAGCAAAGCAAAAATGCATTGATTGGCAAAACGACGATAAATGCGGACGGGTTTGGGTTGGCATGGTACCAAGACCATGAAACACCATGTATCTACAAGGATACCCACCCAGCTTGGTCGAATGCAAATCTGAAACAGCTTACACGTCACACACGATCGGGCTTATTCTTGGCGCATGTCCGAGCGTCCACAGGAATGGCTACATCACGCAATAATTGCCATCCCTTTTCTGTAGGAAAATGGTGTTTTATGCATAACGGTCAGGCTGGAGGACATGCAAAATTTCGGCAAGCTTTGGATGCATTGATTCCAGCTGAGCTGTACGAATTCCGCTATGGCGCGACAGAGAGCGAAGCAATTTTTCTTATAGCTCTGGGCCTTGGGTTGGAGCAAGATCCCATAAACGCTATGGAGCGCGCTGTAAGAATGGTGCAAAAGCTCGCTCAAGAACAAGGTGAACGCCCCTACATGCGTTTCGCCGCATGCTGGTCCGACGGGAAACGACTATTTGCTGCACGGATGGCATCTGATCGATTTGCCCCAAGCCTATTCGTAAAAAGATGCGAAGATGGCCATATTATTTCGTCCGAACCCCTTGAAAATGGATGTGAGGACTGGGTTGAGATTGCCGCAGGCGAAGCTATCGAAATCCGAGGAAGGGGGCGTTTGGTGTCTCAGGCCTTTAATACTGACGACCAGCTGACAAGCCTATTAAATCAAAACATGGACTATTCACGGGTAGGCCCGTATAATCAAATCCGAAAGTAAGCAATACTGTTTAACAACGAGGGAGAGAGTAATGAAAACACTAAAACTAGCCTTTATTGGTGGCGCGATAAGCTTAACGGCATTCAGTGCTTCCGCCGAAACATTTCGCTGGGCATCGAATACCGACCCGCAAACAATGGACCCACATGCAGTAAACTCTGCTCCGGTTCTTTCGTTTTTAAACAATATCTATGAAGGTCTTGTACGCCGAAATCAGGGTATGTCTATTGAGGGCTCGCTCGCTCAATCTTGGGAACCTCTATCCGATGATAATGGATGGCGTTTCAACCTGCGTGAAGGTGTGACTTTTCAGGACGGATCCCTCTTCAATTCGGAGGACGTCATGTTTTCCTATGAGCGCGCATCGAGCGAAGCTGCTGACGTGAGATCTTGGTTCGCACCAGTAAAAGAGGTTCGAGTGGTTGATGATTACACCATTGATTTCGTCACCAATGCTCCAAACCCATTATTTCCAGATTCTATCGCTAACTTTATGATTCTCGATAAAGGTTGGGCCGAAGCAAATGGCGCAGAACTGCCTGCTCGCGATGCTGAAAACTTTGCCACCATGAACGTAAACGGCACAGGCCCGTTCAAAGTCACTAGCCGCGATCCCGGAATCAAAACTGTTTTGACCCCAAATGCCGGATGGTGGGGCGCAGCTGAGCACAATGTTAGCGAAGCAATATTTACTCCAATTGGTAACGCCGCAACTGGCCTTGCTGCCTTGTTGTCGGGCGAGATTGATTTTATACAGCCAATTCCTTTGCAGGACGTCGCGCAGGTCGAAGGCCGTAACGGGTTTAAAGTTCTCGAGGGCGAAGAAACTCGGGTGATAATGTTTGGCTTTGGGCACGAACACGAAGAACTGCTTTATTCGTCCGACGTCACTGGAGCGAACCCGTTTCAGGATGTTCGCGTTCGTCAAGCGGCAGCCCACGCTATCGATATAGCGTCCATCGACCGAGTTCTTTTCAGGGGCAAGATCGACGGCGCTTCACAATTGGTTCCAGCAGGAATATCAGGTTATTCCGAAGCCAATTCAACTCGTCCAGCCTATGACCCGGAGCGCGCCAAGGCCCTTTTGACCGAGGCCGGTTATCCAAATGGTTTTAGCTTTGGCCTGAAATGCCCTAATGACCGTTACATCAACGATGAGGCACTATGTCGTGCGGCGGCATCGATGTTCGCGGCTGTGGGTCTGAATGCTGAACTTAGTACCGGCCCCGTTCGCGATTACTGGCCGCAGCTACGTGAAGATGCATTTGATATGTATCTTCTAGGCTGGTCACCTGGTACTTTTGACATGGAACATCCGATCCGTTTTTTGTTATCGACACCAAATTCTGAAAAGAAACTCGGGTCGTGGAATTTTGGTGGGTATTCGAACCAACGCGTAGATACGTTACTGCCCAGCATCCAGCAGGAAATAGATCCAGAAAAACGTCAGGCTATGGTTGATGAGGTCGTTGCAATTACTCAGGCAGAGGCCGCGTATATTCCGCTTTATACCCAGCCGCTCATTTGGGCTGCCAAGGATAATATTGATCTGACACAACGCGCTGACAACTTTTTCATGTTGCGCTGGGTTACAGTAAACTGATCCAAAGTTAGGGCAAAACGGCGATGGTTTATTTTATTGTGAAGCGGATGATTCAATCCGTCTTTGTAATGCTGGCCGTCGCCTTTTTGGCCTTTTCCTTATTTCGGTTCGTTGGGGACCCGATCACGCAGATGACAGGGGTGGAAACCTCAGTTGTAGATCAAGAACGCTTGCGTGAAGAACTCGGATTGAACGACTCGTTCGTCTCCCAATTTATACGGTTTACCGGCGATATGTTGCAGGGCGATTTTGGCTATTCTTATCGTACCCGCCAACCTGTCGCAGATATGATCACCGAACGTGTTCCTGCAACCTTGGAATTGGGCGTCGTGGCGTTGATCATTTCTCTTTTGGTTGGAGTGCCTGCGGGTGTATATACAGCGTTAAAACCGCGCGGCATTTGGACCCAAACCATTTTGATGACCACCCTTGTTGGGGTGTCGGTCCCAACCTTTGTGATAGGGATCATGCTGATATTTTTATTTGGCGTTCAACTGGGCTGGCTGCCAACGTTCGGTCGCGGTGGCACCGTGCAAATTGGCAACTGGGAAAGTTCATTGTTCACCTTCAGTGGATGGCGTGCGTTACTCTTACCTGCGATTACTCTTGGCGTTTATCAACTGACCCTCACCATGCGTTTGGTGCGTGCCGAAATGATGGAGGTCATGCGATCCGATTACATCCGCTTTGCCATGGCGCGAGGTGTGCCAATGAGGAAACTGCATTACAAACATGCATTGGTGAACACAATGGTGCCTGTGATTACGATTATCGGGCTACAGTTTGGCGGTGTCATCGCGTTTTCCATCGTCACTGAAAGCGTATTTCAATGGCCCGGAATGGGCTTGTTGTTTCTTGAATCGATCCGCTTCGTTGATATCCCTGTGATGGGTGTCTACCTTGTGGTGATTGCATTTTTCTTTGTGTTGGTGAACCTTGTGGTCGACTTGCTCTACGTTGCCATCGACCCGCGCCTGCGACTTAGGGACGTGGAATGATTGCCTTTTTGAAGAAGTATGAAGGTCTGTGGCTGTTCGTCCATTCCCCATCGGCGATTGTCGCGGCAATGGTTGCTTCACTCATCATTTTAGGTGCGATATTCGCGTCTTGGATCGCACTAGTGAACCCCTATGACCTGGCATCGTTTAGCCTATTTGACGGATTATTACCCCCTGTATGGCAAGATGGAGCAAACCCAAAATACCTGTTAGGCACCGACGATCAAGGTCGCGATATGATCTCGGCAATCTTGTATGGCGCACGGCTGTCACTGATTATTGGCCTGTCTGCTTTGACTATTGCGGCCGTTATAGGCGTAGGTCTTGGTCTTGCCGCTGGATATTATGGCGGACGATTTGATGCTGTCGTGATGCGTATCGCAGATGTGCAACTGGCACTGCCCGCGATCCTAACAGCGCTGCTGATTGACGGGATTGCACGAGGCATTCTGCCGGCTGCCATTCAACAAGATTTACGCGTTGCAGTTTTGACCCTCGCCATTGCGCTGTCGCTTTGGGTGAACTTTGCCCGTACAGCGCGCGCCACGACTTTCGTCCAGATGAACAAAGAATACGTGCAGGCCGCAATCATGATGGGCCAACGCCCTTCGCGGGTGATGTTTGTGCATATTCTGCCTAACATCCTTGGTCCACTTTTAGTGATTATGACAGTCGATCTGGCCTCCGCCATTTTGCTTGAGGCAACCTTATCCTTCCTCGGCATCGGCCTGCCCGCCGACAGCCCCAGCCTTGGCACGCTAATCCGCATTGGCATGCAATTCATGCTTTCCGGTGAATGGTGGATTTTGTGGATCCCCACGTTGTTCCTCATCGCCTTGGTTGTGTCCATCAACATCCTTGGCGATTTCCTACGTGACATCTTCAACCCAAGGCTGCGCTAGATGCTGACGATTAAAGAACTTACCGTCAAATTCCCGTCCCGCTTTGGTGATTTTAGTGCAATCGAGGGCGTGGACATGACAATCAAGCCAGGTGAAATTCACGGGTTGGTTGGCGAAAGTGGTGCAGGCAAATCCACCGTAGGCGCAGCGGTTATTGGCCTACTGCAAGCACCGGGCTATGTCGCGAACGGAATACTGACGCTGGGCGATACAGACCTTCGTGATCTAACACCCGCCCAAGCGCATGAGGTCCGCGGGGATCGCATTTCGATGATCTTTCAGGACCCACAAACCAGTTTGAACCCGCTGATGACGATTGAGGATCAGCTGATTGAGACCATTCAGGCCCATTCAGATGCCAGCAAAACCGCAGCCCGCAGACGCGCCGTTGATCTCCTCGAAGATATCGGAATTCAAAACGCATCCCAACGGATAAAGGCCTACCCACATCAATTTTCCGGCGGGATGCGCCAGCGGGTTGTCATTGCATTAGCAATCTGTACTAATCCGGAGTTGATCATTGCCGATGAGCCCACAACAGCATTGGATGTTGCTGTGCAATCGCAGGTCCTAGACTTGATCCAACAGTTGGCCAAGGAACGGCAGATTGCCTTTATGTTGATCACCCATGACATTGGCGTGATAGCCCAAGTCGCTGACCGCGTGACGGTCATGCGCAAGGGGCGTGTAGTGGAAACAGGTGACACTGCGCAGGTCTTAGGCGCTCCCAAACATCCCTACACGCGCGCGCTGATGGATGCTGTGCCTCCATTGGATCGAAAAATAGATCGCTTCCGCGTTCCTGCTGCAGACGACTCTGCGGTAATTCAGGGTGACACAGCAGAGCGCTGGTTGCATGAAGGACAACAACACTGCCTCACCGGGCTTACCGTGGAAAACCTCACAGTGACGTTTGCTGGGCCGCGCACATCCTTGTTTCGCAAACCATCCTCCTATGTTGCGCTGGAAGATGTGACTCTGACCATTAGACCCGGTTCTATCATGGGGTTGGTAGGAGAGAGCGGGTCCGGAAAATCCACGCTGGCGAAAGCCATCACTGGCCTTGTGACACCCACATATGGGACGATGATCTTGGGCGACACGGTACTGCCATTCGGATCATCTCGAAGTCGGCACCATCCGTCGCGGCAACTGGTTCAAATGGTGTTTCAAGATCCCTACTCAAGTCTGAATCCCCGACACCGTATCGGGGATATTCTGACCGAACCATTATGGTTTTACGGTTTTGTCAAAGACCCAGCCGAGCGCGCAAGTTTGGCGGCCTCCATGTTATCAATCGTAGGGATGCAGCCAAACGCTATCACCAAATACCCGCACCAATTCTCAGGCGGCCAACGTCAACGCATTGCGGTGGCACGGGCTTTACTCGCGCGGCCACAGTTCTTGATCTGTGACGAGCCGACGTCGGCGCTGGATGTGTCGATTCAGGCTGAAATCTTGAACTTGCTCAAAGAACTACAAGCAAGGTTTGGACTAACCATTCTGTTTATCAGCCACAATCTTGCTGTGGTACGTCAAATGGCCGATGATACGGCCGTTTTACGCAACGGCAAGATCGAAGAGGTCAACACGACCGAGGCAGTCTATGAGAGTCCCCAAGCCGAATATACAAAATTACTCCTGGCACAAACACCTGTGATGCCAAAGTCTTGGAGACAGTAGACTCATGATTACATTATACGGATATGACACCATCAATACTTTAAAAGTACTGATGTTCTTGTGTGAAGCCGGACTGAATTATGAATTTAAGCCCATCAATATTCGCGCTGGAGAGCAACACTCTGCCGAATTTCGCGCCATAAACCCAGCCGGAAAGGTGCCTGTGATTTGGGATGGTGATATGCACCAAACAGAATCAAATTCGATCCTACTTAACTTGGCGCAAAAAACAGGCTGGGGGCTGATGGATGGCTCTTCGTTGAATTCAAAATTGATCGCTTGGCTCTTCTATCAGGCATCAACTCAAGGGCCATATTTCGGACAGATCGAATATTGGTCCAGACTGGCAAAGTCGCCCAATTCCGACGCGCTGGCCCAATACAGCGCTATCGCAAATCGCTCGATTGAATATCTGAATGAACAGTTAAACTCCCAAAAATATATCTGTGGGGATACATATAGCATCGCTGACATCGCGCTGTACCCTTGGCTGCGTATACATAAACACCTTGGATTATCCATTGAACACGCCGAAAACTTGTCGCGTTGGTGTGACTGTATTTTGGCAAGAGCAGCTACCCAAAAAGCCCTAACATTTTTTAATGACATTCCATTACAGAAATGAGTGTTTTAGACAAATGAGAACACGCTTCCAGTTGCTGGTTGCTATCAACTTAATGAGAACCCACATCGGATGCGGCTGTCAGACCATTGAGAACTCGCATCGGATTGCTAACACAGCCTAAATCTATACGCTCAATAATTGACCCCACTCGGCGAGAGCAGCGGCACGGTTCAGCTTGAAATTGATGCGTGAGTAGAGATGGCGTTCCTGCAGCCCCAAACGCTGAACCCAACCCCACACCCAGCCCCTGTTGCGCCTTTAGCGGAGCAGAGTGGCCAACAGGAGGAAACGGGCCTCGGCTGCAGCATTCGCCTCAAACCAATGCAATATTAGAACTAGATTTAATAAAGCTTAGCGGCTTATGATGTATGTAAACTCAAAGCAGGGTTTAAAGACATTAACCAAATAGGAGAATAAAATGCTTGGTGATAAAGCCGGATCAATGACCCTTCAGGAAACCAGTAAGCCAATAGACTCTGGGCAATATGGATTACCTGCTATGGAAACAAACACTGTTGGTGGCGGGAAACTGCTAGGCCATGATGTTCAAACACAAGCATCATTTACCGCTCACATGAAACCTGATGGTTCTTGGTTAGGCCATGCTCATGCTGGAGTCATATTTTGTGCAGAAGGTGTTGCCACATATAAGTGTGATGGTGTTGGAAACATGACGGAAGCTGGCGGCGTATCGTTTAGAGGCGGCGCTATATTTGAAACTACATCTGAAGCATTATCTGAACTGAATGGTAAGTATTACATGTTCACTTACGAATCTGATCCAGAGGGCAAAGCAGAGTGGAATCTTTACCCCTGTAAATAATATAATATGGGCTTAGAGATTCAGTTCTAAGCCCTTTCAGGGACATGTCAAACAAATGAGAACACCCATCAAATTGCTAGCGCGGCCTAAATCTATACGCTCAATAATTGACCCCACTCGGCGAGAGCAGCGGCACGGTTCAGCTTGAAATTGATGCGTGAGTAGAGATGGCGTTCCTGGTTGAAATGGTTCTGAATTGAAGCGTGGATGGAGACGAATTTCTGCAAGGTTGCCGTTCGTCGAAATCTTGTGTTTCGATACTGAATGAAAATGGTTAAGTATATGAATAATATTCAAAATTGTGAAATTTTTTGATAAATATTCTTGCTTTGTTCTAACGAATCAGTTATAATACTCGTCATCAGACCCCGAGTGCGCGGGATACCTGTGTTTTCACATTAACGTACAAGTGCCTACCTGCGGACCCCGCTTCAGGGATACCCGCAAAGCTAATTCTCCAATTGATAAAATTGCCATGGATTACCTTGGATAGGCTTTCCATCCTAAACAAATGGCACACGGCCACGCGTCGCGTGTCTTGGATTATTTTTTAAATGAAAAACTTAAATATATGCGCGCAGGACGTTTATCTTGCATTACACCCACAATCCAAATTTCCTGTAGGGACTAATTGGCCTGAGCAGGGTAAATCACAAGAGGACGCGTTATCTGCAAATGGTAATTTGGGTCTTATTCTTGGATCAAAGTCCAGCGTAATGGATGTTGATTTAGACTGCTCGGAGGCAAAAGCCTTGGCTGATCTTATTTTGCCCAAACCGTTCGTACAGTTTGATAGAGGCACTGCCGACAGTGGCCATTTTCTTTACAAGGCTACATCCTTCGGCCCCACTAAAAGGTTTGGAGGTAACGGAGCTGAAACAACTCTTGTTGAGTTGCGTGGGGATGGGGCCCAAACTATGATCCCCCCCTCCGTTCACCCAGACGGAGATAGCTTAGTCTTTAAAGATACGAACCCAGATGCGGCAGAGATTGAGTACTTAGATTTACTAAGGTCAGTTTCGTTGCTAGCCGCTTGTGCTGAGATCACTCAGCTATGGTCTGATGGAAGGCGACATGATCTTGCATTGTCCTTTTCCGGGTTATGCTTGAAGCAAGGTGTAGATGCCCAACTAGTGGTTAATATTATGAAACGCATTTGTGAGGTAACAGGAGACCAGGACGAGCAAGATCGTATGAACTGCGCTAAGACCTCAGTTGGCAAACCTAATGATGAAGTTAGGGGCTACCTTGGCCTAGTAGATTGCATTGGGAAGGCTGCAGCCGATCGTATCGCAGAGCGGGTTGCTACTTACTGTGGGAACCAAGCAAGGTCCCTGTCCGTCGTAATGGAAGCCAGTGCCGAAGTTATTAACTTTGGGCAGTTTACAAACAGTAACAATGTCACAGAAGCAAAACTGGGTGAGACCTTTGGCCATTGGCTTGATGGCAGAGCGGTATTTGCTGTTCAAACCAAAAGATGGCTCATCTGGAACGGTAGTTATTGGCGGGCCGATGAACGCGCTTTGATCAACAAGTTTGCTTTCCAGTTTATAAGCGAAGCTAAACAAGCTCTATTTGATACAAGCAACCACAGTGCTGCAGGAAACTTATCATCTTTTGAGAGTCTCAATCGGCTAGAAAACCTATGCAAGTTAGCATCCACGGATAGGGCCGTTTCACTAAGTAGTTTTGATACTGATCCAATGCTTCTGGCAGCCCCAAACCAGTGGATACATCTCGAATCCGGTTTAGCGTATGATCCCGATCCGTCTGTTCTTATAAGTAAAGTAATAGCGACGGACTATTGCGCCAAAAGTACATGCCCAAGCTTTGAGGCTTTTTTGCATGATATCTTTGAGAAGGATCAAGATCTGATTGCTTATGTTCAAAGGGCTGTCGGGTACTGTCTGACAGGATCAACCTCCGAACAATGTCTCTTCATCCTGATAGGCGATGGAGCAAACGGAAAATCAACCTTCGTCAATGTGATAAACAAGCTGCTGGGGGACTATTCAAAAGCGGCTTCATCTCAAACTCTTGTGGCTAAGGGAAGTTCCTCAGTTGGCGACGATTTGGTTGACCTTGTCGGTGCGAGGCTGATTACAGTTAGCGAAACTGAGACAGGTGAGGCTTTAGCAGAAGCCAAGATTAAGCAGATGACTGGAGGAGATGTTCTAAAGGGTCGCCCGTTATATGGCAGTTGGCTGGAGTTTAGTATTATCGGGAAGATATTACTGGCCACAAATAGTTTGCCGCAGATCAACAATACTGACCATGGCATTTGGCGTCGGATACAGGCCATTCCTTTCAACCGCACCTTTACTGCCGAAGAACAGGATAAGGAACTAGGGAGCAAACTTACTAAAGAACTGCCTGGCATTCTTAACTGGGCGATACAGGGCTGTTTAGATTGGCAAGAACAGGGCCTTAATCCTCCACAAATAGTCCTAGAGCAGGTTGCTACCTATAAGACTGAGATGGATAGCATTGCGCAGTTCGTTGAACAGGAGTGTATCTTGGAACCTGAAACCAAGTATCCGGCCTCAAAGCTTTATGAGGCTTATCGCCATTTCTGCCAAGCCATTGGTCGTAAGCCTCAGTCTACCAACGCCTTCAAGAAAGCCTTGGATAAACTAACCGGCGTTTACCAGTCCCGTACTTCCAGTGGGATGCAGTGGCAGGGTATCCAGCCGGTTATGCAGTTCTAAGCCCAGATTAGTGTAGGCAGTGTAGGCTGTGTAGGCATTTTGGGAAACTTTCTACTGGGAGATCTCTGGGGACTTTTGCGATTTGCCTACACAGCCTACACTGCCTACACTCTTATCTCTCTTCTTTAACGAGAAAGGGTATTAAATAAGGGACACCTTCCTCGTTGAGGTAGCATCCACAAGCAGTCCCCACACTCTGCTCAGCAGTAACTGTAAACACAGCCACTCACAGCCGCATACCGCTAGTTTACGAACTCCAGTCACCAATCTCAGGTCAGGCTCATATACGGCATCCCTAGGGGGTGGGGTGGCACTCGTGTAGGGGTTCTCTAGCTGTAGTGAATATCGTAGTGGTTTTAGTGCCTGATTGACGATGGCAAGTATAATAGACCATATTGAAATTACAGAATAAATCAGCCCTGTTAGATGAATATGGTGCCGGAAGAGGGAACCAATAACCGCCCCCGGGCACCACTATTCAAAGCAACATACTGATATTGTTCTGTTTTTGTTAACGGATGCAGGATCGTAGTTGATGTCGTTGGTTGATCAGGGGTTTAACACGATTGCAGACAACCATTTTTGTTTAAGTTCCAGGCTATAGCCCTGACCATAAGCCGCCCCAATTCCATCAGTACTCCAACCACCAAGTGCATCAGTGAGTTCGATAGGACACTCCACTGCTCTTAAACGATCTCGGAATGAATGCCTAAAGCTGTGCATCGTGCAGTCGGGTTTAGTTTGCTGCTTGAGCCATTTTGATAGAGCAGCACTAGCACTATTTGAGTTTGAATAAAGCCCATTGTTGTAGCGTGGAAATAACATCTCTGAGTTGGTTGACTGGTATGCACGAGTAATTCCCCAAAGAGCTGATCCAACCAGCGGTATATCCCGTTCACTTGAGGCTGTTTTAAGCCTACGCCACGGCTTAGGACTGATTGAAATGAAAGGAATGTCACCATCTAATCTGACATCAGCTTTACTCAGCCCCACGAT
>Ga0209140_1001064_pt1 | contig 14767 bp, 23 predicted proteins | sample SaaInlV_120m_DNA_3_FD_184666 | JGI IMG/M metagenome (GOLD analysis project Ga0209140, IMG submission 184666) | Marine microbial communities from expanding oxygen minimum zones in the Saanich Inlet - Saanich Inlet SI073_LV_100m_DNA (SPAdes) (version 2) | ecosystem: Environmental > Aquatic >... | reverse complement strand
TGGACAAAGACTAGCAAAGAAGATTAGAGAAAAAAGCAAGATTCCAATTTTTATTGGAGGTTATGCAATGCAAATTGATAACCCTCCAAAATTTGAAGGTAATGTGATTGGAGAAACAAGTCTTGAAGATATTCCAAAAATGTTAAGAAAAATTCCTTTAACAAGTTAGGAATTCAAAAAAGATTGAATTTTAGGCGTACATAGAATTGAACTATGTGCTGCAGAATCAGTTCCAATACCATAACTTACTGTAGAATCACCTACAAAAAACAATCCAGTAATCCCAGGAATTTGATGTGGCATTTTAGATTTCCATACTTTTCCAGGTTCCTTTACAACAGATTCCACTAATTTCCATGCCATGGGACGTTCCCATAGTAATGATGAATCAAATTTTGGATAAATTGATGAGATTTCTTGCTTCATTTTACTAACAATATTTTTAATTTTTTCAGAATCCTCAGTATCTGAAGGAAGTACAGGAGTTCCAGCAATTATCAAATGTTCACCAGGAGGAGAAACAGATGGAGTGATGTTAGATATGAAAAATATACCCTTAGTGACATAATTATCACCCACAGGAAATACAACTTGGCGCGTATCAATTTGAGAATCTAGTGCAAAATGAACTTCAACAACAGAAGTTGTTTTATTTAATTTATCAATTTTTTTAACAAATTTTCTATCAATTACATTTTCATCAAATAATTGATTTAATGCAGTGTATGCAGGATAAGAAATTACAACAGAATTTGTAGGAATGAGTTTTTCAGAGTTTGAAGAATCAATTACAATAACTCCGGTAACTTTAGAATTTTCAACAATTACTTTTTTGACAGATTGTTTTGTTTGAATATCTCCATCTTTTTCTAAAATAAATTCAGCAAGGACTTGACATATGGAATCATACCCACCTCCATCAGGGTATGCAAATTCGCTTGTTCCACCCTTAAATGGATTAGCTCGAATTATTGTTCTAGCAAATTCACCTAGCGATATGTGATCTGCAGTATCAGCAAAGGCTAACATGCATACTGCTTCAAAAAATGCATTTGTATCAGCATCCAAATTACCAGTTATTTTTGTTAAAGGTATTTCATCCCATTCTTCTGTTTTTTCAATTGAGGAAAATGCTAGAGGTAATAATAATTTTAGTAGTCTAATTCTACTTTTTAATGGTATCAACGATAGTTTAAGTAAATCAATCATTCCTTTTGGATAAATATGAAATCCAGTATCTGCATAGAATGCTATGTCATCAACTTTTGCAAGTTTCAATCTAGACTCAATTCCCAAATTTTTTAAAATTGTGAAAATGGCAGATTTTTTGTAAAAAGGCATTATGTGAAAACCATTATCTAAAATATGATTTTTGTATTTCATTGCAGCAGTTCGCCCACCCAATTTAGAAGATTTTTCCAAAATCATTACTTTATGGCCATTATTTGACAACAAAGCACCGGTGGTTAAACCACCCACACCAGCACCAATGACAATTGTAGGTAATGACACGCCTAAATTCGATAATTTTTCTATTTAATAGAGACCAACTTAATTCGATAGTGCTAACTCAGTTTAGATAGATTTAGCATAAGATTCGGCACATATTACAAATTCAGACATGACAGAGTTCATTTTTTTTAGTAAAAATATTTTTAAAAATGGAATTAGTTTTAAAAGTCCATTTAATTTTAAATCCACTTCAACAGAGATGTCAGTTCCAATAGAGTTAGAGGCATAAGTTTCAATAAAGGATGTACCTTTGGCAGGACCAGATAAAATAAACACCTTATGTAAATTAGGCTGAATTATAACATGTTTTGTTTCAATTTCAATTTTTCTGCCCATAAATAGAATTGATTCTAAAACAATCGTTTCATTTGATACGTTATTGATAATTTTTAAAGATTTAAAATATTCAGGCATTACCTTATGAAAATTTTCAACATCAGTACTAATTTTAAATATTGAATCTCTATCAAGATTACTTTTATGAAATAAATTGAAACTAGTCATTTACAATCTAGGGTTTTAGGTAATCCCATAAATTAGATTTTATAACTTTCATCTCAGGATAATGTGTTTGTATTTCTAAACAAAGTTTTGCCAAAGATTGTTTAACGGCATCAGTTTTTTCAGGATCAGTTGCAGGCAATAAACGAATGGTGGTCCTATCTTTGTTGGACATAACTTGAATAAAAAAATCATGATGAGAATCATCAATAACAACTGTAGAAAATAAGGCATTTGTTGCTTTAGATTCTACATACATTTCATGAATTTTAATTAAAGGAGATTTTTGAAAAAGAGGTTTAAATAAATTTGAAAAATCATTAAGATTCAAATTCCGATCCAATACAATATGGGGCATAAACATACAACAAATTTTTTTTATAAAAAGAAGAAATAAAAATACAACTAGTGCTAACTAATGTAAAATTACCTAGTGGTAAAAGTTAAAATTCATTATTATGACTAATAATTTAGCACTATAAAGAATTTCTTCGGTCTCTTAAATAAAATGAAAGCAAAAAGTGCTTATGTTAACAGAATTAATTCATCAAAGAAATTGTAAAAAAAATGAAATGGTGACAGACGTACATACAGGAGAAATTGCATGTAGTAACTGTGGTAGTGTCTCATCTGAGCCAATTATTGATTTGGGTTCAGAGACAATCGGACGAAATCCAAACGATTATCAAAATAATTCTAGAGTCGGTGCCAAAAGATCATTAAAAATGACAGATATGGGATTATCAACATTAATTGAATCTAAAGATAAGGATGTAACAGGAAAATCTTTGTCAGTTGAGAATAAAAGAATGTTCTATAGATTAAGAATGTGGGATAGAAATAGTCGTTCTGCAGTTACATCCAAATCATTTCAAAAGGCATTTACATTGTTGGATGCAATGGGTTCAAAACTAGGACTACCGCAATCAGTAGTAGAAGAGTGTGCATATTTATTTAGAAAAATTGTGGCAAGAAGAATTCTTGCAGGCAGATCAACATCAGCAATGTTATCAGCAACAATTTATGCCACATGTAGAATTACAAATACACCTAGAACATTGCAAGATGTTGCAGATGCAGGAAATATTAAGAAAAAAGTTCTTCAGAGAGCATATAGATTTATTGCCAAAGAATTAGATATTAGTCCTGAAGCATATACGCCATCTGAATTCGTTACAAGAATAGCAAAAGGTTTGTCACTTTCTGAAAAAACACAAAGATTAGCATTTAAAATATTGGATCAATGTGCAAAAAAGCAAGTTTCAACCAGTAAAAATCCAATGGCAATGGCTGCTGCAGCAATCCACCTTGCATCTACCACCAATAATGAGCGTGTATCTCAATTAAAAATCTCTAAAATTTCAGGAATAAGTGCAGTGACAATTAGAGAAAGAAGAAGAGAGATAGTTAAAAAAATTGGAGATGTAACAAATGGGTAGAACTTGTAGAAATATTTGTACAAGATATCAAGCTAAAGCAGTTCCAAACAAAATTAGATATGAAATTGGTCAAAAAAGATGTACATTTTGTGGTATTTTTCTGACATTGGATGATGTCAGATGTATCTGTTGTAAAGCTGTTTTAAGAACAAAACCACGAAGTAAGAGAAAAGTAGAACAATACGGCATCATTGAATCGTAGGAAGATAGTTTTAAAATTAACAAATTATTTTTTAAAGATTTTTTTCCTTAAGATAATCACAGATAACAGTATAGGCACCCCAATCAACATAGAAATTGCAATTATAATCGATACATAATCATTTAGAAATAATTTTGTATCAAACCATGCCTTTGGTAATATAGTAAAAAAATCAGAACCAGAAAAATCTTCAATAGTACCTATAGCTAAACTATATTTTCCATTTTGATTTTTTTCATCTAATACTAGAATAAAATATTGTCCATCAGCAGGAATAATTGTTTTCACTTCTTGTCTTTCCCAATAGGTTACTTGACCAAATGGTTCATAGAATTCATCTCCAGGATAATCACCCTCATAGAGAAATTTTTGTATATTAGATTCAATGTTTGATGGAATATTTTCACCATTAAACATTTCATCATTCATCAAAATAATGGAAGGAGAGTAATTTTCAAGGCCTTCGAGTTTGGGGATAACAATAGATGCATAAAATGAATCCCCCTCTTTAGCATCAAATACATAAAATTTAGTTTCAGTTGCACCTAAATTTTCATAAATTGCCCAAGAAATTTTATGATCTGGAATAACTAATGCAGAATCAAAATCTCTATGAGAGTCATCATGGCTAATTAATTTATGGCCATATGCAGGACTTGTTGAAATAATTATAATCAAAAAAAGTAAAATAATAATTTTATTCATATTAGAATTTAATATAATCAAAAATTTTGGGATTCAACAAATTCAACAATAGATAGAATCTCACCCATCTCTACAAGATGTCCATAACTTGTATTCTTTGCATTTTTCATAGGTTTGTTATTCACACTAATGAAGAGCATTTTACCATCAGAAAGAGGAATAGTAATTCTTTTGATTTTAGCATATGATGTAATAGAGTATAATCCATTACCTATATTGTCAACAGAAGAAGCAGACTCATCCCATTCGGACCTAGATCTAGACATTGTTGCTTTTGTTTTTTCAATAGGGACAATATTAGAAACACCATCTCGTTGACTGTTCCAAAGTAAATTTCCACTTGAATCAGATACAGCGGCAAATCTAACTGAATCATTAAAATCCATTAGCATATTCAAAAGTTGTTCGTATTTTTCCATTATTTGATTAAAGTCATTTTAGTTAATATAATCTTCGAAATTCAAATTCTAGTGCCAAATAATTCTTAAAAAATTATTCTTCAAAAGTATTTACAAAATCAACAATAGACATGATTTTTCCCATTTGAACATAACGTCCATAACTTTTTGTTTTTGTTTTTTTAAGAGGAATGTTGTCAACATATATCATTAAAAGATGAAATGCATCAAGAGGTATGGTAACTTGTTTAATTTTTTCAAATGATGCAATATGATACATTGCTCTTCCAAGATCATCAGAATCTTCAATCTTACAACGAGTAATCCAGTCATTAGATTCACGTACAAGTGATTTTTTAATTTCAGGTAACGGTATTTGTATTTTGGATTCGTCACGAATGGTATTCCATAAAATATTTCCAGATGTATCACTAATTGCAGTTAGTAAGACAGTTGGTTCATAATCCATTAACATGTGCAGTAATTTTTCATATCGAGACATTATCTAATTCACATATTTCTAGAATAAAAAGAATTATTATTTCAAAAAATAATTGGCACTAGATTTTTGAATAATTTTAACAGTAATTTCTCAAAATAATTGGCACTAGAAGATATGAATAAAATCATTTTATATCAGAATTCATTTAACTTCAATTATGGAAAATCCATATACAGATTTTGTACATGAAGTGTGGGAAGAATTTCCACAACTCGCTGAATGGCATAATTTGGATAACGAAATTCTACCAATATGGAAACTTGAACAATTCATTGAAGCAGGTTATCATAATTTTGATGCAGGTAGAAAACCACTATACCACCTAAGTAAAATAATTGAAAATTATGCTCAAGAACATAAAGAACCATTACTTGCAACATTTGAAAAAATTGCAAAATTCTCATATGTTAAAGACAGATATCAAAAAATGGTTAAAGATATGCCTAAAGTATGGATAATTGCAGATTTTGATGACGAAGTAATCCCAACAGATGTTGTAATACCAAATTCAGAGTTTCTCAGTTGCAGTAACACAAATTTAGCAAATGTTTGGACAGTAATCACAAGAGGCCCATACGGACCATTTGGTTTAATTGCCGAAGAATATGAAGATGGAAAATTTAGAGGATTTTTTACACTTAATTCCAATGTCTGCAGACATGCACTTAATGTAATGGGCAAAACATTAGGAAGTAAATTCGATATTCAGTAAAAATCAAATTGAAAGCACCCAATGTTTAAAAAATCTCTATTCATTTTTCGTAGAGATTTAAGATTAGAAGACAATATAGGATTAATCCAATCACTTCAAAACTCCACAGAAGTAATTCCATGTTTTATCTATGATGAAAATCTAATTAAAAATTTAAAGGATTCAAAATTCAGATGGAATTTTCTTAATGAATCCTTGACAGATTTAGATAAAGAATTAAAGAAAAAAGGAACAAAATTACAGATAACGGAAGGGAAGCCAGAAAAAATAATAGAGAAAATAATTAAAGAAAACAAAATAGAATCAATATTTGTAAATACAGATTTTACAAATTATTCACAATATCGAGATGAAAAAATATATCAAAAGTGTAAAAAAAACAAAATAGCATTTCATAGTACATTAGATTTTTTACTCCATAACCCCAATGAAATAAAAACAAATGAAGGCACACCGTATACAATTTATTCATTTTTTTATAAAAAGGCAAAACAAATACCAATTAGAAAAAGCATCAAAAACGATAAAAAAAACTATTCAAAAGAGATCATTTCAGAAAATAAAATAAAAAAGAGTGAAATAAAAAATGAAGAAATCAAAGGAGGACGTAAAGAAGCATTAAAAATTTTAAAAAATTTAGATAAATTCAGAAATTATGACAAAATAAGGGATTTCCCAGCACTAAATCAAACAACACTAATTTCAGCACATAACAAATTTGGAACAATTTCAATCAGAGAAATCCATAACCAAATCAAAGAGGTTCTAGGAGACAATCATACAATTATGGGCGAAATATACTGGAGAGAATTCTTTAGCCACATATTATTTCATTTCCCACACGCTCAAAAAACATCATTTAGACAAAAATTTCAAAAAATCCCATGGTCAAAATCCAAAGAATCCTTTAAAAAATGGAGTGAAGGAAAAACAGGATTTCCAATAGTAGATGCAGGAATGAGACAATTAAATGAAACAGGATTTATGCATAATAGGGTCAGAATGATTGTAGCATCATTTCTGACTAAAGATCTACATATTGATTGGAGGTTAGGAGAAAAATATTTTGCAGAAAAATTAATTGATTATGATCCAGCTGTGAATTCAGGTAATTGGCAATGGGCAGCATCAACAGGATGCGATTCAGTTCCATATTTTCGAATTTTTAATCCATGGAGACAACAAGAAAGATTTGACGTTAATTGTGATTATATTAAAAAATGGATTCCAGAATTAGAAAAAATAGAATCAAAAATTATTAATAATTTATGGAAAGAATTTCCAAGAAATTTAGAATATCCAAAGCCAATGTTAATTCATAAAATTGAAGCAGAAAAAACAAAGCAAATTTTTAAATCACAAAAATAAAAAAAATTGGCACTATTTTGAAAAATTATTAGTATATTATATACGGAAAAAAAAATAAAGAAATATGAATGAACATTTTGTAAGTTTTATTGATGACATATGGAATATATTTCCAACATTTAAAGAAATAAAAAATACAGATCTTACAGACCATAACGTATTATGGACATTAGATGAATACAGAAAAGCAAATTATGTTAATTTCAAAACAGGCAAAAAAGAACTATACAGATTAAGTATCCTTATAGAAAATTATGCTGTAAAGCATAACACCCCATTATTAGCTACTTTTGAAACTGAAGCCAGGTACAAGTATGTTGAAGAAAGGTATAGAGAAATTCTAGAAAAAATTTCACATGCATGGATAATAGGTAATTTCAATAATCCAGAATTAGCACCACATCCACCATCGTCAGCAGAAGTAATTAGCTGTGATGGAACTAATATTTCTCCAATGTGGATTGTGGTGACAAAAAGCGATAATGGACCATTTGGACTAGTAGCAGAAGACATAGGAGACCACGAGTATAGAGGATTCTTTACATCAAATTCAGATATTCTTTCAAAGGCAATTGAGGACATCAATGAGCAATTAAAAATTAGAATTACAATATAAAATAGAATAAAAAAATATTAAAAATAATTTAAAACAAAAAACTAGTCAAAAAAACTAGAAAAAATACAAATAAAAAAACTATACGATTTGGAGGATTTCAGATTTCTTGGATTGAATAAGTTTTAAAATTTTTGCAAGTGAAAGATTTTGTCCAATAGAAGCATTCCAATTTTCTGAATCATTTTTTACGGCTTGACCTCCAACAATAATTGGAATTACATATTTATCATTAATTTTTTGAATCATTCTTTTAGCAGATAAAATATTTTCATCAAGGGTAATAGAAACAAAAATACAATCAGGATTATTGTATTCAATAGATTCCATTATTGATGAAATAGGGGTAAAAGGGGAGAGATTGTATACTATATTTCCTGTAGATGAGAGTTGTGATTCAAGTACTTTGGTACCAAATGTGTGTTGCTCACCATAAGGTACACAAATTAGAATTTTTTTCTTTTTTAAGTTGGTAGAATTAGTTTCTAAAATTAAATTTAATAAATCCTGGAGTGCATTATAGCAAGTTGTTTGCGTACCTAAATCAATTTTTTTAGAATACCCTAATGATTCTATTTCTTCAATTAGTGGAATCAAAACATCAGTAAGAAATGACTCAAATCCATATATTTTTTTATATGATTCAAGTAAAGAATTTGCTTCAACATAATCGCCATTTTTGAAGGATGCAAGCAAATCTTTTTGAAGTTTTTTAGTTATTTCATTTTGAACGGTAGGGTGAAAATATTTTTGATTCATAAAATAATCAATTATTTTTTCAGAATCTCTAAAATTTTCAGGAATATCAGAAATAGTCACATCAGATTCTATTCCTAGATATTTGATAATGCTCTGTTTTGATGTCTTTTTTTTAGAATCCCAGCTACTTTTTACTAGATAGAGGTATTTTTGATCACGAATAGATTTTACTCTCAAATATGCCATTGAATAGAATATGGATTTAGTATTTAATCCAATTACGCACCATAGTGAGTATCTAGATATTTTTAGATTCATGGGTTTTTTTAAAATAAGAAAATCTAAATGTTAAAACAGTCACATGTATCAAACCACCTACTTCTGTGGCACCAGTTAGCAGAATATTAAAAACTCTTAATACTAGAAATTATTCAAAAAATTATAGCAAAATGAGTTATACACAGATTAGTAATGATCACTTAGAAACATTAGAAGATGCACATATCCTATTATTTCATGAAGAACAGCAAAAAGCTGAAGAAATAGAATTTAACTTCATTAAGACAGGTTTAGATAAAAAACAAACTTGTTTCTATACTACAAATGATCCTGAAAAATTAAAAGATAGAATGAAAAAATTTGGAATTGAAATTAACAACAATATTAAAAATGGATTACTAAACATTGTTAAAATTCCAAAAGAATTTGAAGAGTATGAAAAAATGATTATGGGTAAAGTAGAATCACTACCACAAGATGGAAAAATTAGAGTGGTATCAACACATTATTTTGACTTCAATAAGGAAAGAAAAACAGAATCAATGGAAGAAATTGAACAATGTGTAGATGACAGATTTCATAAAATTCCAGGAAATTTTATTTGTTCATTTCATGTACCAAGTGTTAATAAAGAATTGGCACCACAATTTATGAAGAATTTACTTGATTCACATCACGAAATCTTATTTCTTACAAAAGACAATAAAATGGAAAAATTTAATTTTGTTTAAGTTAATCTTTGAGTAATTTCATTGATTAAATCATTAACACTAGAATAATCATGATAAAATTTAGTTCCTAATTCAGTAGTATCTATTTCATCTTCCATTTTAATTAGTCCTTTCTCAGTCATCTCATTAAGATATTTCAGTAGTTTATCATACGAGGTATTGCTTTTGTGTTGAAGTCTAGTTTTAGATATCACTTCATTATCTTGTTTTTCTAATAAAATTGCAGAAAATACATCAAAATAAATTTGTAATTTACTTCTTTTATCTCTCATAATGACTTCATTATGAAAGAAATTTTGCTTACTAAAAAATTATACTCATATAACAAAAAAGAGTGCTGAGGGATTAGTGGTTTGGAAGAAACAGTGTTACAATTGTAAAAAATTTAGTCACGGTTCAGAGTTTTAGCACTATAATCAATACTTACCACTATTTTAAATATAAAGTTCTACTATTGCAAGTGAATACAATGCAACAGACAACACAACAAAAACCACCAGTATTGAAATTTTTAGCAATAATTTCAATTGCTACGGCTGTTATCTTGGTGCTTACAATCACACCATGGAACATTGTCCCAACATCAGTAACTGAGGATGTCCAAGTCATTGCAACAACAGAGATCGGTTGTGTAGGAGAATCATCACTAGGACACTCAGTAGTTGTAGAAAACTGCCAAGCTAAAGTGGGCGACATAATATCTGCTACATATAACGTTCCAGCATTTGAGCAAAATGGATATTATGACAAAATCCATGAGAAATTAGAGAAGGTAACCCCTTAACTCTATTTTTTATTAAAAATATCATCAAAACAAATAAGAACTGAAAAAATATTTTAAAAATATGTCAAATAAAGTCAAATGTTCACACATACTAGTTGAAAAACAAAGTCAAGCCCTAGAAATTTTAGAAGAAATCAAAAAAGGTAAAAAATTTGGTGCAGCAGCAAAAGAAATTTCTACATGTCCCAGTAGTAAAAAAGATGGAGATCTTGGATACTTTACAAAAGGAATGATGGTAAAAGAATTTGAAAATGTTGCATTCACATTAAATATTGGGGAAGTATCCCAACCAGTGAAAACAGAATTTGGGTATCACATCATTAAACGATTAGGATAGAATTTAATTGCAATGACAGTATTAACTGAACAAACATTAAATGATATTTTACAATATTTGGAAAAATCAATCAGCAGTTTGATATTAGATGGATTAGATAATTTAGAAATTAATGGTGAAGAAGAAATGAAAAAATTTCTAGAAAATCAATTTGATATACGCTTAGAAAATTTACTAATTTCAAAAAATAGTAGCATACATCACCTAGAATCAGGTATGAAAAATTTAGTAATACAAAAAAAACAAGAAATCATATTAAAAATTTCAAAACAACTGAATAATTAGATAAACGCATCTAATCCTGTTTTTACAGAAGGATCTTTATTTTTTTCTAAAACTTTAGTCATTTTAGAACCCATAGATTTTGCTGCAGAAATTTTTCGTTTTCCAATCCAATAATATGTTTCATCAATAGTATCTTTAGCAATTAACACAACTAATTTTCCAGTATCTTTTCTGCCAGTTCTTCCTCTTCTTTGAATAAATCTAATTGAACTTGGAACGTTATCATAAAAAATTACTTGATTTACTTCTGCTATATCCAAACCTTCTTCACCTACACGAGTAGCAACTAAAACTTGAAATTCACCATCTCTGAATTTTTGAACAACTTCTATCTGCTTTTTTTGTTTTAATCCAGTATCACCTGCTTTTCCAATTAAAATTCCAGCAGAGATCCCCATATCATTTAGTTGAGTATGAATCATATCTACAGAGTCACGATAGCTAGTAAAGATCAAAGCTTTGCCAGGAACAGAATCTAAAATCTCTTTTAATTTAGGGATTTTAGAATGTTCAATTCCATTAGATTTTGCTTCTTTTGCTAAGGATAATGCTTTAGTAAAATTTGGATCAATTTCAAACAAATCTTTTACTCCTGCACCCTTCTTTGCCTGTGCTCGCTTACAAAATTGTAAAAATGGGGTTATACCATGAGCTTCAAGAATATTTAGAGCATAGTGAATTCTAATTCCAGAAAACAAAGGTTTTGCAGATTTTCTACTTTTAGATAAAACAAAGGGTCTCAATCTCAATAACGCTGAAAGGGATTGCTGATTATTCAAAGGCAAGCCATTTTTTTGAAGTAAATCATAGCGCTCATTCAATGCGGATTTTAATAATTTTTGAATAGATTGTAGTTCGGGTGGAAGTTCAACATTAATCCATTCAGTATTAGTCTCTTTGATATAGGGCTTCACATCAGGACTAATTTCAGTTCTTTCAGCAACACTTGAAATTCTTAATCGTGTTAAAATTTCAGTAGCTTTTTCTTGCTCACTTGGAAGTGTTGCAGTCATTCCTAAAAGTCGAGTATTTGAATTTTCAAAATATTCAGCAATACTAGAGTAAGCATAATCCCCAGTAGTACGATGTACTTCATCAAAAATTACCAAACTAAATTGTTGTGAAGTTATAATTTTTCTATTTAGATCATTTCTAACAACTTCAGGAGTAGCACAAATTATACGACTATTCCAAAGTTCAGTTCGTTTTTCAACATTATCCTCACCAGTAATTAATGTGATATCATCAATGGTTAGATTTTGTTTTAAAAATTCAAAATGCTGATTTACTAAAACTCGAGTTGGAGCTAAAAACAAAATTCCAACAGATTCCCGAGATAAGTATTCAGCAATGACATGTAATGCAATAGTGGTCTTCCCAAGACCAGTAGGTAAAACTACAACGCAGTTTTCATTCATTGCCTGATTTGCAAGATTAATCTGATAATCTCGTTTCTCTACAGAATTGTTTTGGATGTATTTTTTTTCAATATATTCAATCAAAGTATAAAGAAAAATTAGGAATTAGGAATTTTATGTTTTCCCTGTGTAAAATACTACATGTTAATCAATATTAAAGAAAAAGATACTAGGCATGAAATTTGTGGCTAAAACAACAATTATGGATAAGATAGATTTAGATAATTTATTCAAATAAAATGAGTATGATTTCTAAAGGTCTCATTTTAGGAATATGTGTAATAATAATAGGTGCAATTCTATTAACAATGACAAGTTAGTAATCACAATAAATTATTTCAAAATAGCTAAAATTCCACCAGCAATCAACCCACCAATTACAAGAAGAATCATACTTTTACCAGAAAATACAGAATCAGTGTATTTGCTCCAAAATTTATCCACATCAAACAAATGATTATTCAATTCATTAAGTTTGTGAATAGATAAAAAAAGAAACAAAATATGTGAGTACAAATAGAAGTGTGAATAGATAAAATTATGCCATTATTATGCAAGGAATGTAATGAAAGAAGGTTTCCTATTGCAATTACAGGAGAAAGAGATGCACTATGGCTTTGTGAAAAATGTAAAAACTTTGTAAATATTAAAGATGAGTTTATTCGGGAGTGGACAGAAAAAGAAATTGAAGAAAACAAATTGAAATTAGAGAGTTTCAATAATGATGTAACTTCAGAAAAAACGCCTGAAATCAAAAGACGCAGTGGCGTAAATTAGAAAATACATTGGAATAAATAATTTAAATCTAGACAAATATCATGGGCATTCTAAATAAAAAAAATATAATCAGAAATATTATGTTAGTAATTGGAATAATATTTGCAATATTATTCACAATTTTAGCAATAAATGATTTAGAATTAGGCATAATTACTCAGTGGACAGTGATGTCATCATATTTTATGATTATTTTCTTGATAATTGGGATAGTGCTCAGAATTACTCAAAAATAATGCTCAAATATCTTGTCCAGTAGTCACCCATTCAAGTGTACGGAGTGAACCTTGATAATATTTCATAGCACCCATTGGATCAGGTAATTTAGAAACATCAATCAATCGCTGTTCAATATCTTTTCGAAATTCTTCAATTTCTTTTTCAGTTTTCATAAATCATGTATTAATTTTTAAAGTATAAATTAATTGATCATAAATTTTAGGATTAATTTTAAAAAATACATAAAGAAATTAAGAATACAGTAGGCATGGACATAAGTACCAAAGACTAAATAATTTATGAAAAAATGTTCATTATGCCAATTCCATACAAATTACCGATTCTGAAAAACATTAGTTACATTAGCGGAATGATGTTCACATTTTCATTATTCATTCCTTTAATTTCTGAAACATCATCTACAGTCGATACTAATTCACTGGCAATACTTTCTATAACTGGAATGATCATATCATTTGGAATTGGTATGAAGATTAGAAAAAAATTGGCAAAAAAAAGTAGAAGACTTTAAACTAATTTGTAATTTTCATAAATCCTTCTTGTACTAAGAATTGAATTCCTTGAACAAATGAATTATCATCTATAGAGCCATCAGCCCACCAGCCTGCATTATTTTTAATCCAGACAGGAATTTCATTACTTCCAGTTGAATCACCTTGTTGAGTTACAGGAATTTTCATAAATCCTTCTTGTACTAAGAATTGAATTCCTTGAACAAATGAATTATCATCTATAGAGCCATCAGCCCACCAGCCTGCGTTATTTTTAATCCAGACAGGAATTTCAGATGGGGATGATTCCATTGCAGAAGAGTTTCCAGTAGTAATCACAAAAGAAGATATGTTTACAGTAGATTTAGAATTCCCATATTGAGATTTAACAATATATTTTCCATCAGAAAATTTTTCATTTAATTCTACAGTATAGGAGAATTTACCATAAGTATCAACAGGTGTTTTTTTAGTTATGATTAAATTTTTACTAAAATCAAAAACAGAAATTCGTAAAGAGCGGTCTTCATCATATTTATTTACAGAACCAGTAAACAGTACAGATTCTCCAAGTTCATAAGATTCTTGATTAGTAGTAATTTCTACAGTATAATTATTTGCACTATTATTTTCTGGAGGACCACCATATCCAAAAGCAGATGGACCAGCTATAGAAACAGCAAATAAGGAAACCATGGCAATAATGAAAAATTTGTTAAGTTTCATTTCAACATGGTATATTTTAATTTGAATTTAAAGGTGAGTAATAAGATA
>Ga0209140_1001023_pt1 | contig 15041 bp, 15 predicted proteins | sample SaaInlV_120m_DNA_3_FD_184666 | JGI IMG/M metagenome (GOLD analysis project Ga0209140, IMG submission 184666) | Marine microbial communities from expanding oxygen minimum zones in the Saanich Inlet - Saanich Inlet SI073_LV_100m_DNA (SPAdes) (version 2) | ecosystem: Environmental > Aquatic >... | reverse complement strand
ATGTATCTGTTAAAGAAGGCATAATCACTATTAACGGCGATTTTGACTACGGTATTTCAGACCAAGTTGAAAAAATACTAAAAAATAATCAGTCAATAGAATTTGTCACTCTTAACAGTGATGGTGGATTGTTATTTGAGGCCAACAATCTTTCAAAGCTAATCTTATTAAATAGTCTTAATACGCATACTAATGAGGGTTGTCGATCGGCGTGTACTATTGCTTATATTTCAGGCAACAAAAGGTATATTGATAAAAATGCAGATTTAGGCTTTCATCAGTATAGTGTCGCAAGGCCTAGTGCGATAATTGATAAAGCCACGCTATTGGATTTGTTTGATGGCCAACAAGAAGATGCTATATTTTTTCAAAAGAGAGGTGTAAGTAGAGAATTTACAGACAAGATGTACGATGCTGATCCTGAAAATATGTGGTACCCATCTTTACAAGAATTAAAACAAAATGGACTCGTGCATGAAATCTTGTAAGTGAGGATAAGAGAACTAAAACTTTTTAAAAAAAATCGTAAATTTGTATTATAAACCACTTGATTTATAATACAAGCTGAAACAAGGAGTTGTTCACCTACGAACTGGGCGGTTGATCTATATTGTGCGCCTAAGGATATGCCTTAAAGCACTCAAAAAGGAGAAATGTATGCATTTACTGCAACAGAATAAAAAGTCTAATAAACGTTACAAAAAATACCTTGACAACCAATGGCATGAAGCCGACTGCGTAGAAGAAGGCTACTACATTTGGAAAAACGAAAATGGCATTGCCTATTGTAAGGAAAAAGCACCTTATGATGGCAATGGTAATCCATTTCTAAATAGAAGTTTGAACGACTCAAATTTCAAGGTGAGAAAATGAATGGCATAGGAAATAGCAATGTAAAACATTGTGAATTGTCTCCAGGAGAGAAACGTGCTTGGCTTTTTTATAGAAATAAAGCGTATGCTTTGTGGCGTACTAATGTAGAGCAAGCAAAAACACACAGTAAATACCGTAAGGATGCCAATTGTAGAATTGCTGATTTAGAAATTCTAGTTGGAGAACAAGAACAAGAGATGAATGAATTAATACGACGAATAGAGGGAATTAAAGTATTTTCTATCAAATCTTTAGAGTAGTATTTTTTGCTAAATTTTTTATAATTAATTTTAAAAAATACATACTTTTTTTATAAAGTTTATAATTTAGTATGGACTTTTTTACATATAAAGATTTTTTAGGGTCATTGCATATTCTTCATGGTAAAGGACAAACATTTTCACGTCCTTATGGGCAAGCTTTTGACGCATATACTAAGGCCTCAAACAAAAAAGCCTTTGACGTGGTTTTTCTTGGCCTTAAAAAAACAAACCATGGCGAAAAAAGAATAAGACACACAGTAAAATACGATATTGGCAGGGGGTGTAGGTTAGTCACAATTCAACATAAAGATAAATGCGTATTTTTATATGCAGGAGAGCATGCAGCTGTTGATGAATGGCTGGATAAAAACAGAGGGTTGAGTGTTGTTGTTGGCAAGGACACTGGAGAAATAACCACTCTCTACAAAACTAAAAATGGTGAAAAAGATCAAAGACCTGTTACTAATCAAAATCCAGGACAATTTAAATTAATTAGTGAGTTAAGCCCAGAAGATCAATCTTTATTGTTTGACGGGGTTGATTTCCAAATTCTTAGAAAAATTTTAGAATTGAACTCTTGGGATACGGATGATACTGTTTTAGAGTCAATAGATGGTTTGAATGATCAAGATAAGGTTGATTTGTTAATTGATGTTCTATTATTGCTTAGAGATAAGAAGAATAAGTTTAAGATTGAAAAACGAATTAATGATTATAAAGGTGAGTATATATCATTTGAAGATGTGAATGAAGAAAACCTAGAAATTTATGATGGAAGCGATGAAGTAATAAAACTTAACCCTGTAGATGTTCATGCAACAAAGATAGCTTTAGAGAGTGCAGACTACCGAAGTTGGATGCTATATATGCATCCAGATCAAGAAAATATAGTGAAAAAAGATTACAATGGCCCTGCTATATTAAAAGGGGTAAGTGGTTCTGGAAAAACAGCAGTTGTAGTAAATAGAGCAATCAGACTTGCCAAAATGTATCCTAATGAAAAGATTGCAGTATTGACTCTAAACAAGGCACTGGCAAAATTAATCGATGATCTTGTCAGTTCAGCATCAGGAGGACTAGACAATCTAGTTGTTAAATCATTTTGGCAGCTTTGTATTGAACAGTTATCAACTTTTGAGCCGAAAAATAACAGGCATTATGAAGAATCTACATGGGGTTCAGATGAGACGATAGATGAAATATGGCAAGAGTATTACCATCAAGAAACTAATAATTATGATGCAGACGTTATGTTTCCATTACATCAATCATTGTTAGCTAGATCTATATACCCAGAAGAATATATTAAAGAAGAGTTTGACTTTATTCGATCAGCTCTTTCATTAGACATGAGAGGAGATTACTTAAAAATAGATCGTGAAGGCCGATCTATAGCAATGCCAACAAATTACAGAGAATATATTCTAGAAGGCTTGGGTTTTTGGGAGGCGAAGATGCAAGCTGTTGGAAGTGTTGATTACCTAGGAGTGACAACTGCTTTATATCAATATATTGATCAAATAAAGCCTTTATATCGCTCTGTTCTTGTAGATGAAATGCAAGATTTTGGAACACTAGAATTAAAGATCGTCCGAAAACTTGTAAATGAGAATTCTAATGATATTTTCTTGGCCGGGGACACGGTTCAACGTGTACATACAAAACAGCATGATTACAAGAAAGCAGGGATTAACATCGTTGGCAGATCTATGTCTATTAATCAAAATTATAGAAATTCCAGAGAAATACTTGAGGCGGCTAATAATATATTAGAGGAAAATTTAACTGGAACAGACTATGTTGCAGCAGAGATTGAGTTTCTACAGCCAAAATTTGCTGAATCCTCTAAATATGCACCTTATTTGTTGAAGGCTGAAACAGTAAGTGAAGAGGTGACTTCAGCTGTTCAATATCTTCAGGAGGTTTTAATAGATGAGGGTCAGGGACATAATGGCTGTATTGCAGTTGCAGGGTATCAATTAAGTGAGCTTAAAGATTTGGCAAGACAACTTAAGATTCAATTACTAGATGGTGAGATTGATCTACAAAATAAAGCTATATTTTTATCAGACTTGGAGCAGACAAAAGGCTTTGAATTTGACCATATGATCATTGTTTCATGTTCAGAGAAAACTTTACCAAATCCAAATTTACCACCCGAAGAGGCGTTTAGGGATTTATCTCGTTTTTATGTTGCCATGACAAGGGCAAGAAAAAATCTAATTATTTCTTATAGTGGCAAAATGTCAAAATTTGTAAAAAATTCTACAAGTTATTTTTTAGATGATGATTGGAAGAATCAAATTACTTTAAAAAATACAGTAAAAATTAAAGCTCCGTGCGCAACAGGAAGAGTTGAGAGGTTTTTATTTAATCCAGATGAGTACAACAATAAGACAGACTATGGTAGTTTATCTGCCAGAGATTTATTACTAACACGTCGTGCCATAGGGATGACACAACCAAGGCAGGATCGATTACTGAAGTATATAACTGGAATCCGAAAAAGTGCTCAGTCTATAAAAAGCAACACATGGAGGAATTTAAAAGAGTTATTTAAAGAGCCTCAAATTACTATTAATGTTATTCTAGCTGGCGGATCTGAGAATGTTATTGAAGAAATTGAATATTACAAGGATTTGTTTAATCTTAAAAAAATCAAGAGCAAAGAAATGGCTACACAGTCAATAGAAAATTCGTGTCAACCTAATGCAAATGTCGGTACAACAAATCAACCAACAGTTAATAACTGGTCTGTAATTCTTGAAAACACTGGAAAGTGTATGCATTGTGGGAGACCATCAATACCTGGGGATTATGTTTGTTTGCAGTGCAACCCAGGGTAATTATTAGTTTTATTTACCATATATTGACAATATAATAAACATATGTATAATTATTCATTTATTTATAAAATATAGAGGGTGCAGTGGAATCTAAAAGAGATAAATTTAAAAGATTAGCAAATATAAGGGTGAATAACACCTTAAAGGTTCTTGATTTGATTGGCAATTTATCAAACTCATCTAATTATGATTATTCGGATGAAGAAATTAGGAAGATTTTTAACTCGATTAATTCTAAAATAAAAGATGTTCAAAGCAAATTTAAAGAAAAAAATAACAATAAATTTAACATTTAAAAGTAGGTGTATTTATGAAATTTTCCTGGGAATTTAATTTAATGAAGGGCAAAAACCCTCAACACACAGCGGCATTTTTGAATGGTTATGATGAAAGAAATTTTGAATCTGAAGAAATAGCGGCTCGAGAAAGTGGTCAAAATTCAGTTGATGCTGGAAGAGATATAGATCAAAAAACTACAGAGTTGGTTTTTCAGGAGATATCCTTAAATAAAGAAAAAAAAGATGAGTTTCTTAAATTAATAAACTTTGATTTATCAATGAGGCCAAGAGTAAATGATTTTGGCAACGAAAAAATTGAATTCAAGAAAAGTCTTGATTCTGTTTTTGGCGACGATGACATGAAGCTTTTATTGATTCGCGACTACGGAACATGTGGTCTTGGAGGAAACTGGCAAGAATATGAGCGTGAAGACCACTTTGGTAGGCTGGTCTTGGCATTGAACCTTGACGATAAAGCTAGAGGAGATTCCAATAGTGGAGGATCTTTTGGTTTGGGAAAGACGGCTTATGCAAAGAGTTCACAGGTTAATACTGTATTTTATCATTCTGTTTTTAAAGGGACAGAAAGGTCAAATGGTGCGAATAGAAGGTTAATGGGCACTGGGATTTACCCTAGCCATAATCATGAAAACAAAAAGTATGGTGGATTTGCATATATTGGCGAGTCTATCGGTGAAAACGAAGTAAAGCCTTTTGAAAATAAGGCTGCAGAAGACTTATGGGATCAGATAAACAGCCTTTGCAGTACAGATATTTCTAGAAAAAGTAATAAATATGGAACAGACATTCTTATATTAATGAGTTCATTAAATTTAGGAAAAATTCGCGAATCAATTGAGAATTATTATTTTCCTGCTATTTTGCAAAAGAAACTCACAGTAAGGTTTATAGATAACTCAGGAGAACAGTTTTTTCCCAACATTAGGGATCGTGAAGATTTAGATCAGTTTGTAAGACTGTATGAGCAGGCCGTCAATGGAAAAGAAATTAAAGAAAAAGAGCTTCAAGTAGAAGGACTTAGAAGATACAAAAATAAAAGATTGGGTGAATTTGCCATTCAAAGAGCAGAGCCTGATGAGGAAAAATCAAAAAGAAACAATTGCCTAGCGATTATGAGAGGAACAGGTATGGTGATTAATTATTTAAAGGTAGGCGGGGATCAGTACGAGTCTGCGGTTGGTGTTTTTATTGCTGACAAGGATATATATGAGTACCTTATACCTAGTGAAAATGCTGCTCATTCAGAATGGGCGGAAAATTCCTCTAGACTTTTCGGTGATTTCGGTGATTTAGGAAAGGATATAGTAAAAAAAGTTAACTCAAATATTAAGACTAGATTTAGAAACTTTCAGAAAGATCTTCAACCCGAAGTGAGCTACCAAAGAGGGGATAGTGGGTTATTATCAAAATTGCTGGCACAATCATTGAAGGGGCAAAAGTCTTCAGGGAAATTACCTCCAGAGAAAAAATTTAATAACCCAATAGCATTAAGCCTTACCAAGCAGGCGAGAGATGAAGATGTTTCAAAATGGAGGTTAAAGGTTGCCACAAATGAATTTACACCAGAATCTGGGTCATTTGACTTGCAATTACTTCCTTCAATCTCATTAGTTGGAGATTCAAAAAAAGTCCCGATTAAACATATGGGTTTTGATATTACAGGAGATATAGAAATTCTGAATGATGCCAAGCCAATTATTGATATTGATTATCATTATGGAGACTCTATAGAGCTGTTTATTTCTTTCCCTAATCCTGGTAGGTTAAATTATGTAGTTGAGTGCAAGTGTATTGCCCAAGGAGAAGTGTTAGATGTCTGATAAACGAATTTTTAGTATAAGCAGGAGCGACGATCTTTATGATTACGTTGATGATTTTGAAGATATTTTTAAATTTACGTGTGTTAAAGGACGAGCTCCTGAAAAAGACCCGGATACCTTTCGTGAAGATTCAGGTTTTGATTTTCAAAGAGAGTGTAAGCCAACTTTAGAAATTTTACCAATTGATAAAGGTGCTTTAGAATTAGATACAGGACATATTAATGATTATTGTATTAATGTATTTGTACAAGATTCTGCGTTAAGGATAAGAAAAAAAATTGATACTATTCTGTTTTCAGATATACATTCAAAAATAATAAAAAAATATGATTTACGAGAAATAGTTGATCTTAGCTTTACTCAGGGGTTTGTATTAACATGTGCAATTTCAAGACTAGATAACATTGATAAGTCGGAAATTATATGGAATAAATCACAAATTTTATATAGTGTAAAGTATGAGGCAAAAGTAAATCCTGAAGATAGTTTATTTTTTATAACTTGGAAGTCTTTTAAGGATGAAAAAGACAAGAGAAATGTTGTTTCATATGTAGCTTGGAAAAGTGAAGATATATCAAGCATCTCTAGTGAAGAGTCATTTGAGGTTATAGCAAATGAAGATTTAAGAGATCAGATCAAAAGAACTGAAAATAATAAAAATTTTGGGGCCTTTGTAATTCAATTGGTTGTTGAAAAAATTCTAACTGAGTTAATTATTCAGTGTTTGTACAAATACAACTTTAGTACAACGCCTGAAGAGACTTCTTTACAGGCAAAGATAGATTCTTTTTTCAAGTCTAAAGGTTTAGTTTTGGAGGATTATGCGAAAATCATGCAAAATAATGGTATTGAAAGCCTTGAAAAACATTCTGAAATTTCAGTGATGATTCAGAATAGTTTAGAAGTAGGAAGGTCTCTTGAAAAAATTAAATTTGGAGGTTCTAGATGATTAATAAAATTTTACCTAACATTGATATTGAGACAGCTCGAAGGGTTTGGGAGTCGCACAGTCACAAGTCATTTAATGACCTTGATTATAGGACTGAATTTGTCTCTGAAAGAGATCATTCTAGTGTTGAGTTAAACGATGCTGACCTTCTAGACTTACATGAGCAGTTATCAGAAATACGCTCAAAATATGAAGATAAAAATATGAAAAGATATGGGGGTGATGTAGATGCTGAAATTGTTGAATCAATCCACTCTTGTTTTCAGTCTCAAACAAATGTATATGAACTCTCTCAACCAGGTTTTTGGATGTGGCTGAGCAACATGGCAATTGATGGATTTTTCTGGGGTTTTATCAAATGGAGATTTGGAAATGATGCCGCCCCAATTAATTGGGGAATAACTACTTCAGTAAACTTTCTAATTGAAGGTTACTTTTCAAGAGCTTGGCTAAAGGGCCATAAAATGTACGACTCTAAGTATTCAGACCCGTACAAGTATGCAAGAATAGGTTCAAGTGACATATGGAGATCACATATTTTAAGGCAAGAATTTGGCCAGGATCAGGAATTTGTTAAAGCTTTTTTGGATACTATTTATTCAAATAAATTAAACAATGATAAAATTAGAAAAGTTTTAATCCCTGCCATTAGGGCTTGGACTGCTAACGCAACTTTTTCCCATTTAGACTACACAGAATGCAAAAATCTACTTCAAGAATTGATAAAAACTCACCCTTAAAAGAACAAAATCAAAAAAAACCTATAAACCAAAGCTTTTCACGTAATGAAAATTTAGTTTATAGAAAGGTTGCTATTGGCACTCAAACCTTTACTTCATGTGTAAAGTCATACAAAAACCATTTGTCTGCGGAGAAAGATTATTTCGTTTCGTCATTAAATGAGCCTGTAAAGTACCTTGTTGATTCTAATTCAAAAAGGGTTTCCTATATAGATCTATTTTGTGGTGGTGGAGGCTTGTCTCTAGGCATTCATGAGTCTCTAAAATACTTTGGTTTTAACCCTAAATTAATTCTTGCTAGTGATTTAGATGTCAAAGCATTAAATTTGGTTAAATCTCATTTTAGGCCGCTATATACAATGAATAATAATATTCAAGATCTGGTGAAGTTTTCAATTGATCATACTGGCCATGCAGATGACTTTATTTTTTACCCGGAGTTTTATGAGAAAAAAATAAGAGATCTTAGGGGGAGGGTTGATATTCTTGTTGGTGGACCTCCTTGTCAAGGACATTCTAACTTAAATAATAAAACTAGAAGATTTGACTCTAGAAATGATTTATATTATTTAATGCCTGCTTTTGCAATAGGGCTGGATATCCCTGTTGTAATTATTGAGAATGTTGAAGCGATAAAACATTCTTATGAGGATGTAGTTTCAATATCAAAGAAAATTTTTAAAACACACAATTATTTTATTTATGAGAAAAAAATAACTTCTGAAGATTATGGTGTGGCTCAAACACGAGGCAGGCATTTTCTTATTGCAACAAAAAAACCCATTAAAGATTTTGAAGCTATTCTTGAAAAATTAAAAGTACCGCCTCTTACTTTTGATGATATTAATTTAAATTTACCTAAATTAAATTTTAAAAATAAAGAGCTTGAGACCTTGTCATATTTATCTGATGAAAATTTAGCAAGAGTGGAGTTTCTTCATAATGAAAATTTATACAACCTCCCTGCTAAAAATAGGCCGACTTGTCATCAAGAGGGGCATTCATACCAGTCAGTATATGGAAGAATGTATCCAGATAGGCCCTCAGGAACAATTACCACTGGTTTTGCAAGCCCTGGTAGAGGGAGATATGTTCATCCTCATGAAAAAAGATCAATTAACGCACGAGAGGCCGCTCGTATACAATCATTTCCTGATCACTATTGGAAGTCAGCTCCTAATTTAGATTTTTTTCTATCTCAATATAGAAAGATTATTGGCGACGCTGTTCCAGCAAATATGATATTTCCAATTATTTCTGCGCTTTACTCTAACCTTCATGAAAAATAAAAAATTAATGGGGTGGCACCTATTTTTTTAACTTTTAAGAAATATTTATGAATACTATTACATCATTAAATTATTTAGATCAAATATTAAAAGATACATTTGACCTGCCTAGGTCTGAATGCAACTGGTATGGGGCTAGAATAGCGATTGAATGCCCACCAATTTCTCCTAGAAAAATATCAAATGGTGAATTTTCTAACTGGCCTCCAGAGCCAAAATATGTATTAACTGAATTTGATTTAGAGCTTTCCTGGCTATTTGAAAAACTTAGGGATGCATTTTTTGAAGAAAAGAGAATAGATTATTTTTCCAGATTTCCTTTTTTTCACCGTTTAGCAGATACTGCAAATATTTATATTAAAGACAGTCAGGAATTCACTGATCGTGATCTTTTATCTACCGTACTGGGTGAAGCGTATTTAATTTATAATGAGATGAAAAAGGGAAAAGATAATAGTTTTGAATATTCTGTGGTTGAACCTTATGAACCATAATTACTCAAAGGAAAATGATCAATTATTTGCTTTTATACTGAATAAGTTGTCTGACCTTTACCCAAATACCTCCAAAGAGCTTACAAAAAAAGTAAAGATTCATAAGGGGTTAAGTAAGTATGAGCGTAAAGAGTTAAAAATTCTGATGTTATACAGGGAGAAAGAAGCTATATTTGATGAAATTACCAGTATGTTAAATCGTGAATTTACAGATAGCTATGATAACCCCTATGCTGGAACAGCTATTGATATAAGTGAGAACATCTATGGAGTTATGCGCGTAGTATCTGGTTCATATAGTTCAAAATATGATCAAAAATTTGATGAAGCACCAGGCGTATTTGACGAAATATAATTTAATGAGTCGCCTATTAGTTTACTTAAAAAAACAAGTGTCGCTTTGAATGCATACTGTGTCTATTTGTTAAAGCATTTTTGTATTGACATTCAATATTTTTTTAGTATACTAGGTACTTACTATAAGTTTCGATAAGGAACCATATAATGAGTGCTAATATCACAATAAAAGAAGCGGCTAACATGCTAAATATTAGTGAGCAACGAGCACGCACATTATGTCGAACCGGCATTCTTTTATCTACTAAATTTGGTCGCTCATGGATGCTTGAGAAAGATTCAGTAAGCCGCTATGGGCTACAATCGGCTCATGTTGTTGCAGAAGATCATGCAACTTATGATGTGCATAAAGATACAAACACTAAACCCATTGCTCTAAGTTTTTTTTCAGGTGCATTGGGGTTAGACCTTGGTATTGAAAAAGCAGGATTCGATGTTCGGCTTGCGTGTGAAATTGATAAATATTGTCGCCAGACAGTTGCACTTAATAAGCCTAATATGGCTCTATTGAGTGATATAAATGATTATTCTAAGCGTGACATATTGGATGCTTCCGGACTTAAGGGGGAAGATGATATTGACCTTGTAATTGGTGGCCCACCTTGCCAAGCTTTTAGCACAGCAGGGAAACGCAAGGCCTTTGATGATGACCGAGGCAATGTATTTCTAAAATACATTGATTTAGCTATTGAGTTAAACCCTAAATACATTGTAATTGAAAATGTAAGAGGTCTACTATCTTGTCCAATGCATCATAGGTCTCATGATGAAAGAGGCTCTGGATTTCCTGACTTAACTGCTGATGAAATGAAAGGTGGAGCTTTGAATTTCATTTTATCAAAGCTAAATAAATCAGGATATTCTTATTCTTTTAATCTCTATAACTCTGCTAATTTTGGATCGCCACAAGTAAGAGAGCGTGTAATAATTATATGTGCGAGAGACGGGAAAACTCCTCCATATTTATTACCAACACACTCTGAGAAAAGAGAATACGGGTTACCAAAATGGAAGACATTTAAACAAGCTGTAAAAGGTTTAACAAAACACCAGCATTTAAATTTTCCAGAGAAAAGATTGAAATATTATAGAATGTTAAAGCCTGGTGAAAACTGGAAAAATTTACCAGAAGAATTGCAAAAAGAAGCTATGGGAAAGTCTTTTTATGCAGGTGGCGGTAAAACAGGCTTTCTGAGAAGATTGGCTTGGAACAAGCCTTCGCCAACGGTAGTTACTCATCCAGCTATGCCAGCAACTGATCTAGCGCACCCAGAAGAAGACAGGCCATTGTCTATCCAGGAATATAAGCGCATACAAGAATTTCCAGACAATTGGGAGTTAGCGGGCCCTCTTATACAGCAATATAAGCAAGTTGGTAATGCGGTGCCATCAAGTCTGGGCTTTGCTGTAGGAAAGTTAATTGTATCTCTTATAAACAATGAAAAAATTGAGCAATTTATTGACTTTAAGTATTCTCGATATAAAAACACCAGTAATCATGAATGGGAAAATCAATTTATGAAAGCTTATAACAAAGCTACACAGCCACCACCCTTAATGCAACAAGAAATTCAATTTGGTTGATTAAGTCAAGGCGACTTCCATGGATTATCACTCTCGACAGCTAAACAGTCTGGATTTGATCTTATTGTGCTTTTAGCAAAGGCAACAAACCCATCCTCAGATAAATTATCTGTTCCACAAATATCGTTTAGTTGTAACCACATATATTCGACCCTATCAGCTTTAACTCTGTACCATTTTTGAATTTTAGTACCATCGCGCACTGCGCCGCTTGAGCTATTTTCTGAATTACTTCTATTTTTTATTTGAAGCAAGCTTCCATCTTCATTGACAAAGTCTACTGATTTTACTGTTTCTCCCCATGCGCAATGCCAGCCTTTATCTTTTAATTTTTCAGACAAATACTCCTCCAGAATTAATCCGAGAATATTTTCTGCAGACATTCCCAGTCGATGAGCAAATGTTATTTTATTTAAGTCGTCTGTGTTTAAACCATTTAAACGCGAACCGATAATTTTTTCAATTATTGGGTCAGCTATCGTTCCAGGTGGGTTGGATGTTCGCTTGGATGCCCTGCTATTAAAACCCCCTTGATATTTAAGAATCCACTTTTTTATTACATCTCGTTCATTATCGTTTTTACCACCAATATTACCAGGCACTCTTTCAAGATCATTTGCAATAACGGAGAAAACAAATTTGACACTATCTTCCCAGTAGATATCTTCATTTTTTGCAATCTCTTTTGCAATTTCTATTGCGGAATTTGAACCTAGACATTCTATGGCTTTCTTTAACTTCAATTCTTTCCCCGATCTATATTTTTGTTGCTCTAACTATTAATTATTCATCATAATCATACCATTAACCCTTGTATTTACGAATTTATCTTTAAATATGTCGGCTGGCCGTAAACCTGTTGTGCTTATTCGATTTTATTAAATAGATCATAGTTTAAATTATGGTTAATTAATGTATATTTTATCTATGTGTTAATTAATATTTATCAACTTATGTCTACTGAAAAACACAATTATCTTCAGCTAATAAGAGCAAACCAATGGCTATCAAGGGTATTGATTAATGGTAACCCAATTACTATTACTATTCAAGATATCTTTGTTGAGGGTGGTGAGGAATTTACCACATTTATTGATCAAAATGATGAGCTCAGAACACTAAAGTCGGATCTAATCGAAGTACCCACCTTTACAATTGGGTGAGCGTGTTATAATTAGATAACAGTCTGGATTAAGCAAGTTTTTCGCTTTTCAAAGTCCAAAAAACTTAAAACAACAAAAATATGAAACAACAAAGTTATGACCTAATTGGTGATATCCATGGTCAAGCGTCTGAGTTGGAAAGGTTGCTTGAAAAACTGTCTTACACAAAAGTTGCTGGTGTATGGAAGCATGCTGAACGTAAGATGATATTTTTAGGTGATTTTATTGATAGAGGGAATTACCAACGAGAAGTGGTTGATATTGTACGGCCTATGATCGAGTGTGGGAATGCACTTAGTGTAATGGGTAACCATGAATATAATGCTATTGCTTATTATACTAAAAATAAGAATGGCGAGTATTTGCGCTCACATAATGACAAGCACACTAAGCAACATAAAGCTTTTTTAATATCTTATGCGAACGATTCCGACGAAAAAAAAAGTGTTATTGAGTGGTTTAAAGCTTTGCCTCTATGGCTAGATTTGGATGGGTTACGTATTGTGCATGCTTGTTGGGATTTTAGTCTTATCTATAAGCTTGGAAAGCCAGTACTAACTGATGATCTATTGCAACAATCATCTATAAAAGGCACTTGGCAATACGATGCAATAGAAACTTTATTAAAAGGCAAAGAGGTACCTTTGCCAAATAAACAAAGCTTTCTAGATAAAGATGGAAATTCTAGAAAGCATATTCGCACTCGTTGGTGGGATGCAAAAGCCAGGACATACAGGCAAGTATTTTTTGGCCCTAAAGATGTACTAAAGCATATTTCTAATGATGCTATTAGTGGCAATCATTTAATTGAATACAATCATGATGATAAGCCTGTGTTTCTAGGGCATTACTGGATGGAAGGTAACATTGAGCCTTTGGCGGATAATATTGCTTGCTTGGATTATAGCGTAGCCAAAGAGGGTGGCAGGTTAGTTGCATACCGCTGGGATGGCGAACAAAAAATTAATATTGATAAGTTTGTATTTGTCGATAGGAATTAGTTTTTAGATATAGCTTACATAACATTGTTATGTAAGAAGATTATTGTATCTTTTAGTAATGCGGTGGATCTAGGCGAATCTGCAATATTTGACTTGAAGTGACAAGTGATCTTCCTTATTAAATAATTTCCATAAAGGGGCTTTACAAGTGTTAACTAATAGTTTACAATATGAAATATGTAAAGTGATAGTTTACAGTTATCAATTATAAAAGGGTACAAAATATGAATACAAAACAGTTAGAGAGATACAATCAAATCAAAGACTTTTTAGAGAGCGAAGATTTTAATGGGTTCACTAAAAAAGACCTGTTCATTATGCAGTTCATAAAGAAGGGCTGGGGACAGGATATCGCTGCACTATCTAATATGGCAGAGGCGTTAACTAATATTGCCCTAAGTGGTTCAAGACCTACAGAAGAGATTAAAGAATTACTAGAAGCGGTGATATATAGAGCACTACATAACAGTGTTAGTTCATATAAGAAAGACATTAATAAAGTTAAATCATTAGGGAAATATGGTTACTATCTAGAGCACTTGAATATCATTCTAGGGTGTTATTTCTGCCTTGCAGGACCGAAATACCGAAAACTTAATAAGAGAATAAGTCAACATCTGTTAGATGTGTCTATGAAATACGAGAACTACCACGCAGACCTATTGCCTAACTCTAGAATGAAATGGTCAGCAGACCAGGCAGCGATAATCCATTCACTATGGCTGTATGATAAGAATAATTGGATATACGATAAAAGTGATACAATTAGAATGCACACTGAATTAGCTCAGAAATGGCTTAAATATATGAGAGAAGAGGCTACTACTCACAAGGATACAGGATTGTTTATTACTGAAGTTCAAGGGGTTAAGAGGTTTTCTAAGCAGCCAAGAGGCTGTGCTTTGTCCTACCTCATACACTATATGTCTAGGTTTGCACCTGGGGTAGCTAAACAGCAGTGGGAATTATACAAGGAGCATATGTTGACTAAACGACTAGGTATGACAGGATTTAGAGAGTTTTTACCTAGTTATAGAGGTAGGTGGACACCTGATTCAGGACCTATAATTGCTGGAGTGGGTATTGCTGCTAGTGGTCTAGGTATGAATGCGGCAACTAGTGTAGGTGATGATAGAGTATTTGATATTATTAATAACACAGCATCTCCAATAACAAGGGTAATGAGTGCTATGAAGTGGATTCCAGGTATTAATATATTAGCTATGATTGCTACAGATAAATTAGCGTTAGCTATACATTTGAATGCAGAGACAAAGACTGAGTGGTATTTTAGCTGATGAATAAATTAGAAAATTTTGCCTTAGACCACGGGACAGCCGTTATTGTTATTGTAGGTTTTTTT
>Ga0209140_1001021_pt1 | contig 15054 bp, 7 predicted proteins | sample SaaInlV_120m_DNA_3_FD_184666 | JGI IMG/M metagenome (GOLD analysis project Ga0209140, IMG submission 184666) | Marine microbial communities from expanding oxygen minimum zones in the Saanich Inlet - Saanich Inlet SI073_LV_100m_DNA (SPAdes) (version 2) | ecosystem: Environmental > Aquatic > Marine... | reverse complement strand
GCCATAATTAGCCGAATCGGTGGGCTTTTGGCGTCTATGCAGGTATTCAATAGTATCTGCATGGTCGCCAGAAATGCAGTAACTATGCAGTAACTATGTAGTAACTATGTAGTAACTATGTAGTAACTATGTAGTAATGCTATGTGCCTGCAGGGTTCTCGCTGTAGGCTATAAGTTAGGTCACATTCCGTTACATTAGTGCACATTGGCATCAACCCCGGTTTACAAGACACCCCTACAATCTCCTCCCATAAACCAAATATGCAAACGGGTGAACAACATGTACAAGACTATCCTGGCTTTCCTGCTCATCGCACTGACCACTGGTTGCTCTACTTATAGCGGCACACAATCTACCGCTGAAATGGAATTCTGCTGGGAAAGAGGCATGAACTTTCAATGGATTGAAGAGTTTGACGCGGGTTGTGTTGACCCCACGGCCCAGTCTACAGCAACGCGAATTTCTAAAATAAAGTGGTTGGAAAAGAATTTGGGCACATTGGCCGGACAGGCTTCAGATAGAAGCACAAGAAACATATAGGGCCGGACAGTGACGAACGATTCGCATCAGAATTTAGTCGAGGTTCGCAGGTCATCGGGCGAAAAAGAGTGGATGACCAGAGAAAAACTCGAAGCGTTGAATAAACAGCGTGCCCTTAAGCGGGGAAAATCAGAAAAACCGATCAAGCAATCAACGTCCAAAAAAACCAAATGGACAACGATTTCGATTTGGCTCAATGCGCTCTTGCTGATCGCTTTATTAATGATTCTGCTTTATTTGCCCATCGACTCAGGCTTCTGAGTCACGCAAACGGGCTGCCTGGCTGACCAATCGCCAGGAACGCCCGGCAAAGACATCGGTACCCTGAAAAGCCTTTTAGTGCAGCCAGTTGCCGGCAATGAACCTTATAAATGAACCTTGCCACAACCTTGTCACAACCTTTCCACAACCTTGTCACAACCTTGCCACAACCTTGCCTGAAGGAACGACATTGCTCGCTTCCAGATGTCTAGCAAAGTCTGGCAAGTCCGAATGTTGCTCCACCGATTATTGACAGACTTATCCAGCATGCTCATATTTTTATGTCTGGAGAAGAAACCTATCGACCAAAACAAAAATCAGGAATTATAAAAACCTTCCACCGGGGTGGGTCAATGTTGCTCGAAACCTGGCTCACTTCTATTGGCCGTTGACAGCGCGATAAGCACGGAGGTATTCAATGGCTTTACCATCACTTTCCATACCCAGCGACGCTAATAAACCTCTTGATCGCGACACCCGGTATCAGCTGCAAACAAGCCCATTTCATTGAAATGTTGCGGCGGATCCTAAGGCAACTTCGACTGCGGAGCAATGGTGTTACTCATCGCAAGTTGATTCCTGCCACCGTCCACAACACCGAGAAATATGCAGCCATCTGACTTGCGTTATTACGTCAACCCACCAGGGTGGGGAACGGGGCCTGGACACTGTTCCCTGGACACTGTTCCCTGGACACTGTTCCCTGGACACTGTTCCCTGGACACTTGGTAAAGAAGCATGTTCAATTTTTGGAGCAATGCGCTTCTGGTTCAGCCGATCGTCGCTCAAAGGTCGATCGCATCGCTCTATTTCGGTTATATCGCCGGATATAGGCATTCTTTTGTGGATTCCCCGGCTAGATAAACTCAAGCTCCAAAGCGTGTTTTTCTGACCCAACCCAGCGTGTCTCGCTGACGTATTCAGGACCCATGTGACTCCTCAGCGCATGACGTTGCCGCGCCATTAAGAACCTGCTCCAGGGCGTGCACAACGCACGCTGCTGGCCACCGCCTGCCTGCCGACCTTTAGGTGCGGAGTCGGCTGTACCGCTCTCCTAGCGCATTTGTAAGCACTTCAGACACCCATCGTTATTCCGCGTATATCTTCTTCAGCCGGTGTTTCTTGTGCTTCAGTTCCTTGAGCCTGGTCATAGGCAAAGCGTCCGTGCCACCGCAGTCAGCACGTCGCTTGTGGAACGTTGCACTGCTACAAGTGAGGCGCCGCCCCATTGGAGCAAACCCCCTCAGGAGTAAAGATGCTGTCTTGCGGGTCCAGATCAAGGAACCTTGTCAGCGGCTCCCCTCCAGTCGCACCGACAGCAGGAATATCATGCAGCCTATCTAGCCTGTCCTGAAAACCATCCGTTGGTAACAATAATTGCGGATGATCAAACGGTTGTTCATTGCGTCTCACCCGATCATCCGTGAGCGATATCATGAAGGCGACTAGCTCTTCCTTTTCAGCCTCACTTAAACCGAGTGGATGTATATCCGGGCTCAGATCATCAAGGTTCGAGTCACAAAAGTTGCCACCACGGTCGTAGAATTCAACCACCTGTTTCAAGGTTGCCATACCGCCATTATGGAAATACGGACCCGTTAACTCCACGTTACGCAGCCCAGGTGTCTTGAAGGCACCGTCTACAGCAACTCGCTGAAACTCGGGAACGATCGATGTACCAGAATCACAGAAACCGTCAGCATCACCATCAGTACAAACCATGTTACCTAGCTCACCCGCGTTAGGGACTGTTTCATTACCCATTATCGGGAATTCCAGGTTCTGGACACCCAGACGGTCAAATAAAGCCTGTCTCGAGAAGGCTATAGGTTTTCCGTTAAGATCCTTACCCCCCCTGCCAACATCATCCGTGGTGGGTGTCACGCCCAGGTTATAAAAACCATTGTCATACAGCGCAAACCCTTGTGCCATCGGCATAGGCTCGATTATTTCATCGAGAGCGTATCTTACTGTAGCGTTGGTAAGTTCAGGGCCAGTATGGCAGGCGACGCACCCCGCTTTGCCGGTAAAAACATTGAGCCCCCTAAGTTCAGTAGCACCAAACTCACCATCCAATACACCTGTCTCCATCCACCGATCAAAAGGTGTCTCATCAGAAACCAGTGTCGATTCATACAGCATGATTGAAATCCCGAAGATCATGGCAAAGTTTGCCTCTGCATGGGTAAAACGTGGCTTGTCTGTTAATGGGTCAGGATCGGTCAAATACTCCCCATAAGTTGACAATTCATCAACCGCATCGTCACTGCTGGCTTCCGTTGACGTGGCTTCTGTGCTTGTTGCCTCAATGGTTTCAACTATCGGCTGGCCAGCCGTAAGCTCAGGCGAAATCTCTGCCTGGTCCAACTCAAACCGACCATCGAATTCCCAGTACTCGGGCCTGAACGCTGCTTTCACGAGTTGTCGATATTCGATGTTAAGGCCAGGAGATGGGCTCATTGAAAGTTCACCCAGGACGCTGTCATAAGGATCCACAATTTGCTGGCCCAACGGGACAATTGGTGTGCTTCCCCTCAGCAGCTTCTTGCCTATTTCTGGATAGGTGCGGGCGTTGCCCACATCCGGGTCACCAAAAGACATTTCAAAATGGCTAAGTGGTGGGCCAACTGCCTGTGATGCCAAGCTAGCATCCTTCAGGACAATAGACTCCTGTACGACCGAACCATCACCTCGCAGCACCCATACTTTAGCGTTCGGATCCTGTTGACCAAACGGATTTTGGCCATTGAATTCATTGTTGGCGCGTCCGTCCCAGAAATTGGTGAAGTTGAACACTGCATTGATTGTTGACGGTGCATTGCGAGGCGGTACGCGACGTATCGTATTTCCACTCGCCATATATACTGGATCTTCTGACTTTTCTGCTCTAAACAGTGAATCTTCCAACCTTTGACCCCAATCGACAGGCCGAGCTTCCACACTGCCTTTAAACAAGGTCAGGAAAACGCCCATGGACGAAGTGATATCGTTACTATTACGTTGGTCACCAACAGGATTAAGATATTTGACGAAAGGATAGTCTGACCGTACGACACTTTCGTTCGGTGCTTTCGTGTCGAAATCCTTATCAGGCAGAGCCGGCGCATCGAAGTAGCCTTCAACATTGTCCTTTCGCTTATTAGCAAACCTCAGCAAACCAGGGTTCATCTGATTCTTAGTCCGACCATCAGCACCGGCCTTGTAATGACAACTGGCGCAGGCCTGGATACCATCACTACCCACCTGCATATCCCAGAATAGCGCCTTGCCTAACTGAATTGCTGCCTCACGGTCGCGAACAAATTGATCAAGATTACCCGGCAGCGGAACTCCCCCATCATTTATAACAGCCGTGCGCAAAGATTGCAGACCATGGCTTGTAGCCTCAAATGATGTGGTGATTGGACTTATCGGTATCGGCTCAACATGCGCGAGCGCCGCATCCGCTTCGAACGCTTCGGGCGCTTCGATCGCTTCGGGCGCTTCGGGCGCTTCGATCGCTTCGATCGCTTCGGGCGCTTCGGGCGCTTCGGGCGCGGCATGCGTCAACGCGAGAGTCGCTGCATCTGCTTCAGCCGCTGCATCCACTGGAGCAGCAGGATCAACTGGTGCTGCTGGATCAACTACTGCTGGGTCAACTTGTGCTACTGGATCAACTTGTGCTGGGTCAACTTGTGCTACTGGACCAACTTGTGCCAGGCCTGCAACCGAGGCTTCCAGCGCAGCAATCACAGCAGGGGCCGCGACCGCCGGGGCAACGACTGGCGGAGGAGTCAGGTCAACCAGCGTGGTGGTAGAACCAACGCCATCAACGCTCACCGTCAGAGTCTCTCCATGGATGAAACCGGCATTACCGAAGATTGGTCGAACGACGAAGTCAAATCCACCGGCCAGCGGACCAATTGCATCAAGGGCCACCTCAAACTGCTGGCCGCTCTGGTCGGTGCTAATCACCGCTACTCCTGGTGCTGGCCCATCATTGAGCGAAGCAAAACCATGGATGATCAGCCGATCACCAGGAATGATTTCAACAGCCTCAATAACGACTTCAGTCCCCACATGAGGTATCGGTGCTGGCGGAGCATTGATGAAAATGACGACTGTATGCTCTTGAAGTCCATCACTGGAAATCGCAAAAACCTCAACGTGGTCGTTAGCTTCGCTCACGTTATTCAGGCTGGCTGGATTAATGGGGCGATTGGCAATGTCAAAGCCCGGTACCGGGAGAATATCGACAGTCGCTCGACCAATCTCGATCCGGGTGCCATCGGCTTTGACCAATTGAGCAATAACGAAACCTCCGACATCAGTTGTGCCATCCGCTTTCGTCAGATTGCCTTCCACAATCCACCGATTGCCTGGTCTCCACAGTGCTTCGTCAACGGTAAGCTCAGCAACCAACTCAGCCGGCGCTCCAGCATCCGTTTGAACCGCAGGATCCGCGAGAACAGTCGTATCGGTTCGAACTGTGGCATCTGCTGGAGTTGCAGGAACCGTAGTATCCGTTAGCGCCGCAGCTTCTTCTGTTGGCGCCGCAGCTTCTATTTGAGCCGCAGCTTCTATTTGAGCCGCAGCTTCTATTTGAGCCGCAGCACCTGTTGGCGCCGTAGCCTCTGCTGGGGCCTCTGGAGCCGTAGTATCCGCTTGAGCTGCAGTATCTGCTGGAGCCGCTTGAGCTTGAACCGTGGCATCCGCTGGAACCGCCTGAGCTGCAGTATCTGCTGGAGCCGCTTGAGCTTGAACCGTGGCATCCGCTGGAACCGCCTGAGCTGCAGTATCTGCTGGAGCCGCTTGAACCACTGGCGCCGCAGCAGGAGTTACCACTGATACAAACTTATTTAACGGAAAAGCATCAGAGATATCCGCTACACCATCACCATCATCGTCAGCGTCGGCGTTGTTACCCACGCCATCGGCGTCGGTATCTGTGGTTTCAGATTGATCCAACGAAAAAGCATCAAACCTATCCGCAACACCGTCGTTGTCGTCGTCGGTATCTGCATTGTTACCGGTACCGTCAGAATCCGTATCGACCGTTTCAAATTGATCCAATGGAAAAGCATCAAACCTATCCGCAACACCGTCGTTGTCGTCGTCGGTATCTGCATTGTTACCGGTACCATCAGAATCCGTATCGACCGTTTCAAATTGATCCAATGGAAACGCGTCTATGGTATCTACGACACCATCGTTGTCGTCGTCAGTATCTGCGTTGTTACCCGCGCCATCGGCGTCGGTGTCTGCGGCTTCAAATTGATCTAATGGAAACGCGTCTATGGTATCTACGACACCATCGTTGTCGTCATCAGAATCCACCACGTCAGCTAGACCATCACTATCGTTATCTGGCGCTTCTGCAGTCACCGCAACATTAGCAAATAACGTCGACGCTTCTGTTTCATCGGCAAAGTCAGTAACCGTCACAGCACCAGAAACAACATTCGCTACCGACGTTTGCATAGCATTTTGTGCCGACCCCACGACCTGCTTCGCCGTGTCAGACACCGGGTCAAGGGCCGTATCTGCAACCACGGCATTCACCATTGCGACAGAATTCGCCACCGCTGCTATGGTAGCGACTTCATGGACAACCGTTGGCGTAACCTCCCCGGTTGCCTCCGTAAAAATAGTCTGGATAGTCTCTTTTGACATCAAATCAAGATTATCCTGGGACTGCGTCAGCTCGAAAATCTGCTTGCCAACCGACTCTGCCAACGCCAATGATACGTCGGTAGACTCATCATCGTCGTCTGCTAACGTCGTCGCCGTTTGCAACAACAAACCAACCTGTTGATTCGCACGTTGAGTGTCTTTTGCAGCCTCATCGCCAGCCTCCGCTTCTGCCCAACCATCCGAGGTGAGCAGTTCTTCAGCGGTACCGCTTACGCGCAACGCTCTCAGGGTTTTTGCCTTTTGCTCAGGCGTTTTCCCCCAGAAAAGCACTGTTGTAAGCGGCGTTACATTCGCAGGTTTCGTCACATCTGCTGGCACATCCGAGATCAGCACAAGATCAGGCAACGGCTTTCCGGTTTTGGTATCTGTACCACCCCTTGATACGATTTTAGCGACACCGCCTGCTGGCAATGTAAACGACGGAAACCTAAAATAGCCGTCTGCATCCGTTATACCGCCAGGTTCGTCCGCGTCTTGTTCATTATTAGCATTCAAATCAATAAATACTGAGGCCTCAGCAATGGGCGCATCAACCACCCGACCTTCAAACGCGTCCGTGACGTTGACGACAAGGGATTGATTGTCCGTTAAAAAACCATCTGTCACTTGCACCGAAAGCAGATAATTATTATTTCGATCAGCGTCAGCGGGCATCTCAAAATCCGGCGCTGTCGTAAAGGACAAGACACCAGCAGACGTGATGTTAAAAAGCGATTGATCATCACCAGAAACGATGGAGAACCTGAGCGCGTTGCCATCGGGGTCTGTGCCGGTTAACGATGCCACATCGACGGATCCTTCAAGCACAGCCAGTACCCCGAGATCAGTGATGACTGGCGCACCGTTAGCTATCGCCAGGGATTGATCGTCACCAGAAATAAGGGAGAAACTGAGGGCGTTGCTATCGGGTTCAAGCATCACGGGGGCGGGCTTAGCGATCGCTGACGGTGTCGGTGCCGCGCTATCGCGGTCATCGATATCGCCACCGCCGCATGAGGCCAGCGCCAGTATTGAAATGGCAATCATTGCCCGCAGGGGTACAGCAATCCAATTTAACGGGCCAACCGGTAGGTTTTGTTGTCCATTACTACCCCGATCGTTGCAAGGGTCGGCAATATTTGAGGTCGTTTGCATGTTACTTTTCCTTATTCCGCATCGTAAACTCATGAGTGGCTTGATGAGTCATGCAGGAACTATAAAAGACTGTCGTAAGTGCAGATGCACCACTAAGTAACCATTTGTGACCATTAGTAACTCCTGGCCAGGTTAATCTTTACAAAACCCCGATCTCCGATTTTTACTGAGTCAGACGCAATATTTGCGATGCACAATTGAACGAAATATTCAGCCAAGGTGATTTTGTTACTCTTAATTTTAGTCTTTTAGATGTAAAAAACTGGCTACAAAGGTGATGCCTTTGTGATTCAAAATGCCAATTTTTGTAGTGCCAACAGGCGCGTGAACCCAGGCTTATTCTTTGCGGGTCTTAGAGAAATCCCTGGCGAAAAACGTTTTATCACTACTTCGGAAAACAACCGGCCATTGAGTCACTCGGCTGCGTTATCCGTAAGGCGACCAGGAAACGGAAGTTGTTTCCGACTGACAATTCTGCAAAGAAGATTATTTACCTGGCCATCCGGGCGGCATTAAAGAAGTGGACGATGCCGGCCCGAAATTGGAGGACGGGGCTCAACGGGTTTATGATCATGTTCAAAGATCGTTCGGCCGACTATATCTAACCCCTGACAGCTACCCAGAAATACTTACACGGGCGGGGTCTGTCCATCGAGCAATGCAGTTTAATGTGGTGAAAATATCTACCGGCTTTGCCAGATAATCATCCATACCTGACGCTAGTATTCGTTCTCGGTCACCAGTAATTGTGTGGGCAGTCAGGGCAACAATTGGAATTTTACCTGCAGAGCCAGGAAGTTGACGGATTTTTCCCGTCGATTCCATCCCATCCATCTTAGGCATAGACACATCCATTAATACAATATCATAGGCTCGGCTAGCGACTGCAGCGAGCGCCTCTTCGCCATTTGACACAATATCAATAGACAATCCTTTTGCTCCTAGCATAGTTTTAATGATCTTTTGGTTAATGAGATTGTCTTCTGCCAATAGAATCCGGATAGGACTATCCGGTAATGTGGGCGGGGATTCCTGACTATCTATCGTTAACCTATCGGCACCGTCTTTATCTTCGACTTTTCCAAGTTTAACTTTAAATGAGAATGTACTTCCTTTCCCCAGAGTACTATCTACACCGATATGTCCTTTCATTAGAGCTACCAGGCGTTTACAAATAACCAGGCCTAACCCGGTTCCTTCATGACGTCTGCTATGACTTTGATCTACCATCGTGAATTCATCAAATAAAGTTCCCATGGAAGCTTCTGCAATGCCTGTACCCGAGTCTTTAACAGAGCATGAAAATATCACCTTATTGTTAAGTACCTGGGCCGCGGCAGTAACGATTATTTCACCGCTCTCTGTAAATTTGATCGCGTTACCAACGAGGTTAATTATTATTTGCTGCAAGCGACTTGAGTCACCGCTAACATAGCGGGGTAAACCCGGCAGAATAATAAGCGTCAGGCTTAAATGTTTTTCCTCGGCTAAGGGCTTCGTGATATTAATGCAGCCATTTAGAGACCTATGTAAATCAAAGAAAGCATCATTGAGACGTAATTTATGTGATTCCATAGAGGTAAAGTCAAGAATGTCACTAATAATTGTTAATAGTAATTTTCCTGCCTCTTCCCCGGTACGAACAAAACCGGATTGTATTTCATCCAAAGGAGAATCCTTTAACAACCCTAATATGCCTAGTACTGCATTCATAGGTGTACGAATTTCATGACTCATTGCCGCAAGAAACTGGCTTTTTACTTTAGCTGCTCGTTCCGCTTTAGCCAGTGCTATTTGAAGTTGTTGTTCTTTATATTTCAGTTCTGTAATATTCTGACCCACACCAATCACACCAGTGATTTCATCGGAGATATCACGCCGTGTCGTTGTATTAAATAGAACATCAACCCGACCTCCAGATCGGTCGAACAATGGAAATTCAAAGTTCGCAGTTTCTACGCCTTCCAGTGCTTGCTCCAGAACCACGCCTACCGCAGCTTTATAGTCTTCAGTAATAAAATCGGCCACAAGATCCCGACCCAACACCTCTTCCTTACTAAAGCCAGTAATCTTTTCTGCATGCAGGTTCCACTCATTGACCCTGCCTTGCAAATCTATACCGAAGAACGGGGCATTCGCAGTATCAAATACCGTCGACAACTCGCCCATGATTTTGGTAAGTCGAAGCGTTTCAGCGTTACCCCGTGCCACTATATACGGACGAATGGCCCAGGAATACATTAGCGGACCGGATATGAGTGTCAGGATGACTGCGTCGAGCGCAACAAGAACCATCGAGTGTTGGTTTATGAAATAAAGCTCAAGGCCCGGGAAACTCGAAAACGTCATCATGATTGTCGACTCGACAACAAAGAAGACAACCAGTATCCGCCAGACCAGAGTAATATTTGACATATTCGAATGTGTCCCGAGTAGCTGTTTATTCTTGCAGCGTGCCCATGCTGAACGGCTCTATTATAGTCTTTAGGATGTAAAAAACCGCGCACAAAGGTGATGCCTTTGTGATCTAAAAGGTCTATTTTTGTAGCGTCGATAGAAGCCTATACCGCGCCTAAGTTACGGCGCCTCGGGCACCGCTGGCACTAAACCTAAAACACGCGTATCTTCTAGGTATCGAAAATCAGGGGAAAACCACATGCACCAAGCACCCACTGTCCTGCTTGTTATGGCTACACTATTCATCGCCGCTTGCTCAGAAGCACCAGAAGCGCCAGAGCTTGCAGAGACGGCCAAAGAAGCCCCAGCGACCTCTGCTATCGGACAGATTGATGATGCTCGCATCAACAATGCTGCCTCCGAACCAGGCAATTGGTTGGCTCATGGGCGCACCTATGAAGAACAACGCTTCTCTCCTCTTAAGCAGATTAACAAAGAAACCGTAAAAGACCTTGGCCTGGCCTGGTACAAGGATATGGACACAAACCGAGCACTCGAAGCAACGCCGATCGTGGTCGACGGCATTATGTTTTTCACCAGCACCTGGAGCCGGGTGTATGCCATCGACGCCGTTACGGGCGAAGAAAAGTGGTCCTACGATCCCCAAGTGCCTCGCGAGTGGGGTCGTCGTGGATGCTGTGATGTCGTCAATCGCGGCGTTGCTGTGTACAAAGGGAAGGTCTATTTCGGCAGTTTCGACGGGCGGCTAATTTCGCTGGATGCAGCGACCGGTGAAAAAGTCTGGGAAGTGGACACTATTACCGACCGGGACCGTTATTATACCATCACCGGGGCCCCGCGCGTGGCCAACGGCAAAGTGTTTATTGGTAACGGCGGCGCTGAATTTGGCGTCCGGGGGTATGTCACCGCCTATGATGCAAACACCGGTGAGGAAGTGTGGCGCTTTTTTACTGTCCCGGGGGATCCGTCTAAACCCTTTGAAGGCGAGGCGCAGAAACTCGCAGCGGCAACCTGGAAAGGTACGAATTACTGGGAATACGGTGGCGGTGGTACCGTTTGGAACTCGATTGTTTACGATCCAGACCTGAACTCACTATATCTTGGCGTCGGAAACGGCTCGCCCTGGACTCGAGAGATCCGCTCGCCTGGGGGCGGTGATAATTTGTTTCTTTCGTCGGTTGTTGCGCTTGATGCTGATACCGGGGACTACAAATGGCACTACCAAACCACACCGGGCGACAACTGGGATTACACGGCTGTTCAAGATATCGCCCTAGCCGATATGGAGATAGATGGGGTCGAGCGAAAAGTCTTGCTGCAGGCGCCCAAGAATGGTTTCTTCTATGTGCTTGACCGCAACGATGGCACCTTGCTTAAAGCGAACCCCTTTGCCGCAGTGACGTGGGCGTCGCATATAGATATGGACACCGGGCGACCTGTGGAAGTTGAGGCTAATGCCTACGATAAGGAAGCGCAGTGGGTGCTGCCTGGTCCGTTGGGTGCGCACAATTGGCAAGCCATGTCGATCGACGCGAAAGCCGGTATTGCCTATTTACCGGTTCAGGAAAACGCGCTCATCTACGCCATGTCGGATGAATACCATAAGACGGGGCTCTACAAACGGCACCCTGGCCGCTTTAACCTTGGTCTTGAATTTGGGCGCATTGCCCAACTCTTTGTGGACAACATCGGTGAGCAACCAAAGGTCCGGGGATATCTTAAAGCGTTTAATTTTTTGACCGGTGAAGAAAAATGGGCTGTTGAATTCCCCCATTACTGGAATGGCGGGGTACTCGCGACAGAAGGGGAATTAGTCTTTCAGGGTAACGTGCTTGGTATGTTCGCGGCCTATGATACAGAAACGGGGGAAGTGCTCTGGGACTTCAATACTTACGTTTCCATGCTCGCGCCGCCCATCACTTACCAAATTGATGGCATACAGTATGTGTCTATCCTGACTGGTACGGGCGGCGGGGATCTCTTTTCAGGCGCACCCATTGACCCAGCGGCAAACCCAGCGTCGCTTACCTACAGCAATACCGGCCGATTGCTGGTGTTCAAACTGGGGGGGTCTGAAAGCCTGCCATCCCCCACCTTGCGTGATATGACCATTCCTGAGCAACAATTAGCAGCTGTCAGTGATGAAGAATTGGCAAAGGGTGAAGTGCTTTATCATGACTTTTGTGCGCCCTGCCATGGGTTGATCGTGCGCTCGGGTGGGGTGATCGCCGACCTGCGAATGATGGGCGCAGAGTCACATACCAATTTTGATGCCATTGTGCTTGGGGGGCTGCTGTCTGGTGCTGGCATGGCGTCTTTTGCAGATTCCTTAACACCGGATGATACGGCGCTGATTCACAACTATGTAAAAGCAAGGGCTCACGAAGACCGTGGTTTAGCGATGGGTGAACCCGATGCCGGCCGGTTGACGTGGCTTAAGTAAGCAGCGCTAACCCGGTAAAGGCTTAGCAGGCAGGTGCCGGGGTGGTGCGCGGTTGAAGCGAATATTCACTTCCTCGTCTGAAGCGCCGGTGACTGACTTCTCACCGGCGTATCCCGAAACCGCATCACCCTCTTCACTGGGGGTCATTAGATTTCGCGACAGCGTCCCGTTAAGCTCTTGCCCTTCCTCGATTGCAGAGGCTGCCGCTTCTGCCGTTTCCGCCGCTGCCTCAGACCACTCGACCCGATGCGCGCGTGGCGGCCCAACCGGCAGATCTGCCGCGTCGAGCGCTCGCACCCAGTAGTATATGTAGCCTGGGTTTCTGTCCTCTTTCTTTCGTTCCTCAATAGAAACCCACAATAGACGGAATTGCTCAGGCAGCGGCTGCGTTGATGCCCAACCGGACATCGCCTGAAAGCCAAACCAAGTCACCATATAAAAACAAGTCGTGACAACAATTGCTGCGACCTTCACTCGGGGCGCATGACTGGTTTTCAGGTTAAGGTTCAATAACAGCGCGGCCACAACGACATAGGCAACAGACAACAGCACCACAGCGCTGGCCATCAGGATTTATCCAGAACCAAGGTCAGAAGTCGCTTCTGGAGTTCATTCGTCCCTACAACTTCACCGGCACTATCCAGCCGAAATCGCACTGCGGTTTGCTCATCCCCTGTCCCCTTGAGAAGTCGTGTACCGTAGTAAACCAAAGATACTTCAGGGTTCAGTTTTTCGACTTTAACGGTGACGGGCAAACTTTCATCATAGTTAGATTGGTAGTGCAGCAGGTTCACCACATACTCTCCACTCTGCAGCGCCCGCACCGTAACAGTTTCCTGGTTAATCGGGTTCAATACCTCTTTCCCGTCGAGGGTGACGCGATCAGCTACTAACCCGCGATCGTCCCTGTCCAGGTGCATCAGTTCACCATCACGATTGTGGTACCAGACAACTTCACCATGCGGGCCTTCCACTAACGCGTCAACGTCGTCCGGATGACCATCAGCCCAGCGCACGGTAATGAGCATCTCCGCCTTGGAATCGATCTTGCCCGCGTCTTCAGGATCATTGATCAGCATAAACGCTATGATGAACATCATGGCGAATCCAAGCAGCGCATTAAACAGAAGGTCAGTGAAGGCGTCACTTGATGTGCTGCCATCTAAAGCTCTATGTCTCATCGACACCTAATCCAGCACGGGTCTCAACATGAGTCGACACGCGATTAGCAAGATCGACGGCTGCTGAATCCAGCACATGATATTGGAATCGAAGTAATGTGCTGGAGACAAGACCGGCGAGCGTGGTGTAGAGGGCGACGGCCATGCCACCACTCATGCTGGCCAGCAGGCGCTGCATCACCGCTCCGTCAAAATCCTTGATGTCTGCCACCGGCAGAAGCATGAAGATGAAACCGATAATCGTTCCAAGCAGACCCAATCTGAGCAGCACATCGGTGGCAAAATGCCCAAAGGCGTGTCTGTTCATGAGCTGGTCATAATACAGGCTGAGGAGCCGTTCTCTGCGAGCCCCACCAAGACTAGATTCCAATCTCTCAATCAAATCCGAGGTAAGACTGGCGGTGCCGGACGGTACCGAACCGCCATCCAGCGATGCGGCATCATTAATGTCCCGAGAGAGTAACCAACCCACCCAAACCCAATGCATGGTTAATGCTATATACATCGTAAGAATTACGGATGAAAGGTAACTTCGATCGGCACTGACAAAAAGGTCAACAAAACCATATTGAAAAGCCAGGAAAACACCGAAAGAGATTACGCCCAACAAAACCAGCATGCGCAGAAGCAATAAATGTCGATACACAGGGGATCACAGCTATTGGTATACCCGTAAGCATAACAGAACTTCTAGCCGAGCAAGGTATGACTGTCAGCCACGAATCAATTCGGCGCTATAGACATCAGGAGACTGAAACGAAAACACCGAGTTTGTTTTCGTTACTTACTTCCCACACGGGCTAGATCATCGGCAAGGTAATACCCCGCTCGCCAGTAATGGAACGCCGCCCACAGGTTCACAAAACCCCAGGCAAAAAGGCTATAGCGCAGCGCATCGGCATTAAAAGTGCCAACAAGCATGTCAGAAAGAAATCCAACAGCCGGTGGGCCAAACACAAAACCGATAAAGTTCAGAACAAACAACAACACTGCAGCGGCGACAGCTCGCATGCGCACCGGGGCAAGTCCCTGAACTTGGGCGAACGTCGTGCCCTGATAGAAGTTGCCAAGCATAATAGGAAAGCTGAGCAACAACAGCGAAAGCCACCAGACATCAACCATGAATGCTGCAGCACTGCAGGGAACGGCGACGAGTAAGGCAACAGTCACAACCCACAAATACCAACGCGTATCTTTGGCACCAAAGCGGTCTGAAAGCCATCCGCCAGCAACAATACCGACCCCACCGGGAATCCCAAGTACCAACCCGAGCCAGAAACCTGCTTCGGTGAGACTCATATCGTAACTGCGAACGAAAAAAGTGGGCGCCCAGGTAACAAGACCGTAACCAACGAAAGCAGTTAAACCTCCGCCCGTGGCTAAATGTAAAAACGAACGACGGG
>Ga0209140_1001002_pt1 | contig 15209 bp, 12 predicted proteins | sample SaaInlV_120m_DNA_3_FD_184666 | JGI IMG/M metagenome (GOLD analysis project Ga0209140, IMG submission 184666) | Marine microbial communities from expanding oxygen minimum zones in the Saanich Inlet - Saanich Inlet SI073_LV_100m_DNA (SPAdes) (version 2) | ecosystem: Environmental > Aquatic >... | reverse complement strand
CCGTATCGTGGCTTGCCTAAAGGGGCTTGGTTTTGTGCGAGAAGGGAAATTCACGTCTGGCCAGTACCGTAATGCAGCTCGCTATGTCCTCCGCAAAAATTAGAGCACACCCGTTTTTAAAAGTGCGCACAACAAGTGCGCACAAGGCCCTTTTGTGGAGACATCAAAATTGCGCACAGTGCGCACAGCTTTTCCATGAAACTCAGAGGGTATATGTAAGGCTATGATATATATAGTAAATTCAGAACGATGTCTCTGGCACCCGTGGCTGTGCGCAAAAGTGATGCGCAGAGAGTTTAGTTGCCGAAAGCTGTGCGCATGTGCGCAAAGCAATTCCAATGCAATATTCGCTCCAGGGATTCAGGGGAAAACCGCGCCGCAATATGCATCTTTTGGGTTTAAATTGAGAAGCGGATTCATACCGCGCAAACAACATTATAACACAACATTACGCTGAGGGGTTTGGCCAATACACAAGATTGCCGATCACAACAGGAGGTGAACATGTCCGATAAATTTGCAGAAGGATTAAGGACCAGGCTAGCGGCATATTCGCAAGAAGTACCCTCAATTTCGACGCCCCAAGATAAAGGCACAGCTCAGCTAGCGCCCCTGCGCACTCGCCTTCAAAAATTGTTGGACACAATACCCACGAACGAACAATGTCGGGGTCTAAGCTTACTCGACATACAAACGTGTTTACGTGGCCGAAAAGGCCGCAAACCACATATCGGGGAACTTGCTGAAGCCATGCGCCGCTTGGGCTGGCAACGCCGACGTCAATGGTCAAATGAGAGCGCCTCGTTTTCTGCAAAGTGGCACCCGGCTGATCCAATTCAATCACGCAGCGATGATTAAGTCTCATTGCAATACAAGATGCCAAAATGGCTACCAAATCCGAAAAGCCCGTACACTCCCATACTGAACCAGAAGGACACTAAAATGCCTAACAACTTGAACCGCCTTCCACGTTACTTTGATGCCAAATTGGTAAACGAGGTATCACTTGCTGATATTCCAAAAATTTTGTCCGAGCGTCATCCACACTTATCGGCAACACAGCATCAAGCACGCATGACCGTATCCGCGCATGAGGCTAGCCACTTTCTAGTCGCGCTACTTTCCCGCACGACAAACTTTGGATCATACGGGTACATTAGAGTGCCCGGCAAAAGTTCGAAACATGGAGGTAAAAAAGGCGCGCAAGGATGCGTTCCAATCGGAAACCTAGAAAGCCACAAATGGGACATGATGGTAAGCTTAGCAGGATCCTTATTTTCGGGTATGGTTGAACCTGACAATGAAATCGTGAGCAGGGGCGACCAGAAAGACTATGAAGAACGCCTATCCGAATATGCACGGGAGAATGGCATTTCGGTTGAAATGGCTGAGGTTGAATTTGGCCAGATGGTCACCGACGAGACGGCGGCCACCCTAGTTAAATATTGGCCGACAATTGACTGGCTTGCCACAGCATTATTGCTGAACTGTAGTGCAAATGGAGATATTAAAATCTGGCCAATAATTGAGTATTTTTACTCCGATCCAAAGCGTCTTGTGGTTCCTCCCCGATCAACCTATTTCGAATTACCTCAAAAATACGCCGATTCCGTTGCAACGCGCGGCCTTGCAGCCTCTGTTCCTCGAGAGTGGTAGGATTGTCTTAGGCAACGCCTCGGCACTGAACACTGCCGCCTATGTCGGCTACAGTCGCTAGAAGCGTCAGTGCAGCTACCTCCCTATCCACCGTACACCCCCTACAAAAAGTGATCTGTTGCCTGCACAGAACGTTTCATGGCTTACATCTACTCCACGCTCATGAAGCAGGTCTTCTACGTTCCTCAGTGAAAGTGGGAATCTGACATACAGCATCACCGCAAGCTGGATGATCTCAGGACTGGTTTTAAAGTAGCGGAAGGATACAGGATTGGGCATGGCTGGGTAGCTAAATGCAGCGTCAATTTTGGGCAAGGTGGTTTATTCTGACAAAGCCTTAGGAAAGGCTCCAGTGGAGCGTTTCCCTGACGAATGCTATAACGAGAGATTTAATGGAACGCTTAGGCGAGAGATTTTAGATGCAGAGTGGTTTGTGACGACAAAACAAGCCCAAACGGCCATCAATATATGGATAAAGCAGTATAATCACATCCGCCCTCACCAAGCCCTAAACATGAGACCACCAGTTCCAGAAACTCTATTAAAAAATGGTACATAATTTGGGGGCTGGACATCCTGCCCATTGGAGTAACCCGCAGTATCGGTCAATTAGGGCTCCAGCAAACTTGCCCTTTGCTACGATTTGATTGAATGTTCCCTCTGGGCGGCTCTTACCCATCACAACAATTCCACTGCCTGGCTAAGCCGATCACTATTCACCTCAATATATCTTTGTGTGGTGCTGATATGATGGGCATCGTTTCCCTGCTGCATGCACTTTTTTAATTCATTTCCATTGGAAACAGACTTCTTTTTTGCAATTTTCGAATAGAATTTGGGATGAACAACCGGAAGAAATCAGATGAATCCTAGCAACACAGTTTCAGTGACCACTTTGATTGAAGAGATAAAATCGGAATTAAAAGGTCAAACTGGCAGTTGGCGTAAGGTTTCAGAGCTACTGAACCAAGCAGACGTTGAGTTTGGGTTTGGCACTGACAAAATGAAACAAATTCTTCACCAGACTGACATATCTCCCAGTAAAGCAAGCAAACTGATTAGTATTGCTCAGGATGACCGGATCAAACAGAATTCCAAGGTATTTGAAACGGTAAGTGCGTGGACAACTCTTTATCAAGCAACCCTTCTCAATGATGACGATTTTGATGAGTTAGTTAATATTGTGAGTGAAGAGGGCGTATTAAAAGTCAGTGACATTAGGAACGTACAGGATAAGAAAGCCAAATCATCCAAATCCAATTATCAAAGTCTACTCAATGTTCAATTCGATTGGAACGCCATTAAAGCTCAGGCAGTTTCGTCTGAAAATATTCAAAAAGTGATTGAAAAACTGAACGAACTTGCATCCGAAATCACATATATGAAAGTCGAGACAGCGTCCAGATATGAGAAAGAAATTGATAAATTCAACGAAGAAGTCACAAAGGAGTTCAACAAACAATCTAAGAAGTTTTATAAAAGCAAAGAGGCCGCACACAAGAAACACTATAAAATCAAAGGAGGCAAACCCATTGAGGCATTGGATCCTGAATCGATTAAAATATGTCTGCATGAAAACAACTTCACAGAACTCTTTGATAATCTTGGTATACTGGGTGAATATCAATTAGAGAGCGCCAATTTGTTCGGTACAGCGATCAAGGGCTCCGAGTATACCACTCTTTCTATCTCAATAGGTTTGGCTCAACAGGATAGTTCCAAATTTAGCTCCAATGTCTTTAACTGGGCAGAAGTGGGCAAAAGAGCTGTTAAAATCAACCAAAACGAAATTTGAAAACTGGATATTGATATTACTAAGCCGCTATTTTGCGTGCTGCCGCTCGATCTAAACTGCACAAGATTGGTTCTCTTAAACCCAATTAGACCATGGCTTAGCAGTCTGAAAACCTAAAGAAATCAAATAATGGATGTTTCACAAATACCGCGCTTGGATTTGGTGAGCCGCTCAGCACTGCGCTTACCAATCACCACTGACTCGCTGATGGAATGGCCCTGAGCGGATAAATACATGTGAAACGTCATTCCCTCTTCGAGATGCCAATCAGCCCCGGGGTGAAAACATAAAGAAAAGTCGCTTGACCGCGGAGTTTTTGAGTATAAGCCAATTTGGTAGCCAGTGGCGTTAGGATACGTTGCCCGCAATCCCTCGGCCAGCACAGCACGTCGCAATATTGCGTCCACATCGTGAGCACAGGCCCCTGGTTTCATTTGGTCAAACTGCATATCTTGAAGAGTAATCAACCGATCAATGAGTGCATGGGACACCGCATTTGCAGGGCCAATAGAGATCGAACGCATCATTCTGGCGGAGTACCCGGCAACTCTTGGAACCAATTCTGCATGCAATATGTCACCGGAAATTAAGGGAAGATCGGTAAAACCTGAAGGATGTAGAAAATCTATATCTGCTGTCGATTTTTGTGCATGTTTCGAACATGCGATTGGCCCAACCCACCAATCATCTGCTCCATTTTGCAAATAAAAGGTCGAGGCAATCGCAGCAGCGTCGCGTGGCCTCATGCCGGGGCGCAGGTTATGAACCAACGCCGCCATTGCACCATCACCTATTTCGGCGGCTTGCCTCAAGAGCGCAAGCTCTCCTTCGTCCTTTATTGCTCTAAGGCGATCGGAGATGCCATTCAAATCGCACCACTGATATCCGGGAAGGGCATTTCGCAGTCGTTCCAAGGCATGTGCGGTAAACCCGTATGAATTAAAATCGGCTCCAATCAAAGTGTCGCTTGCGACTTCAGTAATCACTTCCGCAACGCATACGAACGGGTCCAAATCATCGGAAAAACTTCGCACTTCTTTAATCCAGCTGGCCCGGGTACAAGGCGCATGATCGATTGCTCGCAACACCCAAATTGGCTCGCCCTTCGCCGGAACGATACAAGCGCGGTATCGGGTCTCAGAAACGGTGTACCCGGTAAGCCAAGCAAGCATTTCTCCATGATCACAGACAAAAACTGAAACCCCCATACGTTTCATTTCAATACGAAGTTTTGCAAAACGAACGTTGAAAGGTGGAGGAATGGTCATGATTGCTCGCAGATATCTAATATGGCCAAAGTGTACAGCTTGACACAATCAATGAAATCACAAATTCGAACGCGTTCGTCAGGCATAGTGTTGAATTCGCCACCCGGACCACACACTACGCCCTCCATGCCCCGGCCACCGTCTCGAGGACGGGCAAGATGGGCGGCGTCCGTTCCATAGAAAGCGGGAGGAAAAATCGCCCCTGTAGGTTGCGGTTTGCCCCGAATTTTTTCATAGGCTGCGTTAATAGATTTGACGATCCGGCTGTTATTGGAAACTTCAAACGGCGGCATGTTGGGTCGGTTGGGATCCTCGTCTTGGGGGATTACAGTAGCTTTCAGACCCGGATATTCCAACACCAAGGCATCGACCAATCGTCGAATATCTTTTAGCACGCTCTCGCGGCTCTGACTTGGTGCGTATCTGGCTGTCCCCAAAATGCGAGCACAATCCGCAATCTGCGGTGGACGCCATTCATGGAATTCCTTTGATAACCCCGCACGAATGACACCGATATGGGCCCGGTTGACCGAACGGTGCAATGCGCTGGCGGATTCAGAAAAAGTCATGGCATTAATACGCGGGACGAGCGCTGCCGCGGCGCTGAGCGCATCGCAAGCTTCTTCGCGTTTTGACAGATGACGGGTCTCTCCTTCAAGCTCGATCTTAAACATCAAAGCACCAGCATGTAGGGTCAGGGCGGCGAGGTCCGTCGGTTCGGCATTGATGAAGTAGTCTGCAGTCACGCCTTGTTCAATCGCCCGAACCGTACCAATGCCGCCCTGCAATTCTCCGACTACAAAGGTCAGCACCACATCGCCTTTCAATTTCACTCCTGCTTCAACGACTGTCTTAACCGCACACCAATAGGCAGCATCGCCGGCCTTCATGTTCGATACACCGATGCCGTAGATGAAACCGGAGTCAATTAATCCCCCCCATGGATCAACCGTCCAACCTTCGGTGGCCGGATTGGTGTCCAGATGACCGTTGAACAAAAGACTGTGACCACCACCGGTCCCCTTCAATCTGCCTATGGCATCAACTCGGTTACCTTCGACGGGTAGCAATTGAGCCTCAAGGCCTAGTCCAGACATTTTTTTGTACATCAGCTCAGCCAAAGCCTGTTCGCCTTCAGTTTCGGTGTAACTTTTCATTTGCACCATCTCGGCGAGTTCACGCAGGCAGGCAGCTTCGTTGATCTGAGCTAAAATTGTGTCAATATTCATAGCAATTCGCCTTTTTCGCTAGTTCGCTGTCGCCATATAGGCGAGACAGCACCCAAATCGTCTACTGTGAGATGACAAGAAATATGATGATCGATTGTTGGCAGCCGCAAGGGGGGGGGCTGCTGGCTGCACCGGTGATCAATCCGCCGTTGACACCGAGTATCAAACGGACATCCCATCGCCCGTGAAGTGCGGGTTGGCAAGGGCCCCGTCAGCCGCACACGTCTAACGTCGATTTTGGGATCGGTTGATGTCGTCGAACTGAGTAGCGCTTCTGTATAGGGGTGATAAGGTGAACTCTCAAACCCAGCAATCGGACGCTCCTCAACAATTTCGCCCAGATACATCACAGCCACCCTGTGCGCCACCTTGCGCAACAACTGGAGATCATGGGTGATGAAGAGCAGAGCCACATGGGTTTCGCTTTGAATTTCGCGCAGCAACTCGACTATTTCCGCCTGAACCGAAACATCAAGACCGGAGGTTATTTCATCACACACAATTACTGATGGTTGCGCCGCAACAGCTCTGGCGATAGCTACGCGTTGTTTTTCACCGCCTGAAAGTTCGTGCGGATAACGCCGAGCAAATTCGGCCGGCAACCGCACACGTTTTAACAGTCGGGCTATTTCCGAGCGACGCGCACCGGCATTGAGATCCTTACGGTAGAGTATCATCGGGCGTTCCAGTAATTGTCCGATGCGATGTCGCGGATTTAGCGAACTGTCAGGGTTTTGGAAAATAATTTGAATTCTTTTGCGATAGGTTTCATCAGCCTGTCCGTTTGTGTCCAACATAATGCTGTCAAGCATAATTGTTCCTGTGAAGCGATGTATTCCCACCAGCGCCCGCGCCAACGATGATTTCCCGCACCCGGATTCGCCAACAAGCCCAAGTGTTTCACCCCGATTAAGGGTAATGCTGGCCTCGTTTACGGCGTGTACTTCTTCCTTGCCCGGGCCAAACAACCCGTTTAGAAAAGGCACCCGACCGATCCGTACCCCGACGGACTGAGCCTCCAGAACCGAAACACTGTCTGGCTTGGCGGGGGATTCGACACCTCCACCCTCACCGACCTGAACCTTCAGAGTTTCTTGCCAACGCACACAAGCAACACGGTGGTTTTCGGATTGAAGATGGAGGCGAACCTGCTCATTATCGCATTTTTGATGATGGAATGGACAGCGCGCATAAAAGACACATGCGGGCGGTTCGCCAGTCCTTTGGGGTCCAGATCCTCGAAGAAATATTTGCGTTTGACTACCGACATCTTGCGAAAGTTTCGGCAAACTTTCAAGGAGGATACGGGTGTAGGGATGGCGAGGCGCAGTAAATAAAGTCTTCGTTGTGCATTCTTCAACAATTCGACCGCCATAGATAACTGCTACCCGGTGCGCAATATTGGCAATAACGCCAAGATCATGGGAGATGAAAATCGCCGCAACTTGTGTGCGTACCTGTAGTTCACTAAACAGATCGAGAATCGTTGCAGCCGTCGTCGCATCCAGCGCGGAAGTTGGTTCATCGAACAAAATAAGGTCCGGATCGCAGGCCAGGGCGGTCGCAAGGACAACTCGTTGTTTCTCACCTCCGGACACTTCATGAGCGAATCGCTCCATCATGGCCTCAGGGTCGGGCAATCCAACAAGTCTGAACAATTCCAGCACTCGGGACGAAGCCGAAGTTCGATTAAGGCCACGATGCTTCCGCAATACTTCCGCGACGTGTTCACCTAGAGATTGGGTGGGATTGAGTGCCGTAGCGGCATTTTGAAAAACGATGGCAATCCGCGCGCCCCGAATGTCTTGTAATTGAGAGTCAATCTTGTGTGTGAGATCTTCCCCGAGAAATTTGATGGTGCCCTGTTCACTGGCAATCTGTCCTGGCAAGCCCCTCAAAATTGCGTAGGCGAGCGAAGATTTTCCTGACCCAGATTCACCAACTAACCCCAAAACTTCACCCTTGGCGACAGAAAGATTAATCCCGTCAAGAACCCTTAGTGGCCCATGTTCGGTCTTGTAACTCAAGCTATAATTTTCAATCTGCAATACCGGCGCGTTAACCAATTTACTATCCTCCCTGAACGCGAGGATTGAGAACATCGCGCAGACCGTCACCCAGCAAATTAAAGGCAACCGCCACAGTGGCTATGGCAACGCCAGGTGCAATAACCGGCCAGGGGCTACGATAAAGATGAGCACGAGCGTCAGAGATCATTAGTCCCCATTCAGGTGACGGTGGCTGTGCGCCCATGCCGAGAAAACTCAAAGTTGCAAGTAACATAATAGCGAATGCGACGCGGATAGTGGATTCCACGATCACCGGTGCTAGTATGTTGGGAGCAATTTCACGTAATATTATCCATGCCGCTCCTTCGCCCCGGGCAACTGCGGCGGCCACGTAGTCCTGTTCTCTAACGGTTAAGGTTATCGAACGGGAGACCCGCGCCATGCCAGGAGCAAATGTTATCCCAATTGCGATAACAGCGTTGATGGCAGAACTGCCAAGCGCCGAGATGATCAACAGGGCAAACAACAACCCGGGGATCGCCATCACCGCATCAACAATCCGCATAATAATCTCATCAATCCGACCACCGAAATAGGCGGATATTAACCCTATCAATGCACCAACAGTCGAACCAATTATAGTTGCAAGTAGTGCCAGTAAAATAGTCGAACGGGCGCCCACCAAGACTCTGCTCAGTAAATCACGACCAAAAGAATCCGTACCGAGCAGAAATTCCCATGAAGGCGGGGCGAATCGACTGGCGAAATGCATGCTTTCCGGATCATAGGGAGCAAGCCACGGGCCGGCGAGCGCCATCAATATCAACCCTACCGCAAGCACGAAGCCAATGCTTCCTTGCGGGTGTCTTAACAATCGTCTTATCAATGGCACCATATTGCTCAACCGTACTGAATGCGTTTGTCGAGTAATGCATAGGCAAAATCGGCAAAGAGATTGGTCAACGCATAGGCAATTGCCATTACCAGCGCACCAGCTTGGATCATCGGCAAATCGCGATTTTGGATCGCCAATATAAGTTGTCGTCCGAGACCTGGGAATGCGAACACTTCCTCGACAACGATAATGCCGCCAATCAGATAGCCGACATCAAGGGCGATTATGGTGATGGCTGGCAGCAGCGAATTGCGTAATGCGTGCTTAAAGAGCACCTGACGTCGGCTCAATCCCTTGAGAGTTGCAGCTCGTACAAAATCACTTTCCAGGGTGTCAACCATTTCTGAGCGGATCATGCGGCTGATATGCGCTGTCAGAATCAGAGCCAGGGTCATCACCGGCAAAGTGATGTGCCACAAGGCGCTCAGGGCGTCTTCGCCAAATGGCACATAACCGCTTGCCGGAAACAGCGCCACCGATTGATCCGTCATCCACACGAGAAGCAACGTGGCCAGAACAAATTCCGGTAGCGATATTCCAATATAGGAAACCAGGGAAACACTGACATCGGCCGCCGTGCCTCGTCTTGATGCGGCAAGAACACCCAGGGGGATGGCGATCACAATCACCAATGTCAACGAGAAGAAGGCCAAAATCAGCGAACGCCTAAGCGCTTCAACTATCGTTGGCCCCACGGATTGGCCAGTGCGAAGCGAAATGCCAAAGTCACCTTGCAACACTCTGGTAAGCCAACGCCAATATTGTATCGGAGCGGGGTCATTAAGCCCCAGTTTATGTTCCAACGCCAGCAACGCCTCGTCGGTCGCATATTCACCTAGGATCATAACTGCAGCATTTGCGGGCAGGAGTTGGGTCACCGAAAAAACAATTAATGAAACCAGCAGTGCCGTCACAATTAGGTAGAAAAGGCGTTTGACTAGATAGTTAGCTGACAACGAAATTTCCTCAAAATACAGATATGTCCGTGGGTTCGGTCAGCTTCGGTGGCTGACCGGTAATGTTGATCTCGAACGAGTCAATGTTTAACCACGGCGAGGGGCATTCGCAGCAAGCCAAACTTTCTCCATGCCAAATACTGCGCCACGCGGATGGAGATTGTAGTCTTCCACATAGTCACGTTTGGCTCCCAACAAGTCGAAAAAGCAAGGAACGAGAGCAGGTATTTCTTCCCGCATGATCTCTTGCGCCTTGCTGTAAAGTTCAGCCCGTTTTGACGGCTCAAGAGTGACCCGAGCTTTATCGATCAGTGCATCAAACGGCGCATGGTTCCATTTTGTTTCGTTCCAAGCTGCATCGGACGTAAACAGCAATTTGAAGACTGAGTCCTCCGTGGGCTGCATATTATAAAAGCCAACATAGAAAGGACCTTTTTTCCAAACCTGATCCAGATAGGTCGGGTGATCCATAGTCTGGATTTCGATATCAAAGCCACCGGGCCGTGCCATCTCTCGCAATACCACTGCGAGTGTCTCACGATAGGCCGGTTTAACCGAACAAACCAGAGGGATTTTCAGACCATCTGGATATCCGGCCTCGGCAAGTAGAGCTTTTGCTTTGACATAGTCCGGAGCTTTAGCGTCGCCGCCCGAATGATAGCGGTAGGCGGAATTGATCGGACTGTCATTTCCAGGCGTGCCGTATCCTTCTGCCACGAGTTCGATCATGGCATTTCTATCGACGGTTAGGGCTAATGCCTGGCGAACCCTTTTGTCGTTGAATGGCGGTTTTGAGTTATCCATCACAACGTCGATGAACCTTCCGGATGGTGTGCGAAGACCATCAACCCCTGCCGATCCACTGATGCGTTTGAAATCCGACGGCTGAACTTCCATCATGATGTCAATTTCTCCACTCAGCAGAGACTGGTTGGAACCTGCCGCATCTGGAAAGGTGATTACTTCGACGCGGTCAAGATAAGGTAGCCCCGGGATGAAATAATCGGGGTTCTTTTCAAGGACAGCCAATCGGTCGGCTTCAAACGAGACCAGCTTGAACGGGCCACTACCCATCGGGGTCTGTGCGAGACTGTCAAAATCATTTTCAATTATCGATGCCGGTACCACCTTGGCTGTGGTATAGGTCAAAGCCACTGGCAGGTCGCCGTAGGGTAGCGTAGTAGTTACCACCACCACCCGGTCACCATCAGCTGAAATGGTATCGATTGGCCCGAGATTCCGTCTTCCTGGAGAACCAGTCTTCTTGTCAAGAACCTTCTTTAAGGAAGCAACTGCGTCCGCAGCAGTGACCTTGGACCCATCGTGGAACTTGGCATTTTCCCTCAATGTGAATCGCCACTCTGTCACATCGTCATTAGCTTCCCAGCTTTCGGCCAGATCTGGTTGTGCTGACATATCTCCCCCAAGCCGGGTCAAGCCTGAATAGAGCATTTCACCTAAGAGATATTCAGAGCCAAGTCGATGCAGCATGGGATTCAGCAGATTGGGTGTCACGTTGACACTAATCTTGACCACGCCACCGGGCACGGCTGCTTGGGCCAATCCAGCAGGCAAGGCAAGGCCAGCGGCGGTCACCGCCCCGGCTTTTAGCAGTGAACGTCGGTCCATTGTGAAAAATTTTGATGTCATTAGTTTATCTCCTGGTTTTCTGTTGTTAATTCAAAGTTCAAATCAAAATTACGCGTGAGGAACAAAAAAATTGATCGTGCAAGTCCAATAATATCATCCGTTGTCGTATGCTCGTCCGGCCCATGAACATGACGTTCAGGCCGGGACAATCCGCCCAACATGATGTGCTTAAACCCTGCACGCTGTACCCAGCCGAAATCCGAACTTGTAGTTGACCCAAACCGGCGAAATTTATTGAGTGGAACTGCGTATCCCGCAGACTGCGCTGCTGTCCACCGCGCCGTTTCAGGCCCGTCAGGGTCAATTACCGGTGGCAAATGGCCGATGACCTCTAATTCATGATCTAACAATTGGGTGGATGCAACTGCATCGGCAATCGTGGTTTTGATTTCATCCATGACCTGCGTCATGTCTTCTTCAGGCAAATAGCGACGGTTTATGATGAACTCTGAAAGTCCAGGTAGCGCCGATCCCTTGATGCCGGCATTAGCGCTGGTAATCGACAGCATGCCATGAAGCGGAAACCGCGGGTCGGGTGACGGCATTTTTGACTGCCGTCGTTCTACCATCTTCTTCAAATCCAGCAAACGCGCCACCGGCAAGATCGCTTCCTCCAGGGCGTTGGTACCCCCTGCAGGATTGCCAGAATGAGTGCTGTGTCCGATGAACCGCAAGCGGATATCGAGAGAGCCGAAACATCCTGCCCAAATTCGCGGTGTTGCAGAGCCATTGAGGTTTAAAATCGCGCCGTCCAACCGTCCCTGTTCGGCGAGATACCGAATGCCTGGAAATTTTCCACCTTCTTCATCGGTGCAAAACAACAATAGTGGGCGATAGCGCAATGGCATCTTTGCCACGGAAAGTGCCCGTAAAGCACAAAGAGCGGCAACCATGGCGCCTTTCATGTCAGCCGTACCGCGACCATACAGTTTGTCGCCTTCCCTGGTGAGATCAAATGGCGCTTTGCTCCAGCCATCGCCCGCCGGGGCGGTATCGGTGTGAAAGTAGATATGTAGGGGCGGAGCATCGCTCGCTTCGAATTTGGGAATTCGTACGAGATTGACCCTTGGACCATCAGTCTCGGCAGTTTTCCAATATTTTTCTGGAACGACAATACGTTCGGAACTACCATCCAAGTCGCTGGATATGGCGTCAATTAGGTTGACAAACGCCGGATAATTGTTACCCGGCGGGAAGGAAGTGTCGCACTTAACCAGAGTGGTCAAATCAGAAATCATCGAGGCTAAATTTTCACTGATCCAATCCAGACCGTTGCGATAGAGTTCAGCATCGTGCTGGAACGTCGGATTAAATTCGGCGGATGGTCGAGTGCCGGTAGATCTGTCATTGTCTACTCTAGGGCGCATACCTAAGACCAACTTTGTCATTTCTATATAGAATTAAATAAAGCAAGAGGAACCAAATATGTCAAGTGCTGAAACAAAACTTTCGGCAGACCCACTTCAAATCATGCCTCCGCTGCAATCAGTTGGCGGTCTGGACAGGCCGTCAAAAACACCGCTTTATGAACTCGTAAAGCAGAGGATTTGCGAACGCATCGTGCAAGGACAGTGGCCACCTGGATACATTATCCCAGCCGAAAATGAGTTGGCGTCGGTGTTGGAAGTCTCGGTTGGAACAGCACGCCGGGCGCTGGCCGATTTGACCAAACAAGGTTGGGTTGTCCGTCGCCCGCGAAGCGGTACGGTTGTGACAGGACGCCCACCTCACCATACCCTTGGACAATTTTATCAATATTTTCGGCTGCACCAAGCCGATGGTAGTGTGGTGCGTTCAAAAGCAAAAACGCTGGATATCACGGTCGATGACGCAACGGCAGCAGAAGCAAAAGCCTTACGCCTGACTAAGAGCGGACCTGGACGGCGTGTTGTTCGTATCGATAGGGTTCGAATTGTCAATGGGACCGGCGTCATGTTGGACCGGATGGTCCTTCCTCAACATCTGATCCCGGGTTTCCCCTTGACCCTATCGGACGCTCCCGAGTTGTTGTACAATTATCTTTTGAATCATCACGGCATCAGAATTGCCGGGGTGCGAGAGAGCCTTGGTGCAGAACTAGCCAACCCACGTGATCATCAGCATCTTAATTTTTCAGACCAAATAAGACCCGCGGCTGTCCTTGTCATTGAAGAGGTTGCATTCGACCCGAAAGATGTGCCGATTGTCTATGCTATTCATCGGTCAACTACAGACCGCTACCGATATATCAACGAAATTCGATGAACTTCGTAACTAACCCATTTTCACTGATTGCTGTTGGAGTATACCATACACCAACGACTTTGTACATGACCGAACACATGATGGGCGCGCTTATCGCACTCTTAACATTATTGATGAATATACCAGGGAGGCCTTAATGATCCGCGTTGATCGAAAGCTCAACTCAACTGATGTTGTCGATGCACTGACAGACTTATTCATTCTGCGTGGAGCACCAGAATACATACGGTCTGATAACGGCCCAGAGTTTATCGCCAAGAAAGTCCGTGATTGGATCACCGCTGTGGGCTCCAAAACTGCCTACATTGAGCCAGGTTCACCATGGGAAAACGGTTACTGTGAGAGCTTTAATGCGCGCTTTCGAGATGAGTTGTTAAACGGTGAAATCTTTTACTCGCTCAGAGAAGCACAAATCCTAATTGAAAGGTGGCGACATCATTACAATACCGTTAGACCTCAAAGCGCACTTGGGTACCGTCCGCCTGCGCCAGAGAGTATCATAAATGTAGACCAAAATCCCACTATGCATTAACATTTATCATGGATCACCGAATGGGGGCATTCCAGTGAATTATTAGGGCGGTTGGTATAAAGCGTTCGGTTCTGTCCAATGCGGGGGCATATAAGCAAACCGGTATCAATCATCAGTCTCTTAAATTTTTATCTTAGATTTTCGCGAATAATACCATCCGACAATCTAAACACTGGCAAATCGGGCTTAGCTTTGACAAGTTCTTCAACGCTCATGTCAGTAATGCCGGGGCACCAAATTTAGAATTAAGCTGTATTGCTTGGATTCATTGAATTTCTTTCGGTTGTTCACTCTGAATTCCATTCAAAAATTGCAAATAAAGAAGTCTGTTTCCAATGGAAATGAATTAAAAATATGCATACCGCTGGAAAAGTTGACTAACTGCCCACCCAAAATCAATCAATTTGGAACTATTCTCTTGGGTCAAATTTATTGAGCATGCCCATGTCACGCACAACCGGAAGAAATCAGATGAATTCAGCAATACCGTTTCAGTGGGCACTTTAATTGAAGATATTGGCTCCGAATGGATAATAGACAGCCAATCGCTATCTGATTGTGTAAGAAGTTGCTATCACACCGGCCCTTTCTCACTCGGGCTGCCCTAGACGGGTCTACAGATGGTGCTTAGATTAAATTCTTAATAGTTTCTGCATCGTATCCCAATCTGATTAGATTGTTTTTTTCAAAGATTACAGGGTCCACAACAAATGCCATATATTCACTCAACCAATCATCGTTGATACTGGCCTCCCTTTTGTCGTTTTCTACACTTTCACTGTATGTTGAAATCTTCAAATATTTCTCCTTTTTTTGTCAATCTTCTATCCATGCGCGGTCCCACTTATGAATACCATCGGTACAACCTTCGGATTTTATATGTTTGTCCTCATACATGAACCCAGTAATCACCTTTTCCTCGGCCCAAGTTTCAGTGAGCACGATAACCCATTATAGATTTGCTGCAGTAACCCT
>Ga0209140_1000964_pt1 | contig 15536 bp, 10 predicted proteins | sample SaaInlV_120m_DNA_3_FD_184666 | JGI IMG/M metagenome (GOLD analysis project Ga0209140, IMG submission 184666) | Marine microbial communities from expanding oxygen minimum zones in the Saanich Inlet - Saanich Inlet SI073_LV_100m_DNA (SPAdes) (version 2) | ecosystem: Environmental > Aquatic >... | reverse complement strand
TCAACAGTATTAAATGCCAAATTATTTCTTGATGTTCAAAAAGAGTTTGGCAGTTTTGATACCTATATTTGGCAATTTACAAATGGAAAAACTATCCAAAATTCGGTCAGTAAAATGTCTGATCTTTCAGCAAATACATCAGAATCCGACGCCATGAGTAAAGATTTAAAAAAACGCGGTTTCAAATTTATTGGTTCCACGATTTGTTACGCCTTCATGCAAGCGACTGGCATGGTGAATGACCATAAAATTGATTGTTTTAGATACAGGGAATTAACGTTGTGAAAGCCCACTTCCTTGGTCATGTCGTTTTTTATGTAAAAGAAATACAGCGCTCTCTCGCGTTTTACCGAGATTTGTTAGGCTTTGAACAAGCGGGCGAAATAAAACATCCTTTTAACGCCGTGGCTCTGACTTCCGGGCGAACCCATCATGAGATTCTACTCATTGAAGTTGGCGATGCGCCAAAACCACACAAAGGTCACCGGATTGGTTTTTATCATATTGGCATTAAGGTGGGCGATTCTTTGGATGAACTTCGCGCAGTGAAAGATGAATGTATCACAGCCGGCGTTTCCATCTTCGGTATGAGTGACCATACCGTGAGCCAAAGTCTATACCTGGAAGACCCGGACGGGAACGAAGTAGAACTCTATGTGGATGATCCCAATGTGGATTGGAAGAAAAACCCGGCTGCAGTTGTGGCGGCAATTAAGCCACTGCGGATTTAATAATTCAAAAGTCAAACAGCAACCCGATAATCCCACTTTTTTTAGGTATCATTTTTTAACTCATACCACCTGTTTCTGTCATTGCGTTTGTTGGACACTGTCATCCCGAGTATAAACGGAGTGAAGACGCGGCGATCTAGTTTCTAAGAACCCCATAAAGTCAAACGGGATTACGTCGTCGTTTCTCATCGTAATGACATTTGAATAAACTTGAAAATAATATTTCTCAGCAATAAAAAAGCCAGCTCAATGAGCTGGCTTTTTGCTAAGTAAAATAGGAATTTAAAATCCCCAAATTTTTTTATTAAAAGGCGGGAGAAAAATATCGTATCTCTTTTAGATTTCCACTTTTATCGTAGAAGAACCATTTATCGACCATTTTCCCATTTCGGTAGGCGCCTTGCATTTCTTTTCGAGTTCCATCATGATCCCACCAACTGGTCCAAGTGGCATCTTTCTTCCCATTGGCGTAATAACCTTCCGTTAGTCTACCATCAGATAGCCACGCTGTCCATTTCCCTTCTTTTGTTCCGTCGGTAAACGTTCCTTCTTGAACTTTATTCGAATTCTCATCCCAAAATAACCATAGTCCATCGGCATTTCCATAGGCGAGAGTCCCCTCTTTTTCTTTGAGTCCATTTTGATGAAAAAAGGTCCAATCACCATTCATGATGCCAAGTTCATAAGTCCCATGTGATTTAATATGTTCATTATCGTGCCATTCTGTCCATAGACCATCTTTTTCGCCATTTTTATAACCACCTTGTTCTTGTTTACCGCCACTCCAAGGAAGGTCCGGTTCTGGGTCTGGTACATCTACTAAAATGATTTCTGGAACATCTTTTCCACTTGGGAACCACTTAACCCATTGGCCATCTTTTTTACCATCTAGAGTTCGTCCAAGGAAGAGATATCCCGCTTCTTGATTTTCCTGTGTGATGATTCCTGTAAAGGGAACATCTTCACCCAATTTATAAAAAATGGTTTCTCGTTCTACCAGATCCTCAAGGGCGATATGTTCTAATCCTGATCCAAAATCAAAATCAAAATCTTTATCACTTTTCGTATTCCAATAGGTCCAAATGCCATCGGGAGAGCCGAGTTTAAAAAAGCCTTCTCGTTGCATAATACCATCTTCATAATAATAAGTGGTTAAACCTTCTTTTACGCCACTTTGAAAAAATCCTTGTTCTCTTATTTGGTCAGAATTAGGAAACCATATAATCCACGGTCCTTCTGGTGAATCTGATTTATATGTGGTCATTTTACTGCGATAGCCATTTTCCCAAAAAGTACTGGGTCCGTCTAATTTCCCATTCCGATAAAATTTTTCTTCTTGTTTTTCTTCTGGTGTTAGCCAAAGAGTAAATCGTCCATCTCGTTTACCTCCTGAAAAGGTAATCTCTTCTACTGCGGAACCATCATTCCCATAATACAGCCAAAGTCCATCTTGTTCATTGTCTAAATAATTCCCTTCCGATTGCTTTACGCCGGAGTCAAACCACCATGTCCAAACGCCATTTTTTTCTCCGTCAATATAATGACCTTCCATCTCTTTATTGTCATTGAGATACCACCACCAATTCCAGAGTTCTTCTGCATTTTCAGCTTTATAGGTTCCGCCGTTATAGCTCCAATTCCCATCGGTAAAGGTTAAATTATGATCGTGTTCATACCACCAAGCCCACTTACCATGAGGCTTTCCTTTATGATAGGATTGCTCTTTGTGCAAATGTCCATTTTCGTACCAAAATTGGTAACGGCCATCTGATTTCCCCATGTCAAATTCCCCTTGTTCTTTTAAGGTACCATCCTCATACCACAAAGACCAGTCGCCATGCTTTTTTCCACGGTAGTAAATGCCTTCAACTTCTTTTTGACCATTACGATACCACTGAACCCATTGCCCATCTCTTTTTCCAGAGACAAATCTGCCCAATAATAAATAATCTTTAACGCCACCGGATTCCATAACCATGCCATTATAAGGTTTCTGTTTACCTATTTTATAAAATACGCCATCTCGATTTTCGAGTTCAGCAATCCGGACTTGGTCCAAGCCGGTGCCATAATCAAATATAAAATCTTTGGTACCATCTGGATTATAATACGTCCATTGAATTGTAGGTTCACCGCCACGAATAACGCCTTCCCGATCTTTATTTCCATTGTCATACCAAATAGTTACCGTTCCGTCAATAGAACCATTTACATAAGTTTCTTCAGTGGCTTTATGGTCTTCGTTATTCCATAATGTCCAAATTCCATGTTTTAGACCATTCTTAAATATGCCTGCTCGGTCTTTTACACCATCGGGACGCCACCAAATCCATTGCCCGTCTTTTTCACCATTGATGAAAGATTCTTGTTTTTTGAGAACTCCATCGCCATACCAATGTGTCCATTTATTATTTTTTTCACCTTGTTTATATTCCCCATCAAGGACTTTATAATTATCTTCATTCCAAGAAATGTATGGGCCATTCATAATACCTTTATCGTAGCTTGTTACTTGAGTCTTTCGTCCATCATCCGCCCAGTAAGTCCATTTTTTAGTTAGCTTATTATCTTCGTAGTGTCCAGTTTTTTCTTTTACAATTCCATTTTCGTACCAGGATGTCCAAGGGCCATTTAATTTCCCAGAAGCGTATGTTGCTTGGAATTTTTTATTCCCATTTTCGTACCAGGATGTCCAGAGGCTGTCTCTTTCTCCGGATGTAAATTTTCTTTCTGATTTTTTTGAACCGTCTGTGTACCATTGTAACCATTGCCCATCTTGTTGTCCATCATGAAATTGGGTTTGCTCTTTTTTGATACCAGTTTTATAATACCAAACCCAAAACCCATCTTGTTTTCCTATCTCGTAGGTGCCTTCTTCGGATTTATTTCCATTTTCATACCAACGAATCAACGTGCTGGTTAGTTTACCGTTTGTATAATTTGCTTCTTCTTGTCGATTTCCGTTGGTGTACCAGATTGTCCAAAGACCATCGCGGTCCCCATTAGAATAGGATCCTTCCATTTTCATTTGGGGAGGATCATAGAATGTATCACCATCTAGATCGAGAACAACTGTTTCGGTAGAATCCCAAACACCATTGTCTTCACCCTCGTCTTTGGTCTTTGCTTCACCGTCTTCGCCGTTATCTTCAAACACTTCGCCCTCATACCAAAATGTCCAAAGTCCGTCCCGAACTCCGTTGATATAATTGCCTTCAGTTTGCAATGCCCCACTGGGGTAATTTGATTTCACCAATCCGTCGTTTTGGGCAAATGCCACTGACGACAAAATGATAGAAATAACCCATATTTTCCGCATGGTCAATTCCTCATTATCACATTATGAATAAAGGGTGGTTTAATTGGATGATGGTTGTATCATCCCCCTCTCGGATACCTTTTATGATTAAAGTTAAGACAAGCCAGCCATAAAGTCAAAAAATTGCGAAAAAAGTTTATTCACCTTTATTTAAGCGAATCCAGAAACTTTGGCCAAATTTATCGTTCAGATTTATGAGCCCTTCGTTAGAATTGTTGGTGCCCAAAAATGCTGTTTCAGTTTCAAATTTATTATTGGTTCGAAGGTATCCGCCGCCATCTCGACCGTTCCCAAGATAAGCTGTCATTTTTCCAAATTGGTTGTAAGTCCGAAAATAACCGCTTCCTATAAAAGTTCCTGTTTCTCCCGCAGCATCATAAACCCGCATTTGCCCAGAACTATCCGCACCGGTTCCTAAATATACAGTTTCTTGTCCATCAAAATTATAGGTGCGTAAATAACCGCCACCGCTAGAACCGGTTCCTAAAAATAAGGTTCTTTCACCAAATTGATTATAGGCTTGAAAATAGCCTTCACCGAGATAAGTTGACGTTTCACCCTCTTTATTGTAAATACGAAGTTGGCCGGAATGGTCAGATCCCGTTCCAAGATAAGATGTTTCTTTTCCAGAATTATTATAGGTTCGAATATAGCCGCCACCCATACGACCCGTGCCCACATAAGCCGATTCATCACCATCCCCATTATAGGATCGCATATATCCCCCACCATCTTTTCCAGTTCCAATGAATAAGGTTGGTTCTCCATATTGGTTGTAGGTTTGCATATACCCCTTGCCAAGGTATCCCATTATCACACCACGGTCATCTTCGATGGTTAAACTGCGAACCACTAAATGGCCCAGTTCATCCGTGTTGGCACGAAACCCTAGAGAAGATAAAATCAGCAGTGTTCCTAAAACACCGATGATTAGACTTTTCGGATCAATGGCTTTCATAAAAGTCTCCAGTCATTATTTAATTTTAAAAGTTGAATCTGAAATTTAATCATATTCATAGGTTTTAACCTTAATAGGAATTTTTTGATCATTGCGCCCTCGACGAACCATATCATATTGTTTAATTTGAGCGATTCGACCTTTTTTATCATAAGAATATACATTTTTTTCTAACAATCTTTCTTCACCATCAAGAATGGCTTCTATATAAGGTCGCCCCATATCATCTAAAAGCAGTTCTGTCTTAGAAATAAGTTTTAAAGTTGAATCTGCTAAATATTCATAATGTTTAAAATTATCATCATCAAAAACTAGATTGATGGATTCTTCTTTTACGCCATTGGAATTGAAAAAGATGGTTTTGGTTCGCCGTCCGAGAATATCATATTCAAATGAAGTGGAGCCGATTGAATTTCCAAGGCGCCCAACAGAAATTTCATGACTTAGATTTTGGTCTGTATCATGAAAAAATAATGTGCGATACATGACTGATGGATCAAAATATTCTTCACGTTTTTTGGGTGATTTTAATAAATCCAATTCATAGGTGGTGATTTCTAATATATAATTATTATATATTTCTTTATGTTCCAGAACTGTTCCTGTGGAATCATAATCATAACTTTCACCCCAAATCATTTTGCCTGCATTATCTTTGGGAACCATCATTTCTGGATTTATCGCTTCATTTGGATTGTATCGAATTTGTTTGAGAAGTAATCCACTATCATCATATTTTTGGAATTCTCTCCAATAAAGCGTATCTCCAGACCCAAAAAGCGTTGTGCTCATTCGTCGTCCATTTCCGTCCGCTTCGAATCGATAAGATAAAATCATTTCACGATCATAACTACGTTTCAGTTGAAGACCTTCGTTTGGGCCAAGGACGTAAACATATTTTTCGCTCAAGGGTAAGGTATGCGTATAAATCGTACTATCAATTAGAAATCCACGCTTATCATAATTCATAACAATGGAATTTTTAATTTCTTGTGTTTCCACTCCAAAACTATCATAAACATGAAATACTTTGATGGTAGTGGTTTTTCCCCATAAGCAAGAAGCGAGGGCTAAAGAAAAGACCCAAAAGGTATGATTTAGTGTAGTCATCATCCTCAAATTTTAGAGAGCGAAACGGGATAATTCAACTGGTCATTTGCGCATAGGGATGAATACTACTATTTTCTGCTATGATAAATTTCATCCAATTGATTTTATGAAAAAAACTATATTTAAAAGAGATACTATTGGCGCTCTGTCATTTCCCATTCAGGTTGATGAGTATAAAAAAATAAAATAGAGCAGTACCATTACTAATCCATTTGATATTGTTGTACAAATTGTTTTTGGTTATCCCAACTATTACCTGGAATTTGACAGCTATTTATCAGCATTGCCTGTAACGATGATCAATAATACGACAGCGCCAGTTTCCTCTGAGTCGATTCAATCTATAATGGATTCATTGAGTTTCGATTGGGATGTAATAGCGGTTAATGATGGCGATACCCTGACTTCAGAAAACGGTCCTTACTACGTCATGTTCAATTCAGTAACTCTGAGCGTAGAAGATGATCGGGTACCAGATGCAATTGCCCTGCATCCGGCGTTTCCAAATTCGTTTAACCCAAGCACTACAATTCGGTTTGATATTCCGAACGAATCACGGTCATTGAGCGGAGTCGAAATGAACCGTGATGCTTCTCTACAAATATTTGATATAAGCGGTCGTGTTGTTGAAACGCTTATTCTAGGAAATGTGGAACTGGCGTAACATGAAATAAGATGGAATGCAACCACTCATCCCAGTGGTGTTTATTTCGCTGTCATCAATAGCAGCAAAACTCACATATCTCAAAAATTGGTGTTAATGAAATAGCCATTATTTTTATCGGCAGTCAGGCACCATTTTTTTGAATCTTGATGATTTGCCAGACTGCCGGAAAATTGCATAGGCATTTGGTAATAAGCGACACAATTTTTATATTCCCACCACAAAATTTAATCATTACGGGCCCCTAAAATGAAAAAACAACATTCTCAAAGATCGAGTTTAGATTTAAGAGTCTTATTCTTCTTTCTTAGCATTTCTTTTTTACCATCTCAAAATATTATCGATGCCTATTTAATTGGAAACTTTACAACTACATTACAGGGGACTGCATCGGATGGTTTAACCTTGCCCCGAGATCTTGATTTTCATAAAGATATTGCACGACAAAATGAGCTTTGGGTTATTAATGAAAATAATACAGGCGGCCGAACCCACGGCGGCAGTACCGTCACTTATTACGATGCAGGACTAGAAACACAATGGGCAGATTATAGACAAGATTCATATTCAGGCCATTTCATGCACACCGCCAGCGCAATTGCTATAAGTGAAAATGGCACCTTTGCCAATCCGTTAGACGTACAGGATGCAAATAATAATAATGGCTATTTTACAGGGATCACGCTTTGGGATTCCGATACTTCCATTTATGCCCGTGTTCATCAAAATGGTCCAGAACTGGGTAGCCATTTGGATATGATTCATCAAACGCCTTACGGAGAAGGAATTGCCAGTGCTGGTGAAAATGTATATTGGGTGTTTGATGGTTTTCATAATGCCATCGCAAAATATGATTTTGTAAATCCACATGCGGCAGGAGGCGAATATCATTCGGATGGACTTGTTTGGCGCCATACTGATGTGGTGGTTCAACGGCAACCAGGATTATCAAGTCATATGGAAATTGACCCTGAATCCGGTTTGCTTTATATCGCAGATACAGGGAATGAACGTATTATTAGAATGGATCCAAATTCAGGAAGTATAGCAGGTAACTTGAGTCCTTACGGTGAAACGCTGGCGGGGTACTATAATATGATGGGCACTGATTGGGAAGTTGTAGCCGATTCAAATTTAAACCAACCCACAGGTTTAGATATTTATAATGGCCGATTATTAGTTAGTGATTTTTCCAGTGGTGAAATTATTGTTTATGATATTACACAAAATCCTATAGTCGAATTAGGACGCATTGAAACTGAACTTACCAATGAGGTGATGGGAATCAAGGTTGGGCCCGATGGCTCAATTTGGTTTGTATGTCATAATGATAATGAGTTATATCAATTAACAACCTTATTAATGGGAGACGTAAATGGTGACGGAAATTATTCTATTATGGATGTAATTCTTTGCGCTCAATATGTAATGGGATTAATTGATTTAGATGAAGATGAAGAATATCGTGGTGATATTAACTTTGATGAAACAGTCAATATACTTGACGTATTATTGATTGTGGATCTTGTCTATAACTAAAATTTTTTTTAATATTTTACCAATTTTAATCGGGCGCTATTGGTGATAATCCAATTTTGAAATATTAAGAAGAGCCATTTAAACTGGATACTCGTTCAGTTAATCTAATTGAGTTTAACTCTCCTTGAAATGAGCCCTTTCCCTATTTATTTTTTGACTAAACCTCCATATTTACTTTAGGTCATTTTAAGCTATAAAAAACATTATAACCTCTTTTATATACTAAGATAACAAATTTGAGTTATCTCTTGCTTTAATTGAATATTTAAGTTTAAAATTCGATTAAGCCTCTAACGGCTTAACCATGCGGAGTTCTACTTGAGACACATATTTCTAAAATGTGTATGGGTGCTTCTTGTCTGTAATCTTTCAGGATCAACACTCATAGACATAAGGTATAGTGCTATGCAAAATGGCATTATGGTAAATCTGGATTTTGACGATTTAATAAGCGATGATGAAATAATTGCTTGGAAATCAAGTCAAAATTGGGTTTACCTTTCCCTGCTCAATACACAAGCGCCCATCAATAAAGAATATAAACGAAAATTTAAAGGGGCGATTAAACAGATTGTTATTGATGCTTTTGATGAATCTATCCAACTTGCATTTTTGATTAAAAATCCAATTTTGGGGATTGATATTATTAACTCCAAATCTATTCCTAGTGCTGTCATATTTATTCATACAGAAATGAAAAGTTCTGAAGTGGCTCGCCTGAAAAATCATATTAGTAAAAGTGGAACAACCATTTTTAGTGTTGCTGAATCAAAAAGTTTTCCAAAATATAATACCTCATTTAAAGCAGCTTTTAATCAAGCTAGAATCGAATTGGGTTCAAATTCAATTTTTGATTTTAAGGGTAAACTTTATACTACAAATCATCCCTGGGAAAAAATGAAAAAGAAAGGTCCTGAAATCTTTGAGGAATCTATGGTTGTTAATATTAACGAAGAATCTGATGCCATGGCATTAGCAGACTCAATTGTGAATTCTCAACCTTTAATGATTGAAGAAATAAATAAGGATTCAATCCCAACAAATTTATTTGATTCATTCGCCGAGGAATTGACGATTACCCCAATCAGTTCCATCGAGCCACACGTACAAATAGATACTTCTTCTATTAAACCCATAATGTTTTCTTGGATGAGTGATAATTTTCCTAAAAATCATATTTTAATTCCAGAGCGATTTATTGAAACAGATTCAGTTTTTATAAATGATATAAAGCCTACATTGTTTGATTTGGACGCTGAGATCACTTGGCCGGATGATACGCATGAAAATGTATTTTATTATGAGGGCGATTATTGGGAAGATTCACTCTATCTATTTTATCTTACTAGTGAGATTTACGTCAAAACAGAAAAACCCAATATCCGTATTTATATCGATGGGAAATTTGTGGGCGACACGCCTTTAAATGGTCCTATTCGAGTGAATGCTGGATGGCACCAAGTCAGTAAAGAATCTCCGTATTTAACCCATTTATCATCTTATTATGAAACGAAACATGGATTGAAGTCACAGGATAATTTATATGGGGCAACGACAGTTTATGCTCAACCGGGAATTACAGAAATTGTTACATTTAATTCAGGAGAGGTTCGGTCAAAATCTAAAAGACCAAAACAAAAATCAGGTGGAATGATGATTGGAACCCCCATAATCTTTTTTATAATGGGATTTATATCCTGGGGTTTGGGATAAAATTGGTTTTATAGAAGAAATTATAAAAATTAGAATTTAAGTTTTACTGAATTCCTTTTTAACTATTTTATTTACTCAATCCTAAAAAAGATGTTATTTTTTTCAATCCTTTTTTAGGAATTTTAAATTCATAATAAAATTCTGTCCAAGCTGAGACGGGTTTTTGATCAAGTATGGCTGGATTATAAATTGTATTTTTAATCGCATTCATTGTGGCATGGTCTAACTTTTTGTTTCGTGTGCTATTTAACACCGTTATATTGCGTGCCTTCCCATTTATATCTACAATAAATCTCAAATGAATTTTAGTGTTATTTTTAACAGGACCAACCTTTGGAATAATTTCTGTCATGGGTGTTGGCTTAGTATCCACATCAGAATAAATGGTGTTTGATCCATTTTGATTTTTCTTCTTGATATATCCAAATGATTCCGATTTTTTATTGTTACTTTTTTTTTTCGACTTCTTCTTTGTTGTTTTTTTCTTTTTTCTATTTCCATCGTCATCTAAAACAATTTTACCCATATCATAATTGACTTTTCGTATAATCGTTCCTTCTTCGTCAAAATAAATCCAAGGACCATTTCTTTTTTCATCTTTGGTCATTCCCCGTTCTCGAATATTTCCATTCCCATAATAGCGCATAAAAAGTTCATGTCCAGGTGGTGTTGAATTTTGAATAACTAATTTTGGGTCTATGATGAAGGAGGTATCATATTCCATAATTGTTTGATGGACTAAATCTCGAATTGTATCTTGAACAACCGTTGTGTCAAAGGTTAATATTTCAAGCGTATCAAATACAACCGATCTATATTTGAATTGAGGTCCAATCATTTCCGGATTATTCGCATCTTTAAACATTCCTTTCATTTTTGAATTTGAGAATATTTCTTGAAATTTTAAATAAGCATCTGCGGCTTTTGACCAATCCCCTTTGGCTTCATACAGGGCTTGATTAATCCATTCTTGTGCATATTCATCTCCTGTATTGCGAGCTTTTATTGCATCATCCAAAGTTTGCCATTTTGGAAATTGCGCCAAAACACCATCGGAAATTTCTGGTGTAAAATTTCGAGAATATGTGTGAATTGTAACTGTATCATAATTAAAAATTTTCAGTGTATCATAAATAATCGCAGTATCATGAGCGAAAATCCAAAGAGAATCCATAACAAATGTGGTATCGTACGCATAAACCCAAGCCGTATCATATACGGTCATTGTATCATTTGCAAAAACCCACATGGTGTCTTTTACATAGTTGGTATTGGATGTATAAATATAGGCGGTATCTAAGACCACCAATGTATCAAAAACGGTATTGGACAAGGTTGTTGTATCGTATTGATAAATATACAAGCTATCGTGAAGTACTGTTGTATCATAGATAGTGGTTGTTGCATTCGTGTAAATAAATGTTGTATCCAGAATTGTTAATGTATCAAATAATGTATTATAAATTAAAAGGGTATCCACTTTATGGACTTGAACCATCGTTGCCAGTGAGTTTAATTGAGTTGTTAAACTTTCAATTTGAGTTTTAAGACTCGTCATTTCATTAGATTCCACAACACGTTTTGTGGAGCTATATTGTTTATTGGTTTTCTTGGAGTTTATCTTCCTGCTTTTGGAATTAGATGTATTTTTCTCTAATACAGGTACAGGTGGGCGGATAATTGTTCCCGCCTGTGTTCGATAGACTTTTTTCTTTTTCACATCATTATCCCCTATTAAAATAACGGATAGCGAAAGAAGAATAATTAAAAATATTTTATTCACGGTAACCTCGGTAATTACAACAATTTATTATTGCCATAAAAATAAAATTTAGTATACTAATTGATAAATAGCAAAAACAAATTGAAATGAAAGTATCAATGATTTTAAGTTAGTTTGTATGGCTCATTTGACTGAAAATATTGCGTGTCAATATTATTCATTATTCAAACAAGATTCACAGAGAAATTTTTACAATAATTAGGGTGTTTTAAATTTCATTGCTCCCTATGAATTTTTTAAATTCTAGTTAGTTGTTCTCAATCGATTATTGAAGGCTTGTATTTGTATCGAAATATTTTCATTGGACTTATTGTAATATCCATTTGTCTAGGCGAAGGCGGATTAAAAGATATCCGCTACATTGTACGAAATAATGGAATTGAAATACATTTGTCATATTCAGTCCCTGTTTATTCCAATGATATTATTGCATGGTCATCTGATCGATCCCGGCTTTATATCACCCTTCTTGACATCAAGCCTCCCGGAGATAAGTTTCCCAATGCATTATTTAGCGACCCGATTTCCAGTCTTGTCTTAGATGAATTGGACGGCTCGACTCAACTGTCCATCATGTTTAAAAAAAGAATTCTCGGGTATGAAGTCCAAAATATTTCTGACGATGTTGAATCCATTATTTTTATTCATTTAAATAATACTCAACCGGATAGGACGACCCAAAAATTTCAGAATAATACTCAAAATTCACCATCAGGTTTTCCCGAATATAAATCAATGGCATTCAGGGAAGCGTTTGATCTTGCTAGAGTTAGATTGGGCCCCAATGCCATTTTTAAATATGAAGGTAGAATATTTGTTACGAACCATCCTTATGAATCATTTGAAAATTTTAGGGCTGGCCTTCAATCCAAGCAAGAACGAGCTTCCCATCTTAAAAATGTAGAAAAGGTAAAAAATAATTTTGTTAATAAATCGTTCCACCCTGAAATTATTCTTAATCCAATTAATCCAGAGAATGGAAAGAGCGTAACGCCAGTGAAGGATGAAGGTTTAATAATAGATGAAGTTTTCCACGAGTTAACTTCAGTCATACCAGACACATTTTTTTTAAATGAAGATCTTCAACCGCCCATGCTTATTCAAGATGCCTATCAGGTTAAAAAAGCAGTATCAGGTGATTTTTCAATCGTGAATGAACCGGGCTTTGAACCTTCGCAAGAAATAAAAAATTCTCGTCCGGGGAAATTGCCGGCTCTTATTCAATGGATTGATTTAGAATACACAAACCCTGCTGACAATGATGATAAAGATTGGATTTATCCCAAAACAATAAAATATACGCCCATGCATCCAGGATCAGAATTAAATCAAAACGAATTAGATCAAGAAAAATGGTATCAAGTTCAGGATAGATTTTCAGAATCCGTAGATGCAGGCATTCGAGTTTTATCAAACGTAGATGGTGTGCCAGTTTATATTGATGGAAATTTTGTAGGCGAAACGCCCTTAAAAGGCGCTGTTAAAGTGAAGCCCGGATTACATCAAGTAAGCGGGTTTACACCCGTCTATGCCCGAGTTATTGCCCATGATGGCTTATATGATTTGGTGGGACATGATCCTATCACAACCAATAACAAGTCATTTGGATCAAAAAGCGTCTATGTGGACCCAGGAAATGTGATGGTTGTGAATTTAAAATTTAATCGAATGGGACCCGTTCCAAAAAAACTGGGAGAATTGACCGGCGGGATGTTTATTGGATTTCCAGTGATTATGGCTTTATTCGGCTTAATTACGTGGGGCATGATTTAATAATCACTTTTATAAATAATTGGTTATAACATCCAAACAATCCGATTATAATTTCCTGTATGATTCTTCACGATAAAATCCGAGCTTTTATTCTATCCCAACTCGTACCGGCAGAATCACGTACAATTGGAATAGAAGAAGAATGTTTTATTTATACGGCGGATAATCGCCGAATTCCTGTGAATCCATGTGACGAATTTTCTGCCACAGATCTTCTTTGTATCATGAATGAAAATGTGGGAACAAATGGTATTTATTCTTTAGAACCCGGTGGACAATTGGAGTGGTCTAGTCCGCCATACCGAAATTTGAATACATTATTTTCTGCCTTAGGAAAACATAAGCAAGCTCTAATGGAAGTTGTAAATGCCAATGATTTAAGGATTATCAGTTATGGCGTAGATCCTAATTATGGTCCGGATGATATTGACCTGATTGACCAATTGAAATACCAACTCATGAATGTCAATATGGAACAAAATGGCACCCGGGGAAAATGGATGATGCGTAATACAACCAGTGTCCAAATCAATTATGATATTGCCAGTGAAAAAGACATGGAAGATATGACTTTCGTTGCTGATTGTCTCCAGCCCGTTTCTGCCTATCTTTTTGCAAATAGTCCTTTTCAATTTGGCAAATCCACAGGGAATCAAAATCTCAGAAATGTTATTTGGGAAAATACAGACAATCCTCGTTGCCGGAATTTGATTGATCATGGCATCAATTCCCAAGAAGGATTAATTGATCGATATATTGAATATATTATGACGGTTCCGGGAATTTTTGAACTAAATGAAACTGGCATGATTGTAGAAACAAACCAAACATTGGGAGAAAGATTGATTGATTTGGAAACAAGGGGCGAATTGCGAACCGAAGATATACAAGCTGCACTCCATCAAATTTTCACCAATGTGAGACTGAAACATTTGGTGGAAGTCCGAGGCGCAGATCGCCCCCCCCAAGGATATGAAATGGCGCCCGTGGCGTTTTGGACTGGCGCGCTTACATCGGAAACTGTTCGAGATGAAATTTTATCCGTTGTGAAAAATTGGTCTGTTGAAGAACGCCACCAGTTTAATAAAGCAGCGCTCGTTTTGGATGATACGCAAAAAGGGCCCCAAGGTAAATCCTATAGAGAATGGAACCAGTGGGCTGGGAACTTTGCTTTGGTGGGACTCAAAGAACGGGGCTGGAGAGAAGAAAAGTTTTTTGAAGAATTTTTTGAAACCGTGATGAAAAATGGTCCGTTTGACTTGCAGACGCAAGCAAAATAAGCTCACTTGTTTGGGCTACAGTTACAGCGGGCAAACCGACTTTTATAATTTCAAATTTATTAATCGAAACGATGTTCAGATTATCTGTTATTGTAGTCCGCACATCTGTCATTATTCTAAGTCACTTCATTTTGGAAATCTACTATCATAAAACAACCAAACCCAATATTGAGCACCACAAATGATAAAATAAAATACTGTGGTGCATGAATCTCTCATTGTAAAAGCATAACTAATATGAACCAAAAAACCATACACAATCTTACTTGGATTCCCCTTTTTCTCATTGGACTTGGTGCCATTGGGTTGGGCGCAGGATGGCTCTTTCATCCGGAACCCTGGATGCTGGATCAGCCACCCAACGAAGCGCTACTGCAAACATCTTTTCAAACTTTGTTTGCAGTAGACATCAATGCACATCTTCCTGAATATTTATTGGTGATTTATCGCTTTTTCGGTTGGTGGGTTTTGTCCATTGGCCTTTTGATTGTGACCTATGTACAAGTGACTCGAATGGGAACTGCCTTGGCGCGAAATTCAATTTTGGCTGTATTGCTTTTTATGTTAATGGGTGTGGCCTACATGGTTTTCAATTTTATTCCACTCTCTCCATTTAAAACGATACTTTATTTGCAATCAGTCATGTGGATTACCAGTGCTTATTTT
>Ga0209140_1000962_pt1 | contig 15550 bp, 9 predicted proteins | sample SaaInlV_120m_DNA_3_FD_184666 | JGI IMG/M metagenome (GOLD analysis project Ga0209140, IMG submission 184666) | Marine microbial communities from expanding oxygen minimum zones in the Saanich Inlet - Saanich Inlet SI073_LV_100m_DNA (SPAdes) (version 2) | ecosystem: Environmental > Aquatic > Marine... | reverse complement strand
CGATGTATTGGGCACTTTGGCCGTATCTGTGGCAGTGATTTTAACCTGTTCCACCGAAACGCCAAAGCTTTGCGCAGCAACTTGCGCTACTTTTTGAAACAGCCCCTGGCCCATTTCAGTGCCGCCGTGATTCATCCTAATGGTGCCGTCTTGATACACATGTACCAGAGCGCCTGCCTGATTAAGATGGCTCAGCGTAAAAGAGATGCCAAACTTCACCGGCCCCAGCGCCAGACCCCGTTTTAAAATGGGGCTGGATGCATTCCATTCGCGCAGCGCGGCGCGGCGTGCGTGATAATCGCTGCTTTCGGCCAGTGCCTCGGTCATTTCATTGAGAATAAAATCCTTGACTTCCATGCCATAAGGCGTGGTTTGAGCAGCCCGTTTTGAAGGTGGTGCAGAAAGGTTTAGCGCTTTGGCATCACTGTAATAGTTCCGCTGCCGAATGGTCAGCGGATCAACCCCTACATGATGCGCCACATGATCTATCAATCGCTCCATGCCAAGCATCCCCTGCGGGCCACCAAATCCACGAAACGCTGTGGCGCTTTGAGTGTTGGTTTTCAGGCGGTGACTTTCAATCCGGCAATGCGGAAGGTGATAGGCATTATCAGCATGCAGCATCGCGCGGTCCGCCACCGGCAGGGATAAATCCTGCGCCCAGCCGCAACGCACATAGTGCACAAAACTGACCCCGCTAAGCTGTCCATCATCGTCAAATCCAGCCGCATATTCGATGCGAAAATCATGCCGCTTGCCCGTGATCATCATATCATCATCGCGGTCATAGCGCATTTTACACGGCGCTTTTGTCATCTGCGCAGCAACGGCGCAGGCCACTGCCAAAGCATTGCCTTGGCTTTCCTTGCCGCCAAAGCCGCCGCCCATGCGGCGCACTTCAACGCGGACATCCTGAAGCCCCAAACCCAATGCTTCGGCCACTTTATGTTGAATTTCGCTTGGATGCTGGGTTGAGCTGTGCACAACCATTTCCGTGTCCTCTTGCGGGATAGCCAGCGCGGCCTGCCCCTCAAGATAGAAATGCTCTTGCCCGCCGATCTCAAACTGACCTTTTACTTGATGTTTGGCACCCGAAATCGCTTTGAGCGCATCGCCCTTTTGATAAATTCGAGGGCCTTCTTCAAATCGGCTGTCTGCGGCCAAAGCATCCTCAATCGACAGCAGCGCCGGCTTTTCATCATAGCTGATTTTGCCCAAACGGGCCGCCTTGCGTGCCGCTAGATGAGTTTTTGCAATCACCAGAAATAGCGGTTGTCCAAAGTACTCAACCTGATCTGATGCCAGCAAAGGTTCATCATGCACGCTTGGCGAAACATCATTTGCAAAAGGCAAATCATCGGCGCAAATCACCGCAACCACATCTGCGGCGCTGCGCACAGCGCTTAGATCCATTCCTGTGATCGTGGCACAGGCGACGTCGGAAAGCCCGAACGCCAAGTGCAGCGTGCCCTCTGGGCAGGGAATATCGTCAATATAGCGCGCTGCACCGGTCACATGCAGTGCGGCAGCATCATGGGCAAGAGGCTTTGCAACGCTCATGGGCTGACCTCAAGCACATTACTTTCAGCGCCCGAAAGATCATGAAAATAGCGAATTAAAAGATTGTGGGCAGTTTTTATCCGGTAATCCGCCGAGGCACGCATATCGTCTATCGGGGCAAAGTCTTTGGACCACGCCGCTTTGCTTGCCCCAAGGCTCTCAAGGCTCCAAGGCAGACCCAAAATCGCCTGTTCGACATGCTGGGCCCGTTTGGGAACCCCTGCCATCCCGCCAAAGGCAATATCGGCCGACGCAATTTTACCGCCTTGAACCCGAATGTTGAAACAACCGCACAGCGCGGAAATATCCTGATCAAAGCGTTTAGATATTTTGTAACAGCGCAGGTCTGGCGCAGATTTCGGGATCAACACCGCTTCGATAAACTCGCCGCTTTGCAAGTCTTGCCGGCCATAGTCGATGAAAAAATCCTCAAGCCGGATTGTTCTACGCGCTGCACCTTGACGTAGTCGAAGGCTAGCGCCGAGGGCGATGAGCGCTGGCGCACTGTCCCCGATCGGCGAGCCATTGGCAATATTACCGCCCAAGGTGGCCGCCATGCGCACCTGAGTAGAGCCGTATCTTTTCAGCATCGAGGCGAAAGACTGGTGATGGGCATCTGCCCAAAGGCGCAGCGTTTCAATGCTCACCATCGCGCCTATGGCAACCTGTTCAGCGCTCTCGTCAATTTCTGCCAAATCACCAACTTGATGCAAGAATGCCACCGGATGCAGATTGCGCAACTCTTTGGTCACCCAAAGACCCACATCTGTCGCCCCTGCAATCAGTGTCGTGTCAGGCGCTTTTTCAAGTAGCGCAGCGAGGGCATCTGACGATTGCGGCAAGGATATTTCCGAGCCGGAAACACTGTTGGCACCCAATGCAGCGCGGTCTGTGGCCAGCCAGTCCGGGTGGGGCTGGCTTTCCGCTTCGCACGCGGCGCGCACAATGGGCGCATAGCCAGTGCACCGACACAGATTGCCCGCCAATGTGGTATCATGATCGGGGTCCGCATTGATCTGGGCGGCAACCATCGACATCACAAACCCCGGCGTGCAAAATCCGCACTGGCTGCCATGCAGGTCAATCATTGCCTGTTGCACCGGGTGCTTTTGCCCAGATGGCGCAATTGCCTCGATGGTGCGCACCGCTTTGCCGTCAAGCTGCGGCATCAACAAAATACAAGCGTTGAGCGGTTTAACGCAACTTGGATCAGTTACAATCACTGTGCAGGCCCCACAGTCGCCTTCGTTGCAGCCCTCTTTGGTTCCGGTCAAATGGCGCTCTTGTCGCAACCAATCAAGCAAGGTCTGCATCGGCGATACATTTTGCAGCCTGACAGTTTCTCCGTTTAGAAGAAACGAGATGTCCATGAAAAAAACCTGCCGCCTTACCAAGTACCCCGTGCTGCCTGTCTTCGATGCGACGTAGAAAACAAGCGGGCCTGTGATATCGTCATATGCTATCCGTACCAAAGCTTATTTGGCAAGAAAAAAATTACCTGCGCTGCACTGATGCTGTCGTTTGACCGTAAATATTTGCTCTATAACATTAAAAGGGGATTCCGATCGCCGCCCCACTGGTCTATCCTGATGCTATGAGCCCTGCTGCCCGATTCATTCACCTGCGCCTGCACAGCGAATATTCTTTGCTGGAAGGCGCCATACGGTTGAAAAAACTACCCGCACTTTGTGCGTCAATGGATATGCCTGCCGTCGCGCTGACCGAAACCAATAATCTGTTTTCTGCGCTGGAATTTTCTATTGCGGCTAGCGGTGCGGGCATTCAGCCGATCTTGGGGTGTCAGGTGGATGTTGGCTATTTGGCGGCTGTGCCCGGCGAACGGCCAAAACCGCCTGCTGCGCTTGTATTGCTGGCGCAATCCGAGCGAGGCTATGAAAACCTGATGAAATTAAACAGCTGTCTTTATCTTGAAAACGACGGTCAGCTGCCTCAGGTAAGCCTAGAGGATCTGACGCGCTATTCGCAGGATTTGATTTGCCTCAGTGGCGGCGCTTACGGACCGGTTGGGCAGTTGCTTCAAACCGGCCAGCGGCCAGCCGCTGAAAAACTGGTGCAGACCCTCGCCGAGGCATTTAACGACCGACTTTATATTGAGATACAGCGTCACCCGGGTGAAAACGGTCTTCCGGAAGCCGAGCGGCTGACAGAGACGGCCTTTTTGGAAATGGCTTATGAAATGGCGCTACCATTGGTGGCAACCAATGATGTGTTTTTTCCGAAATCCGACATGTATGAGGCCCATGATGCGCTGATCTGTATTGCCGAAGGGGCCTATGTTGATCAACAAGAGCCCCGCAGGAAGCTAACGGCTCAACATTATTTCAAGTCACCTCAGGAAATGATCACTCTTTTTGCCGATCTGCCCGAAGCCATTGAAAATACAGTAGAGATTGCTCAACGCTGTGCATTTATGGCCTATCGGCGTGATCCTATTTTGCCTAAATTTGCTGATAATGAAGTGGAAGAACTGCGCCGCCAAGCCCACGAAGGGTTGGAAAAGCGGCTTGCGGTTATCCCGCCAGCGGTCAGCCGAGAAGACTATCAAAAACGGCTCGAATTTGAACTCGGTATCATCGAAGGCATGGGGTTTCCGGGATATTTCCTGATCGTTGCCGACTTTATTAAATGGTCTAAAAATAACCACATACCAGTAGGACCGGGGCGCGGTTCTGGGGCTGGTAGCCTGGTTGCCTATGCGCTGACAATCACCGATCTTGATCCGCTGCGCTATTCACTTCTGTTCGAGCGGTTCTTGAACCCTGAGCGGGTGAGCATGCCGGACTTTGATATCGATTTCTGTATGGATCGCCGTGAAGAGGTGATTCAATATGTTCAGGAAAAATACGGCCGCGATAAAGTCGGCCAGATCATTACCTTTGGGGCTTTGCTGTCAAAAGCGGCAGTGCGCGACATAGGCCGTGTGTTGCAAATGCCGTACGGGCAAGTTGACCGTTTGGCAAAAATGATCCCTGTAGAAGGCGTTAAGCCCGTTAGCATTGAAAAAGCGCTAACGGACGAGCCGCGCTTGCGCGAAGAAGCCCGCAGCGAAGAAGTGGTTGACCGGCTATTGACCTATGGGCAGCAAGTCGAGGGGTTGCTGCGCAATGCATCTACCCACGCGGCGGGTGTGGTGATTGCGGACCGCCCGTTGGATGCACTTGTACCGCTTTATCAAGACCCGCGATCAGATATGCCCGCCACCCAGTTCAATATGAAATGGGTTGAACAGGCGGGCCTCGTAAAATTTGACTTTCTAGGGCTCAAAACCCTTACCGTGATCCAAAATGCCGTCGATCTGATCCTAAAATCAGGACGGCATCTTCATACTACTGCAGATGGCAGTAGCCTTTATGAACCCCCCGCCGGAGCGGTTGACGATATTAGCGCAATTCCACTGGATGATCAGCGATCCTATCACCTTTATGCCTCGGCCAAAACAGTGGCAGTGTTCCAGGTGGAATCCAGCGGGATGATGGATGCGCTAAAGCGTATGAAGCCCACCTGTATCGAAGATATTGTGGCGCTGGTTGCGCTTTATCGTCCGGGTCCAATGGAAAATATTCCCACGTACTGTGAGGTGAAGAACGGATTGAAAGACCGCGTTTCCGTGCATCCGCTTATCGATCACATTCTTGAAGAAACCCAAGGCATCATCGTCTATCAAGAACAGGTGATGCAGATCGCGCAGGTTATGGCGAATTACACGCTGGGCGGCGCGGATTTGTTGCGCCGGGCGATGGGTAAGAAAATAAAAGAGGCGATGGATGCCGAACGGCCTAAATTCGAAAAAGGCGCGGCAGAAAACGGTGTTGATAAGAAAAAGGCCAGTGAAGTTTTTGATTTGCTGGAAAAGTTTGCCAATTATGGATTTAACAAATCCCACGCAGCGGCTTATGCGGTGGTCAGCTATCAAACCGCTTGGCTGAAAGCCAATCACCCGGTGGAATTCATGGCCGGTGTGATGAATTGCGATATCCACCTGACGGATAAGCTGGCGGTCTATTTTGAAGAGGTCAAAAAGGGGTTAGAGCTGCCTTATATCCCACCATGCATAAATCGCTCATACGCGCTTTTTGATGTGGCAAACGGCGCGTTGGTATATGCCCTCGGCGCGCTTAAAAACGTCGGCGTTGACGCCATGCGGTTGATCACAGATGGCCGCTGTCAGGACGGTGCGGAAAAACCGTTTGCAACGGTGTTTGATTTTGCCCGACGGGTGGATTTAAAACGCGTTGGCAAACGGCCGCTGGAAATGCTAGCGCGCGCTGGTGCGTTTGACGAATTAGATAGCAACCGTCGCCGGATACACGACAGCGTTGAAATATTGACCAGTTATTCGGCGGCCATTTTCGAACAAAAGGCTTCGGATCAAGTGTCTTTGTTTGGCGATGCAGGTGAGGATTTACCTGAGCCGCGGCTGGCGAACGTAGAAGACTGGTTGCCGGCTGAGCAGTTAACCGAAGAACAGCGCGCCATCGGTTTTTACCTGTCGGGTCACCCGCTTGACGACTATGTGGCACCGCTAAAACGCAAAGGTGTTTTAAATCTTGATGAGCTGACGGATAAAGCCCAAAACGGACCGTTGGTTGCCAAACTGGCCGGTGTTGTTGCAGGGCGCCAAGAACGCAAATCGGCCAAAGGAAACCGGTTTGCCTTTGTCCAACTAAGTGATGCAAGCGGCGCCTATGAGGTCACGCTGTTTTCAGACACATTGGAAAAAACCCGCGAGCATCTGGAACCGGGAACCAAAGTGGTCATCACAGTTGAGGCCACCTTAGAGGCAGACCAGCTGAAACTTCTGGGCCGCTCGATAGCGCCGGTTGATGTGGCCGTTGCAGATGCCGGGGCAAGCGGGCTAAGGGTTTTCATCGACAATAAAGCCACTGTGCCGGCCGTTGCATCGGTGCTAAATCAATCCGCCAGCCAAATTAAATCTGGTGCAAAAGGACCAATTTACTTTTGTCTGATGGATCCTGCGCTCCCAGGAGAGGTTGAGATAGATACCGGCTGTGAATTTCCGGTCACCCCGCAGGTCAAAGGGGCGATTAAAAGTCTTGAAGGAGTGCTTGAGGTCGAAGAGGTCTAGAGCTAAAGCAATAGGTGACGGGCAAGGTCATTTTGCCGCTGGATGCTTTTTCTGAGTGAATAAGTTGCTAGATCAACCAAAGACGATGTTGAGGAAAGCTGATGAGTGATGTTTTTCGCATAACACTGGCGCAATTGAACCCCACTGTTGGGGACTTGGCTGGCAATGCTGCCAAAGCCCGCGAGGTTTGGCAAACGGCGAAAGCTGAGGGCTCTGATCTTGTGGCCCTGCCGGAAATGTTCATTACTGGTTACAATGCCCAGGATCTGATCCGCAAATCTGCCTTTACCAACGCCGCCATTGCAGAAATAAAAGCTCTTGCAGAGGCGTGCGCCGATGGTCCGGCCCTTGCTATTGGCGGGCCTTGGGTGGAAGAGGATGCCCTGTTTAACGGCTATTTCATTTTGATGAACGGACAGATTCGCTCTGTGATCCAGAAACATCATCTGCCGAATGATCTGGTCTTTGACGAGGTGCGTATTTTCGACTCTGGCCCCATCGGCGGTCCTTATTCGGTCGGTCCCACACGCATCGGCAGCCCGATCTGCGAAGATGCATGGTACGAAGATGTGGTCGAAACCCACGCCGAAACCGGCGCCGAGTTTTTGCTTATTCCCAATGGTTCACCCTATCATCGAACCAAGCACGACCAGCGTTTAAACCTGATGGTATCACGGGTGATTGAAAGCGATCTGCCGCTGATTTATCTTAATATGGTGGGCGGTCAGGATGATCAGGTGTTTGATGGCAGCAGCTTTGTACTGAACCGCGGCGGGGCTTTGGCGCTGCGGCTGCCCGTTTTTGAAGAGACCGTGCAACAGATCACCCTTACCCGCGGGGATGACGGCTGGACTGTGGAAGACGGCCCCAAAGCACCGGTGCCCAAGCCGATGGAACTGGATTACCACGCCATGGTTTTATCGCTGCGCGACTATTGCCACAAAACCGGTTTTGAAAATGTCTTGCTAGGGCTGTCAGGCGGAATTGACAGTGCCTTAGTCGCCGTCATTGCCGCCGATGCGCTGGGCGCAGATCATTTACGCGCGGTGATGCTGCCATCCGCCTACACATCAGATGGCTCGTTGGACGATGCTAAGGCATTGGCGCAAACACTTGGCTGCCGCTATGACACATTGCCAATCACGGAAGGTCAGGCAGCGATCAATAATACTCTTGAACCGCTTTTTGACGGTCTAAAACCCGATCTAACCGAAGAAAATATACAATCACGCCTGCGCGGTTTGCTGTTAATGGCGCTGTCGAACAAGTTTGGCGAAATGCTGCTGACCACAGGCAATAAATCCGAAGTTGCCGTAGGCTATGCAACGATTTACGGCGATATGGCTGGCGGCTATAACCCGATCAAAGATCTTTATAAAACCCGGGTGTTTGATATTTGCCGGTGGCGGAATGAAAATCACCGCGATTGGATGCAAGGTCCAGCAGGGGCCGTTATCCCCACCTCAATTATTGAAAAACCGCCCAGCGCCGAATTGCGGCCAGATCAAAAGGACAGTGACAGTCTGCCGGATTATCCTGTGCTTGACGGCATTTTACAAATTCTGGTGGACCAGGATGGCTCGATCGCGGACTGCATCGCTGCAGGCTATTCCAAAGAGGATGCCAAACGCGTTGAGCATCTGCTGTATATTAGCGAATACAAAAGGTTTCAGGCGGCCCCGGGCGCACGGCTTAGCCCGCGTGCTTTCTGGCTTGACCGGCGCTATCCGATTGTCAACCGCTGGCGCGATACAACCTAGTCATTGATATCTTGGTCAAAGGTTTTGACCGAGCCAGATTTTAGCTGAAGAAAACGGCGCAACAATAGCCAGCTGGCCAGAGACAGAATGGCATAAATCAAAAACAGTTGTGGCAGACTAACGCTAAGCCCGATCGCTATTAACGCGCCGGTTAGAACCGCCGCAATGCCAAAGCCCAAACAGACAAAGCTGGGCAGAAAAATTTCCAAAATCCCAAGAACCAGCCCAAAACTGATCCAGACCCACCAGACCTGCAACCACATCATTACTTGCCCCCCCGAAGCATTTTAAACGCATCCGAAAACGCATCCATTGCACTGGCCGGAACGATGACCGTTTGGTTGCCGGCGCTCTGGCCAACCGCCGTCAGCGCTTCAACCTGTTTTAGGGCCACCTGATATTGCGCGGCCTCAAGACCGTTTTCCGCAATCGCTTTGGCCACCACTTGTGTCGCATAGGCTTCGGCATCGGCTTGAATTCGGCGCGCTTTAGCGGTTTGCTCTGCTTGATAAAGCTCGGCGTCGGCTGCCAGTTCCACCGATCTTTTCTGGCCTTCGGCTTCTGTGACCTGCGCGCGGCGCGCCCGCTCGGCGTTAAGTTGCTGCAACATCGCTGCGCGGGTAGCTTCATCCAAATTAACATCCAGAATTTCGGCGCGGGTCACTTCAATGCCCCAATCATCCACCATCGCATGCACTGCTTCGCTGATTTTCTCAATCAGCTCATTGCGGTTGGATTGCACTTCATCAAGTTCCATTTTGCCGATTTCACTGCGTACAATACCCGCTACTGTGGTGGCAATTGCGCCGTCCACGTCACGGATACGGTAAACCGTTTTTTCCGGCTCAGTAATGCGGTAAAACACACTGGTTTCCACCTTTACCAGCACGTTATCCGTGGTAATCGCATCCTGCTCTGCGGTAGGCAACTGACGTTCAAGAATGGAAATGCGATGCGCAACCCGATCCAGAAACGGCACTACAAGGTTGAACCCTGGCCCGAGCACCGAATGTAGTCGGCCAAAGCGTTCGACCACATATTTTTGAGATTGCGGAACAATCCGAATGCCTAAAAACAGTGATATAATAATGAGTAAGGCGAGCAAAATAATCACTGCATTGCTGCCAAGAAAATTAAAAATTTGTAAAGGATCCATTATTTTTGCCTCTCTGAGGAAATGGTATTATTTTAGATTTAATTATGAAGTGATGATGTTACAAGATTCCAATAGTTTTGATGTGCCGAAATTAACGGCTGCACCTTAGAAAGCAAATGATGCGCCATGGCCTGTTTATGCCGAAATTGCTATTTTGCCTTTGATCTTGGCAACCGCTGCCCGCAATGCGGCGCGCCGCAGCTGGTACGGCATCCCGAACTTTACGATCTTTGCATCGCGCATATGGATTGTGATGCCTTTTATGCCAGTGTGGAAAAGCGCGATAACCCGGGCTTGGCAGATAAAGCGGTGATCATTGGTGGAGGTCGGCGCGGCGTGGTCTCCACCGCGTGCTACATCGCCCGTATTCGCGGGGTGAAATCCGCAATGCCGATGTTTCAGGCGCTTAAACTCTGCCCGGATGCGGTAATTATTAAACCTCGGATGGCGGTCTATGCCGATGTCAGCAAGCAAATCCGCCAATTAATGGAAGAGCTGACGCCAGCAATTGAGCCGCTTTCGCTGGATGAAGCTTTTTTAGATTTGCGTGGCACCAAAAAGTTACATGGCGCGCCGCCTGCAGTCATGTTGGCCAAATTGGTTGGCCGGATGCAAAGCGAGTTGGGTGTTACCGGATCGATTGGTCTATCGCATAATAAATTTCTCGCCAAAATCGCTTCAGATTTGAATAAACCAAAAGGGTTTTCGGTCATCGGTCAGTCAGATACCGCAGATTTTCTACGCGACAAACCTGTGCGGTTGATATGGGGGGTTGGCACGGCTGCACAGGGCGCGCTTGAGCGCGCTGGCATCCGCACATTTAACGATCTGCTTCGATGGGAACGCCATGAGCTTAGCGTAAAATTTGGATCTCTTGGGGATCGGCTTTGGCATTTGGCACGCGGTGAGGATCGACGGCGTGTTTCCCGAAATGCGCCGATAAAGTCGATTTCCAACGAAACAACCTTTCATCAGGACACCTCGGACCGCGACCTTTTAGACGGCCATTTGTGGCGCATGTGCGAAAAGGTCTCAGATCGGGCCAAGGCCAGGGGCCTTGCTGGACGGATCGCCACGCTAAAACTAAAAACATCCACCCATAAAAGCATCACCAAAAGAACGACTTTACGCGATGCGACACAATTGGCAGATACGCTCTATCGTACCCTGCGCGATTTGTTTGAACCGCTTGAACCATCAACGGCATATCGGTTGATCGGGGCGGGGCTTTCGGATCTTTGTGATGCCTCAGAGGCGGAAAGGTCCTATGATCTTTTAGATCCGAACGCCAAACAGCGCGGTGCAGCTGAGAGGGCCACTGATGCCGTTCGTAAAAAATTTGGAAATGATGCGATTGTAAAGGGCCGTGCACTTCGTTAGCCGGCGTTACTCGGCGGCCATTGCCCGCTCTTCGCTGCCAAAGGCAATAAGATCTGACAAGACCGCTTTCAGACGTTGCTTAACGGCTTCATATTCTTTGGACAGGCTAATGGCCTCCTCATTTAAATAAAGCGAGCGATCAATTTCAATTTGCACCACATGATGGCCAAGATAAGGGCGGCCATAATTTTGCGTCATAAATGCCCCGGCAAAAGGTGCATTGCGCGCCACGCGGAAGCCTTGTGCAACAAAAAGGGCTTCGATTTTATCAACAATGATTTTATCAGCCGATGCTCCAAAGCGGTCCCCGATCACAATTTGCGGGATCGGGCGCAGAGTGCCAGATTGCATTGCTGCTTCATGCGGCATTGAGTGCATATCCAAAAGGATCGAGCGGCCAAATTCCCCATGCGCCCGGTCCAGCAAGTTGTTCAAAGCGGCATGATATGGTTCCCAATAAAGCGAAATGCGGCGATTGGCCTCCGCGCGCGGTAGTTTTCCGCGATAGATCGAACGCCCGTTTGCAACCACACGCGGAATAATTCCAAGGCCAGAGGCGATTCGCGGGTTTTGACTTTGTCTGCGAACGCCTTTGATCAAGGCCGGATCAAGCTCTTGCTGAGATCGGTTTAAATCAAGAAACGCACGCGGCGCGTTTGCGGTCAGCAGCGGCGCGCCCAAGTCCGGCACATAATCAATCAATAGATCAACATAGGCATCTTCCGAGCTGCGAATCGCATGATCATCTAAAATAGTGTCGTTCAGGAAATCAGAATCATATTGCCGGCCGCTGTGCGGGGATGCCACAACCACCGAAGACATAAGTGTCTTTGGGTCAGTTATGGTATAGGCAGGGTGCGAAGCGGTTAAATTTTCCATATCTTTAAGATAAACTAAAAACCAAGAATAGCAAAAGCCCTTGATCCCAACCTTTCAACCTTTTATAGACCCCTCACCGGCGCGGATTCCCGCGCCCCATTTTTTGGGTGCGCCGCATAAGGTTTCATTGGGCGGTTAGCTCAGCGGTAGAGCACTACGTTGACATCGTAGGGGTCACTGGTTCGATCCCAGTACCGCCCACCAGGAATAAACCGCCCTGTCAGGGCAAACCAAAAGGCGCAAAGACGCGCCGCGAATGAAGGAGAAGGCCCATGAAGGTCAAAAATTCGCTCCGCTCGCTTAAGCAGCGTCACCGCGACTGCCGTGTTGTGCGCCGTAAAGGTCGAGTTTACGTGATCAATAAAACCCAGCGCCGGTTCAAAGCCCGTCAAGGCTAAATCCTGCGCAAGATGATTTCAAAAAAACCCCCGCTTTTAAGCGGGGTTTTTTTCTGCCGCCAGACTGCTGAGTTTGAGACAAAGTTCGGTGGCCACTGCCATGTCCTGCACTGAAATCCATTCCAGCGGGCCATGAATATTTTGCATCCCAGTAAACAAGTTCGGGGTGGGAACCCCTTTTTCGGTCAAAAGAGACCCATCTGTGCCGCCGCGTATCGGTACCGAAACAGGTTCGATACCAACGGCCCGGCTTGCCCGCTGGGCCAGTTGAACCGGTTTCATATCGTTTTCCAACCAATAGCGCATATTGCGGTATTGCGGACGAATGGTGCAGCTGATCTGGGCGCGCGGTTCGGTCGCCTGAACGGCGGCACATACCTGTTGCAACAGCTCGCCTTTTTCTTGCAGCCCATCGCGCTCAAAGTCCCGAATGATAAACTTAAGTTTCATCTGCGAAGACCCGCCGGTCATATCAGTGGCATGAATAAACCCGTCACGGCCATCGGTCACCTCGGGCGTTAATGTGGCTTGGGGCAATGTCGAGATAATTTTGGATGCCAAATGTATGGCGTTGACCATTTTATCTTTCGCTGTCCCCGGATGGATGGACACACCGGTGATGACAACTTCAGCGCCATCTGCCGAAAAGGTCTCATATTCGATTTCGCCAAGCTTTCCACCATCAAAGGTATAGGCAAAATCTGCCCCGAGATCTTTGGGAAGCTGATCACCAACTCCGCGGCCTACTTCCTCGTCCGGGGTAAAGGCAATGCGGATCGGACCATGTGGCATATCTCGATTGGCAAGCAGATGACGCGCCGCGGTCATAATGATTGCAACTCCGGCTTTATCATCAGCGCCCAGAAGGGTTGTGCCAGATGCGGTAATGATATCATTGCCCTGTTTTTCGGACAGATAGGGAAATTCGTCTGGGGATAAAACCAAAGACGGGTCATCGGGAAATGAAATATCACCCCCGTTGTAACCTTTGATTAAGCGTGGCTTCACGCCGGTGGCGTTGAACTGCGGCGCCGTGTCCACATGCGCCAAAAACCCCACCGTCGGGCCTTGGATGGTGCCGGGGATCGTGGCCAGAACACACCCATAGTCGGTTAGCTGCACATCTTCTGCGCCAATCTCGGTCAACTCTTTTTCCAGCAAACGTAGAATATCAAATTGCACTTCGGTGCTCGGGGTGCTGCGTGAATCTTCGTCGCTTTGGCTATCAATTGCAGCATATCGCATGAGGCGATCGCTGAGTTCCTGATCAAATTGGTTTTTCATAACGCCTCTTTGCTTTTGGTTTAAAAGGAAGGTCATACAAATGAAAGTCAAGAAGCGGTTTTGATAAATTGGTCCTTCTGGACATTTTTTATCACCCTTTCCATAGTGTTGGGGTGAAGAATCTTGATCTCGGCAAGAAATAATTTGACTCTCGAAATAAAACGCTGATGATGCATGATCGAAGCGGAGGAAACATGTACTTAGGACTAGATCTGGGAACCTCGGGTCTGCGCGCATTGTTGGTTGAAGAGCATGGATCGATCATCGGATCCGCTGAGGCCGGCTATGGTGTTAAGCACCCGCATTCAGGTTGGAGCGAACAAAACCCGGCAGACTGGACAGTGGCCTGTGAAAAGGCCATGGCAAGCCTTCGCGCCGCGTTTCCCGCCGCGTTTTCAGAGCTTAGAGCAATCGGCGTGTCGGGCCATATGCATGGGGCCACCATACTTGATAGCGCCGGACAGGTGTTACGGCCATGCATGCTTTGGAATGACACGCGCGCGCATGAAGAGGCAAAATCGCTGGATGCCATTTCAAAATTTCGCGAGGTTTCGGGAAATATTGTGTTTCCCGGCTTTACGGCGCCAAAGGTTATGTGGCTGGCCAAGCATGAGCCAGAAACTTATTCGCAAATTGCTAAAGTCTTGCTGCCCAAAGACTATTTAAATTTCTGGCTCACGGGCGTCTATGCCTCGGATATGTCGGATAGCGCGGGGACATCCTGGCTGGATGTGGGCGCGCGCTGCTGGTCAGATGAGCTATTGTCGCAGTCGGGTTTGCGCCAAGATCAAGTGCCGCAGCTTTTCGAGGGCAGTGAACCAATTGGCACTTTAAAAGCTGGCTTGGCGAAAAAATGGGGGGTTTCCCCCAAGGTTATCGTGATCGCTGGCGGCAGCGACAATGCGGTTGCAGCCTGCGGGGTGGGCGCGTTGAAAGAAGGCGATGGCTTTGTGTCACTTGGCACGTCTGGGGTTCTTTTGGTCGCCAAAGACAGTTTTGCGCCCCTGCCCGCATCCGCTGTGCATACCTTTTGTCATGCTGTTCCGGGCAAGTGGTATCAGATGGGCGTTATTCTTGCTGCCACCGACAGCTTAAATTGGCTCGCGCGTAATTTGGGAAAAGATGCAGCAGCTCTGTCAAACGCGCTGGGCGATCGCATTAGCGGGCCCAATGCAATGCAATTTCTGCCCTATCTATCGGGGGAACGCACCCCACATAATGATAGCGCGGTGCGCGGCGCTTTTCTTAACATCGACATCAGTGCAACCTGCGATGATCTTACGCAATCGGTGATGGAAGGGGTTAGCTTCGCCCTGCGCGATAGCCTTGAAGCCCTCAAATTAACCGGAACCAATTTGACCAGAGCGCTTGCAATCGGTGGCGGCTCACAATCGTCCTATTGGCTTGAACTGGTCGCGACGGTTCTGGATTTACCGCTTGATGTTCCGGAAAAAGGCGAGTTTGGCGCAGCCCTTGGTGCAGCGCGTCTGGCAATCGTTGGGGCGACTGGCGCCCAACCCGATGCCGTTATGACGCCGCCGAAGATTGCCAGAACAATTCACCCCCGCACGGACTTAAGTGCAGACTATAGCGCTGCATACGATCGTTATCGCTCAACTTATCCAGTATTAAAGGCGCTTCCATGACCCAGTTTTTCCAAGATATTGACAAGATCACTTATGAAGGCCCGCAAAGCCAGAACCCAATGGCTTTCCATCATTATAATCCTGACGAAATTGTGCTTGGAAAGCGGCTTGAAGATCATCTCAGATTTGCGGTGGCCTACTGGCATTCATTTGCGTGGGAAGGCGGCGATCCTTTCGGCGGTCAGACCTTTGAGCGGCCTTGGCATCCGCAGGACACTATGGAGCGCGCCAAGATGAAGGCCGATGTGGCGTTTGAAATGTTCGAGCGGCTGAATGTGCCCTATTTCTGCTGGCATGATGCGGATGTGCGCCCGGAAACCGGACGGTTTGAAACAAATTTAAGCACCCTGAATGAAATCACCGATTATTTCGGCGAGAAA
>Ga0209140_1000938_pt1 | contig 15710 bp, 10 predicted proteins | sample SaaInlV_120m_DNA_3_FD_184666 | JGI IMG/M metagenome (GOLD analysis project Ga0209140, IMG submission 184666) | Marine microbial communities from expanding oxygen minimum zones in the Saanich Inlet - Saanich Inlet SI073_LV_100m_DNA (SPAdes) (version 2) | ecosystem: Environmental > Aquatic >... | reverse complement strand
TCATAGGGCAAACTGGTACTGATACCGTTCGGATAGAGTTCATGGGTACCCAGCCCTTCTGGCTCGATAAATATCTGGTGGGAATTCTTATCCGAAAATCTAACAACCTTGTCCTCAATCGATGGACAATAACGAGGCCCTACGCCTTCTATTTCTCCGGAATACAGGGGAGAACGGTCCAATCCGCCACGAATAATATCGTGGGTTTGTTCACTCGTGTGGGTGATATGACAGGAAACCTGTCTCGGGTGATCCGCCAGGGTAGACAGATAAGACATCATCGGCCTTGGTTCATCACCGGGCTGTTCTTCCAGATCGCTAAAATCGACTGATCTGCCATCAATCCTTGGCGGGGTTCCTGTTTTTAACCGATCTACCGTGAAGGGTAATTCTCGCAGTCTGTCTGCCAGAGCGTTGGACGGCGCATCACCGGCTCGACCACCGGCTTGTTTGTCCATACCTACATGGATCAAGCCCCCCAAAAATGTTCCGACGGTCAGTACGACCGTAGGTGCATGGAACGAAAGCCCCATATTGGTGAGTACACCGGTGACACGCCCATTTTCAATGTGCAGATCGTCAACCGATTGTTGGAAAAGTGATAATCCTGGCTGGTTTTCAAGAATTTGCCGGATGGCCACCCTGTATAACTGGCGATCGGCCTGGGCCCGGGTAGCCCTGACAGCCGGGCCTTTTCTGGAATTCAATATTCTGAAGTGAATACCCGCGTGATCAGCGGCAATGGCCATTGCACCGCCCAGAGCATCTATTTCTTTGACCAAATGACTTTTGCCAATCCCGCCAATTGCTGGATTACAAGACATCTGACCAAGCGTTTCGATGTTCTGAGTCAGCAATAGTGTCGCTGCACCTGCTCGCGCAGACGCGAGGGCAGCCTCGGTTCCGGCATGACCGCCACCAACAACTATTACATCAAAACGGGTCTGGTTACTCACGATCTCTGCCCTTCGAGGGGGGAATGTCTTATAGAGAATGACGGGACGGGAAGTATACGGAAGGCTCTACCAAAGTCACGCCCCTCATTATTCTACTTTCCTATGCAAAAACTGCCAAATATCTCGCCCAGCAGGTCGTCCGCCGTAAACACCCCGGTTATTTCTGAAAGATTCTGCTGGCAAACCCTTAGCTCCTCGGCCACGAGCTCCCCGGCTCGCTGTTCTACCAACAGACTTCTGGCCGCAACAAGAGCGTCTCTTGCGTAGCCAAGGGCAACAATATGTCGAGTCCTGGCCGTGAACCCGGACGACACATTTAGCGAAAGTCCCAGTGTTTTCTTTAGTTGATCTTTAAGGCTCTGCAACCCCAAACCAGTCTTGGCAGACATCTGTATTCCATCGATTAACAGGTCTGTATCGGCGACAAGGTCAATTTTATTGAAGACAACCACCGTTCGTCGATCTTCCAGCAGCGATTCGGCCTGTTTCATTGCATCTGGCTCGCTGGCATCTACCACCGCAATGACCAGGTCTGCTTCCTCTCCCGCCGCCAGTGCCCGTTTGACTCCCTCTGCCTCGATTTCATCCAGGCTTTCTCTTATCCCTGCAGTGTCAACAAGCTGCAATGGTATTCCGTCCAGCTGCAGGGTTTCGTTAACGACATCCCGCGTGGTACCTGGAATATCTGTCACTATCGATGTTTCTCTTCCTGTAAGAAGATTCATCAAGCTCGATTTTCCTGCGTTCGGCTTGCCCATTAGAACGACAGAAGCACCTTCAACCAAAAGAGCACCGTGGCTGGTTTCATCCAGGACCTTATCCAGTTCCTGGTGCACTTCAGCCAGCTGTACCTCTATTCTTTCGTCAGAAAGGAAGTCTATTTCTTCCTCTGGAAAATCAATTGATGCTTCAACAAAAATACGCAGCTCTATAACTTTGGCGACAAGGTGGTTAATCCTGGTAGAAAATTCACCCTGCAGCGAACGTACCGCACCCCTTGCTGCAGCCTCTGTACTGCTGTTGATCAGGTCTGCTATTGCTTCTGCCTGGGCCAGGTCCATTTTGTCATTCAGGTAGGCTCGCTGACTAAACTCACCCGGTGCCGCTATTCTTGCGCCTAAACTAATAACTCTATTGAGGAGCATTTCGAGCACGACCGGCCCACCGTGAGCTTGCAGTTCAAGCACGTCCTCGCCTGTAAACGAACCGGGTGAGTTGAAATAGAGCGCTATCCCTTGGTCAATAACATCTTCGTCGTCGCTAAAATCCGAATAGGTCGCCAGCCGTGGCTCGGGTATCTCTCCCAGGATCTGACGACTAATCTCTTTTACACCGGGACCAGAAACACGAATGATACCGATACCACCTCTGCCTGGAGCAGTTGCCCTGGCAGCTATCGTGTCTTTGATATAAGGCATCTATTTAGGGGGTAACAGCGATCGTTGTCAGGAAGCTTTGTCTAACTGTCTGGTCACATAAACTTGCTGAAGGATCGACAAGATATTGTTAACAAGCCAGTACAGAACAAGACCGGATGGAAACCACAAGAAAAAGAAGGTAAACATAATAGGCATGAACTTGAAAACCTTTGCCTGCACGGGGTCAGGTGGTTCCGGCTGCATTCGTTGCGTCAAGAACATGGAGATACCCATCAATATCGGGAGGATAAAGTACGGGTCCATCGCTGACAGGTCATAGATCCACAAAAAGAAAGGTGCCTGGCGCAGCTCAACACTTTCCATCAGCGTCCAGTAAAGGGCAAGAAACACTGGCATCTGCAACAAAATAGGCAAGCAACCACCCAACGGGTTCGCTCCCTCTTTCTTGTACAATTCCATCATTGCCTGGGAGAATTGCTGGCGATCATCACCAAAACGTTCTTTCAGGCGGGCCATTTCAGGCTGGAGCTTGCGCATCTTTGCCATCGACCTGAAGCTCGCTGCCGATAAGGGGTAAAGGCAGGATTTAACGATTATCGTGAGGCCAATAATTGCAAGACCCCAGTTCCCAACAAACGAATGAATGCCCGTAAGCATGAAAAACAGAGGTTGGGCCAGCCACCAGAGAAAGCCGTAATCAGTTGTTAGCTCAAGCCCCGTTGCTATCTCTTCAAGTCTGTACTGGTCTTTCGGCCCGGCATAAAAGCTGGCTCCAATGGTCCCTGTCTCTCCCGGGGCTATCGTGACCGGAGGTGTGGTGAGCCCAAATAGATAAATATCCTGATCTTTTAATTTTCGGCTACGGTAGGTATTTCCAATAACCTCACGGGGCACCCAGGCACTCACGAAGTAGTGCTGTACCATGGCGATATAACCCTCATCAAGAGTCAGCTTGTAGCTTTCCTCCTCGATGTCATCAAATTCCAGCTTCCTATATAACTCCTCCTCTGAACGGGTGGCACCGCCAACGTAAGGCTGCATTCCCATCACATTTTCTGATGTAGACGCAGGGCTCTGGCCGTCCCGCTTGATTTGCGCGAATAGTCCACCTTTCCAGGGATCAGGACCCAAATTAGTGATGTGGTAGTCCACATCAATCAGGTATTCCCCACGCGTAAAGTGGTAACTTTTAAGAATCCTGCTGCCATCCTGTTGGACTGTGGTCAAGGTAACAGACAGCTCCGGTGCGTTACCCATTTCAAAAGAAGTACTGTCGGCGGTGAAAGTCGGCCTAAACCCTTGTTTATCTGTGCCGCTCGGGCCAATGAGTCCACTCTGCGCAACATATAAATTCTTGGGGTCTACCAGGACAAAAGGAACGTCAGGCGTTTCTAACTGCGCCGGATACTTCGGTAGGGCCACACTAACAATATCACCGCCCAGGGTATCGATCTTGACGACCAGCACATCGGTCGTGACCGTCACAAGATTTCTGGGTACCTGAACCTCCGCTATTTTTGGCGCTATATCTTCGCCTTCCAGAGAGGGAACGATATCTGCTTGACCCACCTGGGTTGATTCGGAAATTGTCGGCAGTATGTCTCCGAATGAAGATGGCTCGTTGCTAACGACTGACTCAGCTGGCGTTTGGGTCGAGCCCTGATAATAGTCTTCGTTCCACGCCAGAATAAGCATGTAGGAGGTCACTGCCAGGCCCAACAGGATTAGTACGCGTTGAATATCCATTTAAATTCCCTCTTCAACTGTACTGGGTTGCTGGTCAGTGGGTACAGGGTCATATCCACCAGGATGAAAAGGGTGACATTTACCGACTCGAACTGCTGTCATTCCCAGGCCTCTAATCACGCCGTGAGACTCTATGGCTTCTGTACTGTAGGCAGAACAAGAGGGATGAAAACGACAACGTGGTCCAAGAAAGACACTGATCGTCAATTGGTAGAATCGAATGAGTGACACTAAAGCTCGTTTCATATCTTACGTAATTACCTAAGTTTCTCAGCGAGGGACGTAAAGGAATTTTGTAGATGCCCTGTAAGATCCACTTCGGCATTGAGTTTTGGCCGTGTCAACACCACGATATCCCATCCTAATTCGTGTTCTGGCGCAATCTTGCGAAATGTTTCCCTGATTCTGCGCTTAACTTTACTGCGCTGAACCGACCCAGGAATACTCTTTTTGCTTACGATCATGCCCAGGCGATTAAATCCCCGGGTGTTTTGCTTTGCAAGAAGCAACAACGAAGCAGAGCTAATTCGAGCTTCGTTGTTGTCAAACACTGCATCAAATTCATAGGAATGTGCCAGTCGATGACTTAAAGGGAAGCTCTGATTCAGCTGTTTTTGGATAGCGATGGCACTCGCCTCAAAGGCCAGTCGGGTTAGCGCAAGGGCCCTGTATCAGGCGGAAAGTATTTTACGGCCTTTAGCTCTGCGCCTTTTTATAACCAGACGTCCACCCTTGGTGGCCATCCTGGCGCGGAAGCCATGGGTTCTTTTCATTTTAAGAACGCTGGGTTGGAATGTTCGCTTCATGATAATTACCCGGTAATTCGATGTCGAAAAGGAGCGCGATTCTAAAGAAGATGTGGGGTTAGGTCAATTCCATGTTTATGGGGGTTTCTGAAAATCAGTGTATTTCTTATAAATAAAATTCTTATATATATATAATTTATTATTACTATTTTTATTATAGGCCGCTTTCCTGTGTGTAAGTAGGCATTATGTTTGGATATCAATGGTTTATAAGCTTAATAACTACCGTGTTATCCGGTGTCTTAACACTGGGTAGCCTGTGTAAAAACTGGTGGTAAATAAGAGACTTATCCACAGACCCAACAGGTTTACTAAGGGGGTGGGTTTAACCCACAGCTTATCCACAGGTTAACCACCGGTTAGGCAGTGCGTTTGTGCATAAATAACTGAAAAATAAATACTTTTCGGGATTTTTTTTACATCATTTGCTTGGCTTGAATGGTGAAATCAAGTTACTATCCTTTCGTGCTTCAAGCATTATCAGGTGCCTCGATTTACCACTGAACCAGTTCATCTCGGTAGAGAAAATCCAAGCAAAGCAAGAAACACGAACAATAATTAGCATAGCTATTATGGGGGTATTGTGGGGGCCAAAACTTGGCAGAAGTGTCTTGATAAGCTTGAAGATGAACTATCTTCTCAGCAATTTAATACCTGGATAAGGCCATTGCAGGCGGTTGGCGATGATGACAACGTTAAGTTACTGGCGCCAAACAGGTATATCAAGGATCAGGTTAACACTCAGTTCCTGGATAGAATTCGGGAACTGCTATCAGAAAATGGTTCAGGGTCTGTAGCGCTGGAGATTGGCAGTAGTGGTAGGCTGGTTGAGGGAAAATCCGAAGCATCTAACACCTTTGCGGCGCGGGAGCGTTTCTATCCGCTGTTGGATCTCAATAAAGCGTTTACGTTTGATACCTTTGTGGAAGGTCGTTCTAATCAAATAGCCAGAGCAGCTGCACTGCAGGTTTCAGAGAATATTGGTGGCTCTTCATATAACCCGCTGTTGCTCTATGGAGGAGTTGGGCTCGGCAAGACTCACCTGATGCATGCGGTGGGTAATTCCATCGCCGATCGTCACCCGAATTTGAAGGTGGCTTACATGTACTCGCAGCGATTTATGGAAGACATGGTTAGGGCCATCGAGCACGGTACCATGGGTGATTTCACGCAATACTACCGGTCTGTCGACGTGCTCTTGATGGATGATATTCAGTTTCTGGCAAAGGGAATGAAAACTCAGGAGGAATTCTTCCATGTTTTCAATAGGTTACAAGAAGACGGAAGCCAAATTGTGTTGACCTGCGACCGCTATCCGAAGGAGATTGAGGGGCTGGAACCCCGTCTGGAGAGTCGGTTTGTCTGGGGTATGACTGCTCCGGTTGAGCCACCCGATCTGGAAACCCGGGTAGCGATTCTACTGAAGAAAGCAGAGATCGATCAGGTGCACCTGCCGAGCGAATCAGCCTTTTTCATAGCGGAAAGAATTAGATCAAACGTGAGGGAGCTGGAAGGCGCATTGAAGCGTGTTATTGCCAACTCAAACTTTACAGGCGAAGCAATTAGCAACGAGCAGGTTCGGGAGTCGCTCCGGGACTTGCTGGCGATCCAGGATCGGCAGATCGGAGTGGATAACATACAGAAAACAGTTGCTGACTATTATAAAATTCGCCTTGGTGACCTTCACTCAAAAACACGAACCCGATCAATCGCGAGACCAAGGCAGGTTGCCATGGCATTGGCAAAAGAGCTGACTAATCACAGTCTGCCGGAAATTGGCAATGCCTTTGGTGGCAGGGATCACACTACGGTCCTTCACGCGTGTCGCAAGATCGAGGAACTTAAGGAAAGTAACCGGGACATCAGGGAGGATTACAATAATCTCCTACGTTTGTTAACTTCCTGAGCGCGGCTTTGATGAAGTTTTGAACCGGTTGATGTCATTGGATGTCGAATGAAATTTACGATTGCTAGAGAAAAACTGCTCGATCCACTACAGCTTACCAGCGGTGTGGTGGAGCGTCGTCAAACGAGCCCGGTTCTCGCGAACCTCCTGCTTAATCTCGAAGAAGATAGGTTGGTCATTACAGGTACTGACCAGGAAGTTGAACTTACAGTAGTGATTACTGATGTTGTAGTTGATTCTCCTGGTGAGGTGACTGTGCCTGCGCGGAAACTGTTGGATATCTGCAAGAGCCTTCCCGATGGAGCGGAGATGTCTGCTAACCTCGAGGGCAACCGCGTTGCAGTTGATAGTGGGCGGTTTAATTCGTTTCTCGCGACATTACCTGTTAGTGAGTTTCCCAATATTGAGACCGGTGTCTATGAAGTATCGATAGCGCTGTCAGTTGAGGATCTAAAGAGGCTGTTACGGCGCACCAGTTTTGCGATGGCACAACAGGATGTTCGCTACTTTTTCAACGGCGTGCTGTTGGAAGTCCTGGATGGAGTAGTGAGGTTTGTTGCGACCAATGGGCAAAGACTTGCGACGAGTTTTGTCAGTACGGGTGCCCAGGGTAGTCACCAGTTCATCATTCCAAGAAAGGGCGTGGCAGAGTTGGTCCGGGTTCTCGATGAAGATTCGGGAGAACCGGTTACGCTTAATTTCACAGCGAATCATATGCAGGTAGACCGTGGCAATGTTAGGCTGATCACAAAGCTGATTGACGCAACTTATCCGGATTACTCACGGGCGATCCCGAGTGGCGGTGATAAAGTAGTCATTGCTGATCGGCAATTATTGAAGGAAGCGCTATCCAGGACAGCGATTTTGTCGAATGAGCTATACAGGAACGTCAGGTTGATGTTGCGTCCCGGGAAGTTGGATATGCACGCCAACAACCCGCTACAGGAAGAGGCAGAGGAAACTGTTACGGTAGAATATGAAGGAGACAGCCTCGACATTGGCTTCAACGTTAGTTACCTGATTGAGGCGCTATCAGCCATGAAGGGGGATAAAGTCAGGATGACGTTTAGCGACCAGGGTAGCGCCTGTCTATTGGAAGACCTGGATGAAGCTGAGTCGTTGTATGTGATTAGTCCGATGGTGTTGTAACGAGATACATTAGATAGTGAGCGCTTGCTTACTTGTTAGATACGGTGGAATAAGAGTATGAAGTTTTCAGTTAACCGTGAGCTATTGCTGAAGCCGCTTCAGCAGGTTGCGGGCGTCGTAGAACGACGACAAACATTGCCAGTATTATCGAACTTATTGGTACAGGTCAGTGGTAACCAGCTGTCCATGACTGGTACCGATCTGGAAGTAGAGCTGATCGGGCGGCTGGAGGTCGTTACGCCAGAAGATGGTGAAATCACCGTGCCGGCGCGAAAGTTAGTCGACATCTGTCGTGAAATACCCGAAAAGGCAGATATCGAGTTCTCGCTGAATGAAAACCGGTTGCAAATACGGTCCGGTAGATTTAGGTCAACCCTATCGACACTACCGGCCGTTGATTTTCCTTCAGTGGATCAATCTAGTCCTGAAATGACAGCGGAGCTGGACAGTAAGTCCTTTAAAAAACTGCTCGACCAGACGGCCTTTGCGATGGCGCAGCAGGATGTTCGTTACTTTCTTAATGGGACGCTAATAGAGCTCGGAAACAACCACGTCCGTGCGGTAGCAACCGATGGGCATCGATTGGCAATGAGTGATGTGGAGCAGGAGGGTATTGAAGGGCCAACAAAGCAGGTCATTGTGCCACGCAAAGGCGTCATTGAGATCCAGCGCCTGCTCCAGGAAGTGGAGGATAGGGTAGCCGTTTCAATTGGCAATAGTCATCTCTGTGTGACGTCCTCTATGTTTACGTTGACTACCAAACTGGTGGATGGCAAGTTCCCGGACTATGACAGGGTGATACCGAAGGATGGAGACAAGGTCGTTCTTGCGGATAAGCAGGAGCTTCGACAGGCGCTAAGTCGCACGGCTATTCTGTCTAATGAAAAGTTCCGTGGTATCCGTGTGTCGATTTCAACGGGTCAACTACAGCTTTCTGCCAATAATCCGGAACAAGAGGAGGCGGAAGAAACGGTGTCTGTTGATTATCAGGGAGATAGTCTTGAAGTAGGCTTCAATGTTAGTTACTTACAGGACGTTCTTGGTGTTATTGGTAACGACAAAGTCAGGTTGACCCTGCACGATGCTAACAGCAGTGCCGTCCTGGAAGACCCGGAACGTGAAGATGCCGTCTACGTAGTCATGCCTATGAAGTTATGAGCCTGAAATGGCTCGAAGCCAGGCATTTCAGAAACCTCACCCATATCTCGGTAGATCTTGACCCTGGCTTAAACCTCCTTTTCGGTGACAATGGGAGTGGCAAGACCAGTCTCCTCGAATCCAGCTATTTTCTTTCTACCGCCAGGTCCTTTCGTGACACAGGCCTTGACCCTGTTATCCAGCGTGGAGCCCAGGATTGTCTTTTGCGCGGGAAAGTACAGTCAGGGAGTATGGAGCATCATATTGGCATCAGTCGCAATCTTGGCGGTAGCCGGGAAATAAAAATCAATAGTGAAACAACGAAGAAGTCCTCCGAGCTGGCAAGACTGCTGCCGACGTTGATTTTGGGGCCGCATTCTGTGGACTTGCTGATAGGTTCGCCAACACTACGCCGCCGGTTCCTGAACTGGGGATTGTTTCACGTGAAACCAGGGCGAGTGGATTCTGATTTATCGAATTCCAGCTTTACGGCAACAGGCACTTCATCCATCGATTTTCCGGTGAATTGGGAGGAGGCTAATCGCTGCCTTCGCCAACGCAATATGCTACTCAGGCGATATGCTGCTAATTCTGAGACCGGGAGCGTCAAGGAATTGGAAACCTGGTCTGATCGTCTGGCGACCTATGCGAACCAAATAGACCTGCAAAGGACGCAGTATGTTGAATTATACCGGCCCTTGTTTACCGAAATCGTTCAGCAACTGGCGGGCATTGATGATGTGACGTTCGATTACTACCGGGGTTGGCACCGGGAGGCTGATCTTATGGATATTTACTTAAAAGAGGCTGATCTTGATCAAAAAAGAGGCTTTACACAGAAGGGATTTCAGCGCGCAGATGTTAGAATAACCGTATCAGGACAGCCAGCTGCCAAAGTCTGTTCGCGAGGTGAGCTCAAATCGCTTGTTTGGGCGATGATTTTGGCGCAGGGCTCGCTGGCTAGCGATACTGGCACATCAGGAGGCGGCAGGGGAACACTCTACCTGGTCGATGATTTATCGTCCGAGTTCGATGAAGAGCATCGAAGTAGGGTATGCAAGTTTCTTGTAGAAACAGGACAACAGGTACTGCTTACTGGCGTAGAGGAAAAGCCTCTGCTGGCCGCCTGTAAGAATCAGTATGGCCGCTTGTTTCACGTGAAACATGGTGAAGTAGAAGTACAGGAGCATTAAATGACAGATAGTAAATCTTACGACTCCTCCAGCATTAAGGTTCTAAAGGGCCTGGATGCGGTTAGAAAGAGGCCGGGTATGTATATCGGTGATACCGATGATGGAACCGGTTTGCACCATATGGTCCAGGAGTTAGTCGATAACTCCATTGACGAGGCGCTGGAGGGGCATTGCTCGGACATCAGGGTTTTGATTCACCCGGACGAGTCCATTACTGTTTCTGACGATGGACGGGGAATACCCACCGATATCCACGAGGAAGAGGGCAAGTCAGCTGCGGAAGTCATTATGACGGTCCTGCACGCGGGCGGAAAGTTCGATGACAGCAACTATAAGGTGTCCGGTGGTCTCCACGGTGTTGGTATATCGGTAGTTAACGCCTTGTCGTCTGAACTCAACCTGACGATTTGGCGTGAAGGTAAGATATGGGAACAGACCTATCACGATGGTGTGCCCGCTTTTCCACTCCAGGTTGTTGGTGAAACCAACGCAACGGGTACCAGTTGCCGATTCAAGCCATCACCCGAGACCTTTAGCAATATAGAGTTTCATTACGACATCCTGGCGAAAAGGCTTAGGGAGCTGTCGTTCCTGAATTCAGGAGTGTCGATCCAGTTGACCGATGAGCGCAGCGGTAAGCACGAAAAATTTAATTATGACGGTGGGCTACGAACTTTTGTCGAATTTCTGAACACCAACAAGACGCCGATCAATGACATTTTTCATTTTGCAGTAGACCGGGAAGATGGGACAGGCGTAGAGGTTGCGCTTCAATGGAACGATTCTTATCAGGAAACCGTATTGGCATATACCAATAATATTCCTCAGGGTGATGGCGGTACTCACCTCGCTGGTTTTAGAGGTGCGCTGACCAGAAGTCTCAATAATTATATCGAGCGTGAAGGGTTCGCAAAGAAGTCTGATATCAATGCAACAGGGGATGATGCCCGTGAAGGGTTAACCGCGATTATTTCCGTGAAGGTACCAGATCCCAAGTTTTCCTCTCAAACCAAGGAAAAACTGGTGTCTTCAGAGGTAAAGACAGCCGTAGAGCAGGAAATGGGGAGTTATTTTTCAGAGTATTTGCTTGAGAAACCGCAGGAAGCGAAAGCCATTGTGCAAAAGATGATTGATGCCGCCAGGGCCCGTGAAGCAGCCCGTAAGGCAAGAGAGATGACTCGGCGTAAAGGGGCGCTTGATATCGCGGGGTTGCCCGGGAAATTGGCAGATTGCCAGGAGAAAGATCCTGCTAACTCGGAGATTTACCTGGTGGAGGGTGATTCTGCCGGGGGCTCTGCTAAGCAAGGTCGGGACAGGAAAAACCAGGCGATATTGCCGCTTAAGGGCAAGATTCTGAATGTCGAGAAGGCCAGGTTCGATAAGATGTTGTCGTCTGTCGAGGTGGGAACACTGATTACGGCACTGGGGTGCGGAATAGGAAGAGATGAATTCGACCCGGACAAACTCAGGTACCACAGAATTATCATCATGACGGATGCTGATGTTGACGGCGCACATATCCGTACGCTGCTTCTTACCTTTTTCTTCAGACATATGCCTGAACTCATCGAGCGTGGACATCTGCTGATTGCGCAGCCCCCTTTGTACAAAATGAAGCGTGGTAAATCAGAGCGATACATTAAGGATGAAGGTGAGTTAACTCGATACCTTCTGGAAGTGGCTCTTGAGGATGCCAGTCTTGATCGAGGCAATGGTGAAGTGGTGAGTGGTGGAGAGCTGCGAGACCTCGCCGAGCGCTACTACACAATTCAAACCATGATGAAGCGATTGGACCGGGTATATCCTCTTCCAGTGCTTGGAGAGATGATCTACCTTCCCCGGCTCAAATCGGAACAGTTAAAAGAGGAGACGGTAGTACAGGCGTGGACCGAAAAACTGGAAACCAAACTTTCATTTTTCAATACCCCACGAATTCAATATGAAGTTACGGTTCAGGAAGACAGAGACAGGCACCTTTATTACCCGCACGTAACTACTGTACGAAACGGAGTGAGGCGTCATTATGTGCTTAATCGGGATTACTTTGCGTCGGCTGACTACGAGGCCTTTGCAGGTTTCCAGGAACGAACCACTGACCTTTTGCACGAAAACGGGCAGGTCCGAAAAGGTGAAAAATCTGAAAACGTGCCTGGGCTCGCTGAGGCGCTGGGATGGTTGCAAACGGAAGCACTAAGGGGACAGACTCGCCAAAGATACAAAGGACTTGGTGAGATGAATCCTGATCAGCTTTGGGAAACGACTATGGATCCCAGCAGCAGAACAATGCTACGGGTGACTATTGAAGATGCGATTGCGGCGGACCAGGTGTTTACAACCTTAATGGGTGACCAGGTTGAACCGCGACGGGAGTTTATTGAGCAAAATGCGCTAGCCGTTGCTAACCTTGACGTGTAGCGTGTGATAACTGCAATTTGATATCAGGACGTCATGTCCTGCGCGAACGCGAGCAGGTCACTGAAAATGTATTCATGGTGCGGACGTAGTTGCTGAGTCTCGGTGCCGTTTCCAGTCAGCACCAGGATACCCTTGCAGCCAGCTGACGCAGCTGCTCTAAGATCTTTTAGTGAGTCACCGACATAGTAACCTTCCTCTAGATTCAATTGGTGGGTGGTTGCCAGGTCTTCCAACAACCCAGGGTTTGGTTTACGACACCAGCAATTCTCGTCTGGATGGTGCGGACAAAATTTGATATCAACGATCCTGCCACCTGCTGCTTCAACTTCATGAACCAGCTTTTCGTGAATGCGATCTAGAGCATTGAGTGTCAATTTACCTCGAGCGATACCCGCCTGGTTGGTGGCGATATAGACATCGATATTGTTGGACGTAAGTAGCGCGATAGCTTCGAGGGATCCCGAAATCGGCATCCATTCATCGGCGGACTTGATATAGTCCGTCGAGTCCTGGTTGATGACACCATCACGATCGAGAATAACGAAAGAAGCCATAACTGAACTCCATTGAGCAGTATTACTATTGTAGGAGCGAGAAATCAGCAACTTCAAGGAATTGTTGTCGTAATTTCTGGAGAAGTCCCAGACGGTTTTTCCTCACCTTTTCGTCTTCCGCCATGACCATCACCTCATCAAAGAAGTGATCAACTGGCTCCTGAAGTACCGCCAGCTTCTCCAATTTTGCTCCGGCGCCTTTACTCTTGCTGAGATCCAGTTTGTTCAGCGCACGACCTAGCGCAATCTCAGCCTCATCGGTCGCAACGGAAGCGTCGAAACTACTGGCAAGGTCGCTCGGGCCTGCTTTTTTGAGAAAGTTTGCTACCCGCTTGTTTGCTGCGACGATGCTTTTCGCCGCTGGTCCATTGCGAAAGGACTGCAGCGTTCGAACAACGTCGTCAATCGCTAACAGATTGACAGAGGTGCTCGCGCTGTTTGTCGCTGCTTCAACCACATCGCCTGGAATTCCCTGTTCCTGATAGTAGCTGGTTAATCTTTCGACGATGTAATTTGAAACATTAACGGTGTCAAAGGCCCTTCCATAAATCCTGGAGGCCTCATTCAGACAGTCATTCAGAGGAATATTTAGCTGGTTTTCTACGCAAATTCGTATGACACCGAGAGATTGGCGGCGCAGCGCGAACGGATCCCTGGAACCCGTCGGGGGTTGGTTGATGCCAAAGATCCCGGTTAGACTGTCGATCTTGTCCGCTAGCGCAACACAGGAAGCCACATCAGAGGTTGGCAAGATACCCCCACTTTGTGTGGGTCTGTAGTGTTGGGCGATCGCAATGCAAACTTCCTCTGTTTCTTTGTCGTGCCTGGCATAGTAACTACCCATGGTTCCCTGAAGGTCCGGAAACTCGCCGACCATATCACTAACCAGATCCGCTTTGCAGAGCTTGCCCGCCCGCTTTGCAGCGTCGGTGTCTGAACCAAGCTGCTGGGCTATGTAGGCAGCCAGCGCAGCTATTCGGTCGCATTTTTGCGCATAGGTTCCTAGGTCAGCCTGGAACACAACGTTCTCTAGCCGTGCAGATTTTTGCTCCAGTGAAGTTCGAGTGTCCTGATCGAAGAAAAATGCGGCATCTGCAAGACGAGGCCTTATGACCCGTTCGTTACCAGCAACGACCTGTGAACTATCCAGACTTTCAATATTGGAAATAGTGATAAACCTGGGAACGAGCTTCCCGTTGTTATCAACCAGGTGGAAATAACGCTGGTGTTCTTTCATTGCAGAAATCAGCACCTCTGGCGGTACATTCAAAAACGAGCTGTCAAATCCACCGGCGAGTGCCCTTGGCCACTCTACAAGAGACGTGACTTCATTAAGTAAATCCTCATCGATTTCCAGATGGGCTTTCTCCCGGGCGGCGAGGTCGACAACTTGCTCCCGGATCAGATTCTTACGCTCGGTAAAGTCTGCCAGGACATAGTTTGTCCTGCACAACTCTACATAGTCGTTAGCTTTAGTGATCTCAAACTGACCACCGGACATGAATCGATGGCCCGAACTCGTGTTGCTAGCCTCTTTGCCCAGAAGTTGAATGGGAATGACTGAGCTTCCGTACAGGCAAACGAGCCACTGCACCGGTCGAACGAACTCCAATCTGCTTTTACCCCATCGCATTCTTCTGTCAACGGGTAGGGCAGTTACGGCCGACCCGAGCAGCTCTTCCAGCAGGGATGGTAAATCAAGACCGCTTTTTATTGCCCGATAGACGAGATAGTCGCCCTTGTTAGTTGTAATGGTGTCAAGCTGTGATGGGTCAGCCACGTCGCAACCCCTCATGAATCCAGCGAGTGCCTTGGTCGGTTCCCCATCGTCATCAAACGCAGACTTAACCGCAGGCCCACGCTTCTCTACATTCTGGTCTGGCTGTCGGTCCGCAAGGTCGTGAACCAGGATGCCGAGTCTTCGTGGGGTGGCGAAGCTTTCAACCTTTCCGTGTGATAACTCGGCCTGGTTAAGTCCTGCCTCGATATTTTGTTGTAGCGCTTCACGCAGATTGTTCAGGGATTTGGGCGGAAGCTCTTCAGTACCGACTTCAAGTAACAGCGTATTAGTTGGCACGCTTGAGCTCCTTCTCTACAAATGCTCGGGTATCATCGTCAGCAAGTGGGAAGCCGAGTACCTGTCTTGAGTCAAAGTACTTTTGCGCGACCCCGCGGGACAGGGCTCTTACTCTCAAAATAAACCTTTGACGCTCGGTGACCGAAATGGCGTGACGCGAATCCAGAAGGTTGAAGGCATGGGAAGCTTTCATGACGAATTCGTAGGCCGGTAGCGGTAAGTTGGCTTCCAGTAGGCGAGTGGTTTCTTTCTCGCAAAAATCGAACTGAGCGAACAGGGCATCGACATCTGCCAGGTCAAAATTGAAACGGGACATCTCGACCTCATACTGGTGATAGACGTCTGCGTAGGTGATCTTCTTATCGCCATTCTCGGTCCAGACAAGGTCCTTA
>Ga0209140_1000933_pt1 | contig 15737 bp, 16 predicted proteins | sample SaaInlV_120m_DNA_3_FD_184666 | JGI IMG/M metagenome (GOLD analysis project Ga0209140, IMG submission 184666) | Marine microbial communities from expanding oxygen minimum zones in the Saanich Inlet - Saanich Inlet SI073_LV_100m_DNA (SPAdes) (version 2) | ecosystem: Environmental > Aquatic >... | reverse complement strand
ACAATATTCTTCTCGTACGTACCCCTCTTACTCACTGCTCCAGGATCTTCTCCCCCGTGACCGGGATCAATTGCAACAGTTATGACTCTTATGGCTGCAGAAGGTTCCTTGCTGCCAGCTATAGTTGTACTTGGTTTTCTATCGGACTGAATATGCTCAGAAGCGCTTGCCTGTGCGGATTTTATTGCCCCTTCATTTATTAATGTCATTAAAGGGTCTGGTGGAGAAGTAGGGTAAATATCCAGGACCAAGCGATGACCATAATCTCCTACAGGTTTAAGTATAAACGCCTGTGGTTTAACCTCACTTTTTAGATCCAGTACAAGCCGTAAAACTCCTAATTTAAATTGGCCAACACGAAGTGCACGAATATATAAGTTATCGGCGCTTACCTTTCCAGGTAATTTTTTTATTTCAGATGTAAGCGCAACATCTATTAAATCCAGAACCACTCGATCTGGGTTTTTAAGTAAAATAAGGGAGTAATTTATTGGGGTATCTGATTCTAGCGTAAGGCGGGTATATTCAGATGCCGGCCAAATACGAGTAGAATTAACTGTTGTGTTAGCAGAAACAGAAGAAACAAATAAAGAGAGCTGGGATGCCACTAGTATCAATAGGACATAAAATTTTGCTGAAAACAGAGCCCTCAGACAATCAGTTGATGTTCTAATTAAGGGTTCCTTTTGACCTGCCAATCTTTCAAACACTGTCTGCCAACCTCCGTACCAGCCTGAATTTCAATTCTGCGTCCTGTTTCGATTATAGTAAAAGAAATTCGTATATCAGCTATAGGCAATAGTTTCTCGGCTTTTTCGGGCCACTCTACCAGACAAATTGAATTTTCATTAAAATATTCACGAAAACCAGCTTCTTCCCATTCTATCGGGTCAGTGAAGCGATAGAAATCAAAGTGATAGAAGTATAACCTAGATATTTTATAAAGCTCAACCAAATTATATGTAGGACTTTTTACTTTTCCTTCATGACCTAAGCCACGTAAGATTCCTCTTGCAAGTGTTGTTTTGCCTGCGCCAAGGTCGCCCTTTAGAAAAATAATAAGTCCTGGACGCAATATAGTTGCAATTTCTGCACCAAAAGTCAGAGTTATAGGTTCACTCTCAAGGTGGCATGTTGTACCTGAATTGTTATGATAAGAACTATGCAAAATAATATTTCCAATTATCCTCTTACAGACTTAGTCTCTTTGACAAGTGATATCAAGATTTGGAGCAGAGAGCTTGGGTTTCAAGAAACCGGTATCTCTGATGCCAAGGCCGAGAAATCACATGTTGAGAGAGGTTTGTTGGCGTGGTTAAATGAAGGTTATCACGGCAACATGGATTATATGGCAAAACATGGCATTAAGCGCTCTCATCCAGACAAATTAATACCAGGCACGCTGCGAGTAATTTCGGTACGGATGAATTATTTGCCACCTAAAACAAAAAACAGCTGGCAAGTGATAGAAGATAGTGAGAAAGCATTTATATCTCGTTATGCTCTTGGCCGAGATTATCACAAGGTGTTGCGTGGCCGATTACAAAAGCTTGCTGATAAAATAACCGCTCAAATAGGCCATTGTAACTATCGTGTGTTTTCTGATAGCGCTCCTGTTATGGAAGTGGAGTGGGCGCAAAGGTCTGGCCTTGGATGGCGCGGGAAGCACACTCTATTGCTCTCGCGTGAAGCTGGTTCAATGTTTTTCCTCGGGGAAATATATACTGATTTGCCGCTACCTGTAGACGATCCTATCGATAACCACTGCGGAACTTGTAGGAAATGTATTGATATATGCCCTACTAAAGCCATCATAGAGCCCTACCGATTAGACGCAAGGCGATGCATTTCCTATCTTACTATCGAAAATAAAGGCAGTATTCCAGAGTCCTTGCGACCGCTTATTGGAAACCGGGTCTATGGGTGTGATGATTGCCAGCTAGTTTGTCCTTGGAATAAATATGCTGCGGTTACCGGGGAAAGTGATTTTTCTGTACGTAATGGCTTGGATAACGCATCCCTAGTTGAGTTATTTAGCTGGAATAAAGAAGAATTTAATACTAGGCTTGCTGGTAGCCCAATCCGCCGAATCGGGCATGAACAATGGCTCCGAAATTTGGCAGTAGGATTAGGCAACGCTTCATTCTCAAAAAATATCTCTGATGCATTAAAGGCTCGATATAACGATGACTCGCCTTTGGTTCGTGAGCATGTGCAGTGGGCTTTAAGGCAACATGAGCCTACAGACGAATCGAAACAAAATGGTCTGTCCTAACAAGCCAGACCAGAGAATAGCTAAGAATAATTTGATACAAAACAATAGTCTCGGAATATATAAGGCTTAAGGCCTCCTATTGGAACCCAGCCTACAGTTTCACCAATAGTTGAGTCCAGATTGAAGTATTATTTAATCATTTCTGTTTCTTCGTGCTTAGGATCAAATGGCATTTGATCAATTGTGGCAGCGTTATTAACCATATTTTTATTATCAATTTGCAGTCCCTGGAAATCATAAAGCACATTATCGACCAAGTGTGAGGGTTGTACGTTACGTAATGCAGTAAACATGGTTTCCAGTCTTCCTGGAAATTTTTTGTCCCATTCCCGCATCATGTCTTTAATTACCTGACGCTGTAAGTTCTTCTGTGATCCGCATAAATTACAAGGAATAATGGGAAATTCCTCAGCATCTGCATAAGCTTCTAGGTCTTTTTCTTTACAATAAGCAAGTGGACGAATCACAATGTGCTGCTGGCTATCATTTATTAATTTAGGGGACATGGCCTTAAGCTTTCCACCATAAAAAAGATTAAGAAACAATGTTTCAAGAATATCATCTCGGTGATGGCCTAGCGCAATTTTAGTTGCACCTATTTCACTCGCCACACGATATAGCACGCCGCGTCTTAGGCGCGAACATAGACTGCAGGTGGTTTTCCCTTCAGGAATGATTTTTTTTACTACACTATAAGTATCTTGTTCAATGATACGAAAAGGAACGCCAATTTTAGTAAGGTACTCTGGCAATATATGTTCGGGGAATCCGGGCTGTTTCTGATCTAGATTTACGGCAATTAATTCAAATTTTAGTGGTGCATGCAACTGAAGATTTCGTAGTATATCTAGCAACGCATAGCTGTCCTTGCCACCAGATAGGCATACCATAACCCTGTCTCCTGCCTCAATCATATTAAAGTCTGAGATAGCTGAGCCAACAAGGCGTCTTAATCTCTTATGAAGTTTATTAGCGTTATATCTTTCTTTTTTGGAGCTTATTTCCATTACAATCCTTGTAATTCAAAAGAATAAGTTGCCAAGTCCATTTGGGATAAGGTAAGGCAAATTTTGCAAGATAAATTATTGAATTTATAGAAGGCAGGGTTACCTATATAAACTTAATTAAAACATAGATTGTTATTTGATGGTGAATTTGACTGAATATGAAGCTGTGCTGACAATTTCTATATTGAGGCTGTTTTGTTAGTAAATATATGTTGAGCCGGATTAAAGCTGAGTAGACAATAACAATGCTTAAAACAGGCGGCATATATAAAATATATTGATTATCATTTTAATCTGGTATATTCTCTTCTAAAGAGGACATTAGTAACCTCTTTGTCTTTTATTGTATGCACCGGAGGCTAGGTGCCAAATAAAGGTCTGGCCTAAATCAAAACGAGCTAGCTTAGTATAGGCACTATTGTAAATAAGAAAGGCTTCTATAAATAATATGAACATATTATGAATACTAAGTGTCTACAAATTAAGGTTGTATTTAAGGAGAGGGTCAAACAGCACAGAAAAAATAGCTTTGTCGTATTTAAATAAAAATAATTTAATAAAAAACGGAATTTGATTTTCATCAAAATATTGTATGGGCGCGGGTTAGTTCTAAAGTTGCATAAACAACTAAATAAAGATTAAATCAAGCTTGTGTGAGTATTTTCAGCGTGGTAAAATCCGCCGTTATTTATTTAACTAAGTGGCCAGGTAACTTTATAAAAATATTGGGCCCAATGAACCGTACCTGAATCCGGCAAACGTTCAGAATAATAGATAAATACAGACATTAAATTAATAAATTATATTCTTCACTAAGAATTAGAAATTAAGTGGAGAAATTAAGTGGGAGAAATTATGGGCAGCAAAGTAACGGCTATACTGGTGTGGATCTCAACACTTGTTCTATACCCAAGCGTGGCGGCGGCTGAGAAATTAAGTACGATAAACTTACCAGCGCCAGGATCTCGAATTGCTACTGAAATGTATGACCTGCATATGTATGTAATGTATATATGTGTGGTTATTTTTATTGGTGTGTTTGGGGTTATGTTGTACTCTGTAATTGTTCACAGAAAATCAAAAGGTTTCAAAGCCGCAAATTTTCACCATAGTACAACCGTTGAAATTATCTGGACTATTATCCCGTTCTTCATTCTCTTTGGTATGGCCTTTCCTGCTACACAAACAGTTGTTGATATGAAGGATACTTCTACACCGGATATTACTATTAAAGCTACCGGTTATCAGTGGATGTGGGGCTATGATTATCTGGCAGGGGAAGGAGAGGGTATTAAATTTCTCAGTAAAATGTCTACCCCTAGGGAACAAATCAGAAATGAAGCTCCTAAAGGCGAGAACTATATACTAGAAGTTGATAACAATGTAGTGGTTCCAGTTGGGAAAAAGGTTCGTCTACTTCTTACTTCAAATGATGTTATTCATGCATGGTCGGTACAGCAATTAGGTGTTAAACAAGATGCTATTCCGGGATTCATACGTGATGCCTGGTTTAAAGCAGATAAACCAGGGGTATATCGTGGTGTATGTTCAGAGTTATGCGGTAAAGAACATGCCTATATGCCAATAGTTGTGGAAGTATTGGCAGAAAATGAATACTCACAATGGGTGGCTTCCCAAAATCAAGCGTCAGCGGAGCCAGCTATTGATGTCAATAAAGAATTTACAATGGATGAGCTAAAAGCTACCGGTGAAAAAGTATATGCCGGTAATTGTGCCGCCTGCCATCAGGCTAATGGTAAAGGAATATCTGGGACATTCCCCGGTCTAGATGGATCAAAAATCGCAGTTGGACCGAAGGCTGACCATATAAAAATGGTAGTAAATGGTAAGGCAGGTACTGCAATGGCCGCATTTAAGCATTTGTCAGATGTTGATATTGCCGCAGTAGTTACCTATGAACGAAATGCATGGGGTAATACAACGGGCGACATAGTGCAGCCTTCAGAAATTAAAGCATTCAGAAATTAAAGCATTCAGAAATTAAGGAACGAGGAGAATATTATGGCAGCAGTACACCATCCTGATAATGGCATAGACCATGAACATGAGCATCATGGGCCTCCTAGCGGAATCATGCGCTGGTTAACCACTACTAATCACAAAGATATCGGTACGCTATACCTCTGGTTTAGCTTTGCGATGTTCTTAACCGGTGGCGTAATGGCGCTAACTATTCGCTCTGAATTATTCCAGCCGGGGTTACAAATTGTCGAGCCGGAATTTTTTAATCAACTCACCACATTACATGGCTTGGTAATGGTGTTTGGTGCAATTATGCCGGCTTTTGTTGGTTTTGCTAACTGGCAAATACCAATGATGATCGGTGCTCCAGATATGGCTTTTGCTCGTATGAATAACTGGAGTTTCTGGTTACTGCCACCGGCAGCTTTATTACTGATTAGTTCATTCTTTGTACCTGGTGGAGCAGCTGCAGGTGGTTGGACACTATATCCACCACTTTCTGTCCAGATGGGTATGGGTATGGACATGACTATATTTGCTGTTCATATACTGGGTGCTTCATCCATTATGGGGTCAATCAATATTGTCACAACTATTCTAAATATGCGCGCACCAGGCATGACAATGATGAAAATGCCTTTATTTGTGTGGACTTGGTTGATAACAGCATATCTACTATTAGCAGTTATGCCGGTATTAGCAGGCGCAGTAACTATGTTGCTAACAGATCGCCAATTCGGAACTAACTTCTTCAATGCTGCAGGTGGCGGTGATCCAGTCATGTTCCAGCATATATTTTGGTTCTTCGGGCACCCTGAGGTCTATATCATGATTCTGCCGGCGTTTGGAATCGTATCTCAAGTTATTCCGACATTTGCCCGTAAGAAGCTGTTTGGGTATTCTTCGATGGTATATGCTACAGCGTCAATTGCGATTCTTTCATTTATCGTTTGGGCTCATCACATGTTTACAGTGGGTATGCCAGTTACGGCCCAGCTGTTCTTTATGTACGCTACTATGCTGATTGCAATTCCAACCGGAGTGAAGGTATTTAACTGGACTGCTACTATGTGGCGTGGTTCCATGACATTTGAAGCTCCGATGCTGTTTTCTATTGGATTTATCTTCTTGTTTACTATTGGAGGATTTAGCGGCATAGTTCTTGCAATCGTACCTGTAGATATCCAGTTACAAGAAACCTACTATGTGATAGCTCATTTCCATTATGTGTTGGTATCAGGCTCTTTATTTGGCTTATTTGCCGGTACATATTATTGGTTACCAAAATGGACTGGAAACATGTATGACGAAGGTCTGGCCAAAACACATTTTTGGTGCTCTATGATCTTCTTTAATATTACCTTCTTTGTGCAACATTTCTTGGGACTAGCAGGGATGCCTCGGAGAGTTCCGGACTACGCGTTGCAGTTTGCTGATTTCAATATGATATCAACCATAGGTGCATTTGGTTTTGGCTTCAGCCAGTTGATTTTCCTCTACTGCATAATTAAATGTATTCGTGGCGGACAAAAGGCAACTGATGAAGTGTGGGAAGGTGCTGATACATTAGAGTTTACAGATTTACCTTCACCGGCACCGTATCACAGCTTTGAAACAGCTCCAAAGGTAAAGTAGTATGGACAAAGAGTCAAAGAATCAGCGCAACAAAAATATTAAAACTGCGCTGGTTCTTTGGGCAATTGTGTTATTAATTGTAGGTTTATTTTTTAATACACATTGGGGATGAATGTATTACAGCTAAATCTAGTTCTGCTAAAGAAATTGCTGATACTTGCTGTGGTAATGTTTGCATTTGGCTACGCAATGATTCCATTCTACAAGCAGATTTGTGAGGTAGCAGGATTAAATAATTTACTGCAACCAGACACATTAGCAGAAGAAACTCAGCTTGTGGATACAAGCCGAATGTTGACAGTTCAGTTGGATGCAAATACTCGTGGATTGCCATGGGAATTTAAGCCACTGCAATCAACTGTACAGATTCATCCAGGTGAATTAGTTGAAGTAATGTATGAGATTAAGAATAATTCTGAACGTGAAATAATCGGTCAGGCGATTCCAAGCTATGCACCATTATTGGTTTCGCAGTATATAAAGAAGCTAGAGTGTTTTTGTTTTACAAAGCAGGTTTTAAAACCTAATGAAGTAAAGCAAATGCCGGTACAGTTCCTAATAGAACCTGAATTTCCGGGAGATATAGATAGCTTATCAATCTCGTACACATTTTTCGAAATTGGTCTTAGTAATGGTGCAGGCACTAACTAGGATAAGCGCACTAAAAGTAAAATTTGAGAGTAAAAGATAAAAAGCCTGATAAAGCCGGGTATGTACAAGTTGCAAAAGCAGTGTTTTGGGCATTCTCTGGAATAAGAAAAAATACTGATCATGCTGCTGATGTAGAATCACTAACAATGAAGCAAGTAGTAATCGGAGGAATTATCGGTGCTGCTATATTTGTAGGATTTTTATTATTACTGGTTAACTTAATAACAAACTAAGAATTGATTAAAATATTCGCAGGAGAATACCCATGAACCAAGACGCAAATCATTACTATATTCCAACGCCTTCAACCTGGCCTATGACCGGGGCAATTGCCATTTTCTTTATGGGGTTTGGAGCTGCATTTACCGTTAATAAGCTTCCAATTGGATATGGGTTATTGGCAATCGGGTTTGCAATTCTTATTTATATGCTATTTGGTTGGTTTGGAACGGTAGCAAAAGAAAGTGAAGGCGGTAAATTTAATAAGCAGGTCGATAGCTCCTTTCGTTGGGGTATGAGCTGGTTTATTTTTACCGAGGTAATGTTTTTTGCTGGTTTCTTTGGCGCGCTATACTACATGCGGGTATTATCAGTGCCATGGCTTGGTGAAATGGAAATGGCTTATGGGGCTTCAGTGTGGCCGGAGTTCGCAGCAGGATGGCCTACAGCTGGTCCAGGAATAACAGAGGAATTTACTCCGATGGGAGCATGGGGGCTACCAGCGTTTAACACTGCATTGCTGTTAACTTCAGGCGTAACCTGTACATGGGCACATTGGGCAATTAAGCTTGATAAACGTAGCCAATTAAAATGGAGCCTGTTTCTAACGATTGCATTAGGTGCCCTCTTTATTGGTTGCCAAGCTTACGAATATATGCACGCCTATTCCGAGTTAAATCTTAAACTTACCTCTGGTGCCTATGGCGCAACCTTCTACATGCTAACCGGATTCCATGGCTTTCATGTGACTCTTGGCGCAATAATGCTAACAGTAATTTATTTTCGAGTTTTAGCTGGTCACTTCAAACCAGAGAACCATTTTGGCTTTGAAGGGGTGTCCTGGTATTGGCATTTTGTGGATGTGGTTTGGCTAGGACTTTTCGTATTTGTCTATTTATTATAAGAATAAACTATCAGCGGATATAGATGAATCTTACTGATTGGCAGGTAATATATTAAAATATAGACCTGCCATCAGTATAATAAATAGAATAACGGATAGGCTAATTCGTAACGTTAAAGACTTAAGCATACGCGTATTCTGACCTTTGTCTTTAACCATATAGTACAAAGCGGATGCAAGACTATAAACTATGAAAAGAAAAAATAGGACTGCAATAGTTTTCAAATTAAATCCCGAAAGTATTATAAATTTAGGTTCTGGGCGGAAGTTTAGCTGAGATTAGTATTCAAACCAATGAATATTTTAGGTTGGCAGTTCAAATGCAGTTTTTGGCCAACAGCTGCTGCAATATTTTTTATTGTTCTTACGGTAAATTTAGGCAATTGGCAACTTTCTAGAGCCCAAGAAAAAGATGATCGACAGGCGAAGCTAAATCAGCTTTCACAAGAGCCGGTTGTGTCGATACCAAAATCATTAATTAAGATAGAAGACTATCAGTTTCGTAAGGTTGAGGCCTATGGTACGTATGATCCAAGCCATACTATCTATCTAGATAATAAGATAAACAGAGGTAGGGCTGGCTATCAGATTATCACCCCAGTTAAGTTAGATGAGAGCTCTATGCATGTTCTGATTAACCGTGGATGGATAGCTGCAGGTCGTACTAGAGATGATTTGCCTGAGATATTGACCCCTTCTGGCAAGGTGATGATATCAGGAATAGCAGAATCACCAACAATGAGAACTTTGGAGCTATCTAAGGAAACAGTATCCGGTAAGGTATGGGAAAACCTTCATCTAGAACGTTATCGGGAAGCGACAGGACTGCAGCTACAACCATTAGTAATATTGCAAGAAGATAAAGTAAAGGATGGCTTGCTTCGTGCATGGACCCGGCCAGATTCAGGATCCAGCAGAAATTTAGGTTATGCATTTCAGTGGTTTGCCATGGCATTGGCGATAATAATATTATATTTGGTATTGAATGTTAAAAGAAACCACCACAAGAACAAATAAGAAAAAGCTATCTTTGTTGATGGCAATAATGATTGCGCCGATAGCGCTATCTTATATGCTCTTCTATTGGGGGGCGCCTTCAACCAGTGTGAATTATGGAGAGTTGCTCAAAGTAGAACAAGCTTTACCAAATATTGGTTTGCATAAGACAGATGGTGAAGCATTTAATATTGGCCAATTACGTGGAAAGTGGGTAATGCTAGCTGTAGACTCTGGGGAATGCGGAGAGTTATGTCGTGAGCAACTATACTATATGCGCCAAGTACGCCTTATGCAAAATAAGAAAATGGACCGTATAGAAAGAGTTTGGTTGATAGACGATAATAAGACTCCAGCAAATGGTATCAAAGAAGATTTTAAGGGAACAATATTTATAAATGCCCAGAAAAGCAAACTACTTAAAGAAATTCCAGCAAAAATTTCTCAGCGGGATCATATTTATATAATTGATCCAATAGGAAATTTAATGATGCGCTTTCCAAAAAATATTGACCCAGCTAAAATGGCAAAAGATATTAAGCGCTTACTTAAGGTTTCACGAATAGGATAAGGACGTGTTATGACTACAAGTATAACTTGGCAAAATACAGCTTCACGAGTGCACCAATTCTATCGGCTAACCAAGCCACGGGTTGTTTCGCTTATTGTGTTTACTGCATTCATTGGTATGTTCCTTGCAGTTCCAGGTGCAGTTCCATTAGACGCTCTAATTTTTGGCACTATAGGAATTGCATTAGTTGCAGGTGCAGCCGCCGCCGTGAACTGCTTGGTGGAACAAAAAATTGACTCTGTGATGGCGCGTACACGTGGCAGGCCTCTGCCAAGGGGAGAGGTAAGCTCTCCAGAAACCTTCTTTTTCCTTGCATTGATAGGTGGAGGTGGCCTGTACATGCTACATCAGTTGGTGAATCCGCTAACAATGTGGCTCACACTAATCACGTTTGTCGGTTATGCCATTATCTACACAGTGGTACTTAAGCCTTTAACGCCACAGAATATTGTTATTGGCGGTGCATCTGGTGCAATGCCTCCAGTATTGGGTTGGACAGCTGTAACGGGAGAAGTCACAGCTGACGCCCTGCTTTTATTCTTAATAATCTTTGCATGGACCCCGCCCCATTTTTGGGCACTTGCACTCTACCGTAAGAATGAATACGCTAAAGTTGGTATGCCGATGTTACCAGTAACGCACGGAGATCAATTTACTAAGTTGCATGTGCTTCTTTACACTTTCATACTCTGTGCAGTCACACTGTTGCCATATGCTACCCAAATGGGTGGGTTAATTTATCTTATTAGTGCAGTAATCCTAGATGCCGTATTTTTATACTATGCAGTACAAATTTATCGGAATTATAGTGATCAACTTGCACGTAAGGCTTTTCGCTATTCGATTTTTTATCTGGCAGCTTTATTCACGGCATTATTGGTTGACCATTACTTCTATTTCTAAATAGTATTATGAAGTGTTTTAGATTTCTAGCACTTCTAGTTGGGTTGTCAGCACCAGTTTTTTTATCAAGCTGTGATAGTAAAATAGAGCCAGACTTTCTTTCTACAGATATCACAGGTGCCAGTTTTGGAAGAGATTTTAAACTCTTTGATCACAATGGGGACCTTCGTTCTCTAGCTGATTTCAGGGGCAAAGTGATAGTGCTGTTTTTTGGTTACACAAATTGCCCGGATATATGTCCGAGTATCATGGCTAAGCTTGCTGGTGCCGTAAAAAATATAGGAAAAGATAGTAATCACGTTCAAGTATTATTTATATCAGTTGATCCTGAGCACGATACTCCAGCCCTATTAAAACAATACGTATCTACATTTAATCCTAATTTCCTTGGCCTATCAGGCGATATAGAAACCACAAGAAATATCGCTAAGGAATTTAAAATTGCTTTCCAAAGGCAAGTAGAAGAAACTCAAGATAGTTACGTAATGGAGCACTCTGCGGGAACTTATATTTTAGATCAGGAAGGAAAGCTTCGTTTGTATGTGAATACTAATACAGACATGGAAATAATTTCCCATGATATCTTAGAGCTACTAAGAATCTCGTAAAAATAATTTTCCTGGATTTAGTATGTTGTTTGGGTCAAAAACCTGTTTAATATTCTTCATTAAATTCATCGTTGTTGGATCAATCTCCTTGTCAACATAGGCACGCTTCTCTCTTCCAATACCATGCTCTCCTGATAGCGTGCCATTGAGGCTAATTACTAAATCAAAAATTTCATTTAAACAACTTGTGGCTCGATCCATTTCTTTCGTATTGTCTGGGTCTACCAGTAGATTTACATGAATATTTCCGTTTCCAGCATGACCAAAATTAACATTACTAATCTGATGTTGTAAACTTAACTTAGTAAGTCCACTCAGAAACTCAGGTAGCGTAGAAACTGGTACCACTACATCTTCATTAATTTTCTTCGGTGCAATATCCTTTAGTAATGGCGATAGCGCCTTACGTATTTGCCACAAATTTTTAGTATCTGTGACTCGCTCAGCTTGTAATAGCCCTTCATTCTGGCAGGCTGAGAGTATGGCAATACTGGCCTCATTAACTTCACGAGAAGACCCATCAACTTCGATCATCAGCATTGCAGTACTATCATCTGGCAGTATTTCTGGAGAGTGGCTGCGAATAAGATTAAGTGAGCCTTTATCCAGAAATTCAAGTGCACTAGGAATTTGAGGAAGAGACATAATGGAGACTATTGCCGCAGCACAACTTGAGGTATTACGGAAATGTGCAACTAGCCCACCAATAGATTCTGGTAAAGGGGTAAGTTTTAGTGTTGCCTCCGTAATCACTGCTAATGTCCCCTCAGAACCAATCAGAAGCCTTGTTAGGTCATAGCCCACCACACCTTTTGTGGTGTAACAACCAGTCTTTATATTTTCGCCCTTTCCTGTTACCGCTTTCACCCCCAACACATGATCACGAGTGGTTCCGTATTTTACTGCGTGAGGACCACCTGCAGATGTGGCAAGGTTCCCACCAATGCTGGAATATGCTGCGCTAGAAGGGTCGGGTGGCCAAAAGAACCCATGAGGTCTGACCGTGTCTTGCACTGTCTGATTGAGTACGCCCGGCTCAGTTACAATCACACGGTTAGCAGGATCGACTACATTAATTCGTAACATACGTTCCAGTGATAGAGCTATTCCACCTTGCTCGGGTATGCTCCCCCCCGCAGTTCCTGTACCGCGCCCACGTGGTGTGAGTGGAACTTTATGTTTATTACATAGTAAAACTATGGCCTGAATTTCGTCAGTGGTAAGTGGAAATGCCACCATATCAGGCGGATATATTTTTTGGCTATTATCATAAGCGTAAGCATAACAATCTACCGGATCTGTATAAATCCGATCGGGGGGCAACAAAGACTGAAGTTGGGCAAGAAAAGTATTCATTAATAATTATTTACCATGCTGAATGGGAAATGCCGCCTAGCTATCGTATAGTATGTTGAACATTACCAAAAAAATTAACATGAACCTTATATAACTAGAAATGATACAAGAAAGCACATTATATGTTGTTGCCACTCCGATTGGAAACCTGAGAGATATTAGTTTGCGCGCGCTAGATGTGCTCATGGCCGTTGATGTAATCGCTGCTGAAGATACTCGGAACTCCAGAAAATTACTGGTTCACCACTCAATTACTAAAAAAATGATAGCTTTGCACCAGCACAATGAACGCGCCGCCTCAAAGAAAATTTTAGGTCTGCTTGAGGCAGGAAAATCCGTTGCTTACATTACTGATGTTGGCACACCAGGAATCTCTGATCCCGGTGCAATTCTAGTTAACCTGGTAAGAGAGAAGTATTGCGTGGTGCCGGTGCCCGGGGCTAATGCTGCATTATGTGCCCTATCCGCCGCCGGAATTTCAACAGCACATTTCTTATTCTACGGGTTTCTTCCTGCTTCAAAAGGTACACGCAGACGCAAACTAGAAGAAATAAAATCATCACCATACGTTCTGGTATTTTATGAAGCGCCGCACCGTATTCTTGATTGTATTAAGGATTTATCTGAAATTCTGGGAGCAGACCGAGAAATAACGATAGGCAGGGAGCTGACGAAATTATTCGAGACAATTCACACTTGTTCCTTGGGTGATGCGTTAGTCTGGCTAAATGCAGATACTAACCAACAGAGGGGTGAATTTGTACTAATTGTTGCTGGCGCAGAAGTACCGGATAAAAGCAGGATTAGTAATCAGGCCGAACACACCCTAAAATTATTATTGAAGGAGTTGCCTTTAAAGCAGGCAGTCAAGCTCACATCAGATATTACTAATGAAAATAAAAATCAATTATATAAAATGGCTTTGTTATTGAAAGAAGGTGAAGGAAATTAATGTTTAGAATTTCTCTTCCTGGTTAATTTAATTCATATATTTATGGCGAAATTACTATTAACGATTTATATTTTCCAACGTATCTAAATAAAAATTAGGTTGACCTGTATGACATTCCTTAAAATAACGTTTTAAAGGAATGCTTATAACACGGAAGGCCATTTCATCCCAAGGAACATCTTCCTCTTTAAAGAGCTTTACATCTAGACTTTCAATTCCCGGTTCAAAATTTAAGTCTAGTAACTCTGCTAGAAATAAAAAATATACCTGATTTATATTAGGAAGATTATAAATAGTATAGAGATTGCCAATTTTTACCCGGGCATTAGCTTCTTCCATAGTTTCACGGGCAGCAGCTTGTTCTAAGGTTTCAGCATTTTCCATAAACCCAGCAGGTAAAGTCCAGAGACCACGACGAGGATCAATGGCCCTACGGCACAGCAACACCTTATTTTCCCATTTTGGTATGCAACCCACCACCATTTTGGGATTATGGTAATGAATGATATTGCATGCTGGGCATACATGGCGGGGAAGTGTGTCACCTTCCGGGACACGAATATCCACAAGGGTTCCACAGTTACTACAATATTTCATCTAAATATCTCAGTGTGACAGGCCGCGCATAAAATTGAACTACCAATGTTATCTTAACACGTAGAAATATGTTCTTTTACAGTCGCTAGTAATGAGGAAAATATAAGTTAATATTGTATCCGCGCAGGAAATTTAATTCTGATATGATCTGCTATATATTTAATAAATCAAGTCAAATACTTCACCATGAGAATCGCCATTGCCCAGATAAATTGTACAGTAGGCGACCTTACTGGCAATGCTAAGAAGATTTTAGACTACACCAATCAGGCCAAAAGCAAGGGTTCGTCATTGGTGATCACACCTGAATTATGCTTATCCGGTTGTCCTACAGAAGACATACTGTTGCGAGACGGGTTCCGTAAGGCCTGCATAAAGACGCTTGATAATCTAGTAAAAGAAATAAATGGGATCTCCCTATTATTGGGACATCCTTACTTTATCAATGACCATATTTACAATGCTGCTTCATTAATTTGTAATGGAAAAATTGTTTCGACATATTTTAAGAACGACCTCCTAGATGATAATTTATTTCAGGAGCATCGTTATTTTAAGGCCGGTTCCGATAACTGTATCTTTAGTGTTGAGGGAATAAAATTTGGAGTAAATATATCCACCGATATATGGAAAGAGACTAATGTAATTTCTGCTAAAGAGGAAGGGGCTAAAGTATTAATACTATTATGTGCCACACCTTATCATTCTAATAAGCTATCCCTTTTTCATAAGATGGTATGTCAGCGTGCTCATAAAATAGGGATAGCAATTATTTGTGTAAATTTAGTAGGTGGGCAGGATGAATTAATATTCGATGGTGCTTCTTTTGTAACAAATAACAAAGGTGATCTCACTAATCAGTTTGATGAATTTACTGAGACGCTAGGCTTGATTGAATTTAAAAATGGTTCTCCTGTTAAGGGGATAATCCCGAAATTCGGAATTGAAGAAGAGAGTATTTACAGGGCACTCTGCCTTGGAGTGAGAGACTATATTGATAAAAATAATTTTACTAATGTATTGCTTGGCCTATCCGGAGGAGTTGATTCCTCCCTTACGCTAGCAATTGCAGTTGATGCC
>Ga0209140_1000904_pt1 | contig 15939 bp, 14 predicted proteins | sample SaaInlV_120m_DNA_3_FD_184666 | JGI IMG/M metagenome (GOLD analysis project Ga0209140, IMG submission 184666) | Marine microbial communities from expanding oxygen minimum zones in the Saanich Inlet - Saanich Inlet SI073_LV_100m_DNA (SPAdes) (version 2) | ecosystem: Environmental > Aquatic >... | reverse complement strand
CGATCCGTGCGCTTGGTCATGCCGCCAATACGGACCCTGAGCTGATCAAGCTAGGTGAATCCATATACCACAACAACTGTGGCTCCTGTCATGGCATCAACGCTTTGAGCAACTACATTGTGCCCAACCTTCGGTATATGAGTGAGCAAACTCATAATGATTTCGCATCCATAGTTATTGGTGGAGCGCGCACCCACAAGGGGATGATCGGCTTTTATGAGACACTTGGGGTGGACGAGGTTGACGCTATACATGCTTATCTGGATGACAAACAGCAGAACTTGTCTGATCGGGTTGAGCTTACTTCCTTACAAAAAATTGAGTATTGGTTTAACTTCTGGATGGCCAAGCTAGGTGCAATGTTTCCAGAACTTTTGAATGCGACTCGCGCCTACATAATGTAGTCATATAAAAACCTGACCAGCAGCATCGGCTAGCCAGGTTTTTTTTACTACAGCAATCCGCTACAGCATCAACTCGCCACTTTTAGCATGCTTCCTGACTATCTCTGGGCAAGTAAAGCGCTCACCATAAGCATCAGTAAGCTCATCACAGCGAGCCGCGAACTTATCAAAACCATAGGTATTTACGTACTGAATCAGGCCGCCGGTGTGGGCTGGCGCGCCAATCCCCATAATTGAGCCAATGTTACCGTCTGCAACCGATCTCAAGACGCCAGTTTCAAGACATTTAAGCGCCTCTATCACTTGACGGAACATCAATCGGTCTTTGATATCTTCGTCAGACACGTAGGTATCGTCTTTGTAATATAGATCGTACAAACCGGGCCAGATATTCTTCGATCCATCAGCATGGTACTCATAGTAACCGCCGCCGTGATGGCGCCCTCCTCGACCATGCCCATCAATCATGTCTTTGATAACTCCACGGGTGACCGTGCCGTCACTCCACTTATCTTCCACACCCATTGCGGCCCAGGTCTCCCCGGCTTTTCTGGCTAACTCTAGGCTGGTTTCATCCCCCACTTGCAGAGGGCCTACGGGCATACCAATGGCTTTACCCATGTTGTCTATTTTAACTGGGTGCACCCCTTCAGTGAGTAGCTGCAACCCTTCATCAAGGTAGGTACCAAAGGTTCTGGAGGTAAAGAATCCAAGGAAGTCATTGACTACAATAGGGGTTTTACGAATCTGCTGAGTAAAGTCAAAGGCTTTGGCAAGGGCTTCATCGCTGGTCTTGTCACCCACGATAATCTCAATTAATGGCATTTTATCCACGGGTGAGAAAAAGTGTATCCCGACAAAGTTTGCAGGCTTTGATGCAGCCTTTGCCAACTCGGTTATAGGTAACGTCGATGTATTTGACCCCCAAAAACCATCATCAGACAGATATTTCTCTGTGTTACCAATAATCTTATTTTTGAGTTCTATATTTTCAAACACGGCCTCAATAATAAGATCACAACCCTCCAAGTCTTCATCTTTTGCGGTGGGTGTAATTAAACCTAGTAAACTATCTGCCTGAGATTGGAACATTTTTCCACGCTTGATTGCCTTGTTCACTAAAGCTTCTGAATACGCCTTGCCTTTATCAGCCGCCTCTTGACTCATATCCTTCAATATAACTTCGATACCTGCGCGAGCCGCAACATAAGCAATACCTTGACCCATCATTCCGGCGCCCAAGATACCTATCCTGCGCGTAAGATTTTTTTCGAGACCCTTCGGCCGACTGGCACCAGCATTAATTTTTCCTAACTGAAAGAAGAGCGCTGTAATCATGTTCTTTGCCACAGGCCCAGTAAGAATTTTAATAAATTCACGGCCTTCTATGCGTAGCATAGTGTCTATATCAAACATCGTTGACTGAAAAGCAACATCCATTGCCGCCGTCATCTGAGGCATTAGCCCTCGAGTCTGCTTATGAAGCATAGTCGGCGCCATGCCGGCAAATTGAGCATTGCGTGGTGAATTTATAGCGCCACCAGGAACCTTATAGCCTTTTATGTCCCACGGCTGCTGATGGGAATCCTTATTTTTAAGGATCCACGCCTTAGCCGCGGGGATCAGCTCATCTATGGACTCAACCAGTTGATCGAGCAACCCGCCATCTAAGGCCTTTTGCGGAGTCAGACGTTGGCTCTTAAGGATGATATCAAGGGCTTTTTCAACCCCAATCAGTTTAGTCAGACGAACAACACCTCCACCTGCTGGATATACCCCTATAGCGCACTCAGGAAGCCCAATTTGGACTGACTTATGGTTGTAAGCGATCCGATGGTTACAGCCCAATGTAAGCTCATAACCACCACCTAATGCGGCTCCGTTAATCGCCGCAACCACAGGGACCGGCAGTTTTTCCAGTCGTCGAAAGTGTCCCTTGATAAATTCACCGTTGGCGAAAATCTCCGCAGCATCATCATTGCTCACAGCTAATTCTTTAAGGTCTGCACCCGCAAAGAAAACCTTTTTAGCCGACGCAAATACCACGCCGGACAAGCCTTCCTCAGCTTCAAGCCGTATAACGGTCTCATCCATTGCTTCGCTGTATTCATCGTTGATTGCATTCACAGGACCAGTCATATCCATTGTCACAGTGACAATACCCTGCTCGTCCTTCTCGTACTTAAAAACACCCATTATCCAATTCCTTTAAAATTCTATAGTCATCGCATTATTGGCTCTAAACGACAGCTTAAATCCGCTCAATAATGCAGGAAATACCCATGCCGCCACCCACGCAGAGCGACAACATGGCCCGCTTAAGTTGCCGACGCTCTAGTTCGTCGAGCATAGTACTAACTAGCATCGCACCAGTAGCTCCAAGTGGATGACCCATAGCAATCGAGCCGCCGTTAACGTTAGTCACAGAATGGTCGATATCTAGGTCTTTCATGTAACGCATGGCAACAGAAGCAAATGCTTCGTTAATTTCCCACAAATCAATATCATTCGGCTTTAAACCTGCAGTTTTCAGACATTTAATCGCTGCTGGTCCGGGGCCTGCTAACATAATGACTGGGTCCGAGGCCAATATAGAACCGGCTACAATGCATCCACGAGGAGTTAGATTGAGATCTTTGCCTGCCTTCTCAGAACCGATCAATACCGCGCTAGCGCCGTCCACAATACCTGACGAATTACCTGGAGTATGTACATGAGATATTCCCTCTAAAGTATTGTATTTTCTTAGTATTATCTCATCAAAAGCCATATTTCCCATCATTTCAAATGACGGTCTTAAGCCAGCTAAGGCCTCCATGGTAGTATCGGGCTTGATAAAGTCATCTTTCTCTAAAATTATCAGCCTATTTTTATCACGCACTGGAATGACTGACCTGTCAAAGTAGCCATTGTCTCGGGCATGGGTTGCACGACGCTGGGACTCTACAGCATAAGCATCTACGTCATCGCGACTGTAACCATCAATAGTCGCTATGGTGTCTGCACCTATACCTTGGGGTACAAAGCTTTGGCTAATAGCGAAAGCTGCATCACCTGCCATAGCGCCTCCGTCAGACCCCATGGGTACGCGAGACATGCATTCAACGCCACCGGCAACCACTAACTGCTCCCAACCTGAAGCGATTTTTTGAGCGCCTGTATTCACAGCCTCTAGGCCAGAAGCACAGAAACGGTTAAGCTGAACTCCGGCGACAGATTCGTCCCAACCGGCATTCTGGACGATCATTTTTGCAATATCACTGCCCTGCTCACCAATTGGTGACACGCATCCCATCACAACATCATCAACATAAGAGGTATCAAGGTCATGACGCTCCTGTAAGGCGCGCAAAAGACCCGCACCTAAGTCGATAGGCTTCACTTCATGCAATGAGCCTCCTGGCTTTCCTTTGCTGCGTGGCGTTCTTATCGCATCATAAATATAAGCTGTATTACTCATAATTCCCTCTCAATAATCTTAAAAAAATTTTAACTCGATCATTACTACATATTGGGCCAAACCAGAAAATCAGGAAACTAACCAAAGTTGGTTTTTATGCCATTTTACTAGGTCCCTGTATACTTTGGCGCTCGCTTCTCGGCGAAAGCGCGCATAGACTCCTTCAAATCATCGGATTTTAAGCTAGTCATTAACGTAAACATGCCATTCATGAGTAAACTCTGCTCTGTGGTTAATGTGTCACTCTGCTGAAGCATAAACTTGGTGCCTTGAACAGCCATAGGAGGATTTGCGGCTATCTCACCAGCCAGAGCCATCCCCGCGGCATAAGTCGCTTCAAAGGACTCATAAACGTCATTCACTAAGCCTATTTTCTCAGCACGAGCAGCATTAATGTCTTTGGCACTGTAGGCGAGCTCTGCCACGTGGCCCGCATTGAGAATCTTTGGCAATCGTTGCAGAGTACCTATATCAGCAACCAGCCCAATCCGAGTCTCACGGACACTGAAATTACTATTCTCTGCGGCAATTCTGATATCACACGCTGTAATCATATCAATCCCCGCACCCAAGCAGTGGCCATGAACCACAGCAATGACTGGCAGCGAGCATTTAGCTAAGGATGATATTGCGTCCTGAAAACGGCTAGTGCCCTGTAACTGTGTTAAGTTAGACACCGCCTCAGAAGCGCCTTTGGGCCTTTTCTGCGAAAGCAGTCCACTCTCGACTAGATCGATGCCCACGCAGAAGTGCTTGCCCTTGCCCGCCAACACTATCGCTCTAATACTATCATCCGCCTCTAGCGATTTCAGTGCCTGGGGCAGCGCCAGCCAAAACGGCTCAGACAGCGCATTGTATTTATCCGGACGATCAAGCCAGACAGTGCCTACCGCCCCGGCCTTTTCGATGGTTATATAGTCTGAAGAAAAACTCATTGTCCTACTCTCCTATAAATCTTGATATTCTGTAATTAATAGCCCGCCGACCCATCAAGAATGGACTCGTACAGCTTCTGATCAAGCTTTTGGTATGATTTTGAGCGAGGCATCATCACGTAGATAGCATCGCCGCCCAACTGCTCCAAATGAAACGCCTGATTGCGCAAATCGCCCTTTACCATTTTAAATGTTCCAGTGGTGGAAATGTCAGCCTGGATGCGCACGAAAACTGGTTGAGCAAAACCCGGTAAATTCGCAGCAACATAAGCAGAGAACTCATCCATGTCGAATGTCTTTCCAGGGTTCAACGCAAGAGAAACCATACCTGCCTTACCCTCTGTGGCAGGAACATCAACACCGTAAACATTGGCAATTTCAACTTGCTTATTGGCATTCAAAATTTCCCCTACCTCATTCGTAGAGACGTTTTCAGAGCGCCATCGAAAAGTATCTCCAATGCGGTCAACGAACTGATAGTGAGGTTTCCCCATGGCAAAACCGACATCAACCTCAGTAATTAAGTCACCGGTATTAAACCAAGCATCGCCGGGCGTTAAAACATCCCGAAGCGTCTTCGACTCTGAGGCGGCACTATCGGTATAACCATCGAAACGATAGCGATCATCTATCTCTGCCAACAGCAACCCCGGGGTACCTGGCTCAACTTGAATATACTTACCCTCTTTATCCAGCACAATTTCATCCTGCTCAACATCATATTCGACAAGTATTATTGTGCCTGGACAGAAACCGATGGTTTTGTCTTTATTGAAAGCATTAAGAAATGACACGTTACCTTCGCTAGAACCATAAAATTCACAAACGCGATCAATACCAAAGCGCTCTTTAAATTCATCCCATACATCTGGGCGTAAACCGTTTCCAAAAACTCGATCTAAGGGATTATTTTTCTCTTCTGGGGATGATGGCTGAGTCACAAGATATCGACAAAGTTCACCTACATAAAAGAAAATGCTGCACTGATGTTTTTGTATCTCTGACCAAAAAGCAGACGCTGAAAATTTTCGGCGTAAAAACATCGAAGCACCGCTGAATAAAGCGCTATTAACGCCACACATAAAACCAGTACCATGAAACAAAGGCAGGCAAAGATATATCCGATCACTTGGCTTTGCCCTCACACCAATCTCACTGAAAGACGAACCCGCAGCCAATATACGCCTTTGCCCGACTTTGGCTGCCTTAGGCATTCCAGTAGTTCCGGAGGTAAATATGTATAAGCCCGTTGCGCCCGCCAAGATAGTCTTAGTGTCTTCCAAATTGGTCGTCGGGTGTTGCTTTAGCTGAGCCATAATATCTTCCATTGGCTCAGGCGGTGAACTCTCACGAAGATCAGCGACCCAGAGAATATCTTTATCACCCATGTCTAAGTCTGCGCGAACGTCTAAGACATTTGAAAACGCTTCCTCTCCCGCTAGGCACTTAACCGATTTCGTTATATTAATGCAGTGAGCCAACTGGGCGCCTGCTAAGGCTGGATTAACTAACCCCGCAATGGCCCCAATTTTTTGTACCGCCATTATACCGGCTAGCATTTCAATTCTATTTTCCATGATCACCGCAACACAATCATCTCGTTTTACACCTCGAGCGATCAATGCGTGAGCCATAGAGTTGGCTATCTGATTAAACTCTGACCAGCTGACCTCACGGCCCTCAAAAATGATCATGTTTCTATCAGGATAGCGGGCAACCGTATCTTCAAAAACCATAGCGATCGAGGCGGGCTCATCCGAAGTCGGCTGCTTAGCCAGCGTTACCGGTATTACTCTTGCAACATCAGCTGCAACCCGGAAAAATTCTTTAATGGCACCCATATCAGTTTTCTCTACTGCCTAGCCAATGAACGAATAGTCAGCTTTGCCAATTGCGACATGTGCACCTCATCAGGGCCATCCGCAATCCTGCAAAAGCGACTCACGGTAAAAATATGCGCCAGCGGGGTATCTTGAGATACACCCATACCACCAAAGATCTGCATAGCTCGACTGGAAACGTCTTCACACATCTTCGGGGCAACGATTTTCAGCATAGAGATCTCCGCTCTACAGGCATCAATACCATACTTGTCCATCTTCTCCGCGGCAGATAGCACCAGCAAGCGACACTGCTCAATATCACAGCGGCTACGAGCAATTTCATGCTGTACGCTGGTCTTCTTACTTAAAGGCTCACCAAAGGCTACACGGCTCACTGCGCGCTCACACATGAGCTCTAAACTACGTTGTGCCATACCAACAAACATCATTGCGTACTGAAATCGTCCGGGCCCTAGTCGACCCTGAGCAATCTCGAACCCTCGACCTTCACCCAAAATCAGATTGGTGACGGGGACGCGAACATTTCTAAAAATGACATCACCCTCACCACCTGGCGAATGGTACTCGCCGAAAACTCGCAGTGGCCGAGCAATAGTAACGCCGGGAGCATCGGTGGGCACCAAAATGGTCGAATGCTGCTGATACCGAGGACCATTGGAGTTCGACTTACCCATTACCAACATTAACTTACACTTTGGACCTATGACATTCGTAGTCCACCATTTGCGCCCATTGAGCACATATTCATCGCCGTCTCGCTCTATTTTTAGCTCCATATTGGTAGCATCAGACGAAGCCACATCCGGCTCAGTCATGGCATAAGCCGATCGAATCTCCCCTGCTAATAAGGGCATCAGCCATTGCTCTTGTTGTTCTGGCGTACCGTACTTCGCAAGCACCTCCATATTTCCCCGATCAGGGGCATTACAGTTAAATATTTGTTGGGCCCAAGCAGACCTAGACATGGTTTCAAATAACGGTGCTATCTCGCTATTGGTAAGGCCTGGGCTCCAAGGTTTGTATTCTGCGGGAAGAAACAGATTCCAGAGTCCCTGTTTGCGAGCCTCTGCCTTAAGGTCTTCAAACCATTCGGGATACTGCCAGAGATTCTTATGGTCATTAGTAAATTCGTCATAATCTGACTCTCGCGGATAAATATGCTCATCCATAAAAGCCTTTAGCTTGTTATTAATCTCTTCGGCCCGCGGCGTTAACTCAAAACTCATTAGACTCCCTCGTATATAGGTCAGTAAACTATTAGCTTACTCCAGTTATTTTTCTCATTAGCTTGTTCATACCACCTATCCATCGATCATAATTAGTGGTTTTGTTACGCATATACTCAAGCACTATTGGATGCGGCAAAATAACAAAACTCTCTTTGCGCAGCTCCTCCACCACAGTTTCTGCTAATTTCTCGGGTTCAATCATGCCATTACTCGCCGCCGCCGCTGTAGCGTCATTGGCAACCTCCGTCATCGGCGTACGCACAGCCTGCGGGCACAGCATAGAGACCTTGATTCCTTCATGTTTATGATGAATAGCGAGCCACTCCCCAAATCCCACTGCGGCATGCTTCGTCACGCCATAGGCTGCACCGCCGATCTGATTCAGTAAGCCAGCAGCAGAGGAAGTATTTAAGAAGTAACCTCCACCACGTGCCACCATACGAGGCACCAAATGACGCGCCGCATAGACATGAGACATCACATTGATATCCCATATAGCCTGCCATTCAGAATTAGGCGAGTGTATGTTTTCCCCTATACCAACGCCTGCATTAGAGCAAAAAAGGTCAATCGGGCCTATATTTGCTTCAGTGTCTTCAACTATGCGTGAAATATCATCTTCTTTTGCTACATCGGCCATCATCGCGATGCCATCAACCATGCTGGCGGTATCTTCGGCGTTGCTCAGGTTAATATCCACAGCAATAATTTTCTTAGCACCCTCAGCATGAAAACGAACAGCCAAGGCCCTACCAATACCGCTCCCAGCGCCAGTAACGACTATAATCTTATCTTTTAATTCCAAGACATTTTCCTCTCCGTGTATTTTAGTTCAACAGCATCTTAAAGAAGTTTTCCGAGATGTTCTTTTCGAAAGGGCTGTATATCATCAGTTTTATTGTCCCTCACCATATCTACCCAGCTCGGATTCGCAATTAGAGCCCTACCCACAGCGACAAGATCAAACTCTTGCGCCTGTAATCGGCGCTCTAAATCATCGAGACTAGCCGGCTCAGCCTCACGGAAAGTTACCTCACCCGGAATTGGGATAAAATCTGCATCCAAACCGACGCTACCCACTGTGATGGAGGGCTTACCTGTGATTTTACGTGTCCAACCAGCAAGATTAAGCTCGCTACCTTCAAATTCAGGCTCCCAAAAGCGTCTCTGCGAACAATGAAATATATCAACTCCCGCATCAGCGAGCGGCACTAAAAAGCTCTCCAGCTCCTCAGGCGTCTGAGCCAAACGTGCCGTGTAATCTTGTTGCTTCCACTGAGACCAGCGAAGAATTACAGGGAATTCAGGGCCAACTGCCTTACGAACCGCTCTAATAATCTCCAGGGCAAAACGGCTTCGATTTTGCAGAGAACCACCATAATCATCTTCCCGCTGATTTGTTCCTTCCCAAAAGAACTGGTCAATTAAATAACCATGTGCACCATGCAGTTCGACCGCATCAAAGCCACACCCTTTAGCATCTGCAGCGCCTTGGGCAAAAGCAGCAACCACATCATCTATATCTTGCTGCGTCATAGTATGCCGATTGACCTTACCGGGAACATTCATCCCCGAGGGGCCAAAACCTGGCACATCTCCCTCTGGCGGAGTACCAGACCTACGCATAGCACCGACGTGCCAAAGTTGCGGCGCAATTTTTCCACCAGCGACATGTACTGCGTCGACTACCTTTTTCCAGCCTTCCAAGCGTGCCTTTCCGTGAAAATAAGGCACCCCGGGGTAACCACTCGCTCCTATGTGCCCAACACAGGTGCCCTCAGTGACAATTAAACCAACGCCCCCCTCAGCACGACGTCGATAATAGTCGACCACGTTTTGACCAGGAATATTGTCATTTGGCGAAAAGTTACGAGTCATGGGTGCCATAACAATTCGATTTTTCAGACTCAAACTACCTAGGCTGAACGGTTGAAACAGAGGGTTCTCAGTGGTCATTGATGTATGTTCTCATTGTGATTAAATTGTTACGGCTTTTAGCCAGCCATTAATATTACGCAAAATGAAGTCGCTAATCAGATTAGTTTTTGACTGATGAGTATCCATGCTCATTTGACCTCTTTCACGCTGCCTTCAAGAGATTAGACCAATATGCATTGACGCCGCAATGAGTGCCAAGACCAAAGCAACAACTAATCGAACACTACCTAAGTTGAGCTTCGCCGATGCTGGAAAAGCAAAGGTTTTTTCTAAGGCAGCAAGCTTGTATCCATGATGTTCCTGTCCAATGGTATCCACCAACATCTCACCAAGATCTTTACGACTGCGATACCTCATCAGCGCGGTACTAGTCCACTCGTCATCGGACTCACAGTTCAAATTTTCAAGGTTTTTGGCTTGACCTAAGCCCACAAAGTACGGATGTCCGGCCTTTCGCATTAACTTAGGAACAAAGACTGACGTGTACTTACTCAAAAGTTGAGCAGATTCGCGCTTAGGGTGCTTCAAATGTAAGACATTAACCATAAAGAACTCCTTACCATCATCATTGGCAAAGAAATCCCGGTAACTCTCCACAAACTCTTCACCCCTACTAGCCTGCTCAATACACGACATATAACGGTTTAGGTCCAGTGCTGAAATTTTATGGCCAAAGCCTACATACCAAGCCCAAAAAGCGCCATAAATCAAGACTGTAACTGCCCAAATTACTAACGGAGTAACCATAGGTCGGCTTCCTTATAGCTTCATCAAGAATAGATCACTTTACCCAAGCCTTGTGAGGACTTTAGCCTCTTGGCGGTAATCCATGCACCATAGTCAGAAACTCTATTTTGGTACCTGCGCGCCTATGTTCGCTCAGCGCTTGATATTCTGCATCTGCCCACCAGTCATTGGCTGCTTGCTCCGATGGAAAAGTAAAAATAATCATCCGTCCTGATCGTGGCGCAACACCTTCCAATGTAATGGGGTTATCATCGAAGGTCATAAATTGACCTCCAAAACGCTTTAGAATCGGGAAAAATCCTTTCTCATACTGTCGGTACTCATCGGCATCAGTAACGCCCAAGTTGACTACCATATAAACGGGAACATCAGTCATTTTTAAATCCTTATTAGTTATAATATCGTGTTACTTGAGGGTGATCAGCCATGCCGCAACAGCACGGCCAATCTCGTGAGGTGAATCTTCCTGTATAAAATGCGTTCCTGCAACTGTTACTTCTACCTGATTGGGCCAACTACGACAAAACTCCCGAGCCCTTCCGGTCAAAATAGAACCCGGGGCTGCGTTGACAAATAATTTTGGTAGCGACGTATTCTCTGCCATCCACTGCCCATAGCTACCCACCAACTGCACCATATGCTCAGGCTCATTATCAATAGGAATCTGACGAGGCCAATTTAAAGTGGGCTGCCGATCATCGGGCGTAGAAAACGGACTCCGATAATGGGCCATCTCTTCCTCACCCAACCCGCGCATCACTGAACTTGGCAGCACTGCCTCAACAAACATATTACGCTGCAATACCAGATCTTCGCCCTTCTCAGAACGAAATCCCTTGAAGATGCCACGTGCAGATTCAGGCCATTCATCCCAGGTCACTGGACAGACAATACCTTCCATATAGGCAACGCCCCGAACCGCCTCAGCATGCTGTTGTGCCCAGTAAAAACCAAGTGCACTGCCCCAATCATGAATAACTAAGGTTACATTTTGGGTAACGCTAAGATCTTCTAGGAGCCCAGCGAGGTAATCATAGGTGACCTGAAATGTATAGCGGTCGGGGCCTTCCCTCACGGGCAATTTTTCTGAATCACCATGACCAATCAAATCTGGGACTATAACGCGACCGAGTGTCTCTAGATGGGGGATGACATTACGCCAAAGGTAGGATGATGTTGGATTACCATGCAGTAAAACTATGGGATCTCCTTCACCGACCTCAACATAAGCAATATTTTTTCCCTTGATGCTTTTAAAACACTTGCCATAGGGCATTGACGCTGAAATCATTGGCTTCCCTTTGCACTAATAAAGAATTAATTATCTTGTTAATTCAAAATACAGGTCCATAATACTATATTTACATTATGGCATGGTCAATGCCATAATTAAATTTTGCTACTTGCGTGTATTACGCAGTTGATGTGATCGAGTTACTGAACTTTCCAAGCGAGAAAAAATAGAGGGTGCGCAATGAAGATATTTTACAGCGTCGTGCTTATTACCTACCTGGGATGGTGTACATGGTACGGAGGCTCTGGCGAACCTGTATCCCCAAATGAAGCAGTGGCTTACAAAGCAGAATTACAAGCTAACGCCAAGAACCGAGATCGAGATTTTTCTGGCCCTATTAAATACATGGATCGATTAATTAAAGATGATGATGGCAATGAATTCATCATGGTCAATCTCATTCGCTATAGAGAAAAAGCCCAGTATCCGGCTACATCTCTATGGGCCAATGAAACTGACCCTATGTTAGCAGATAACAGATATGGTGCTGGTGTAGTGCCACTGCTCCTGAAGAGAGGAAGTTTGCCAATTTTTATCTCGACAGTAGCTGGAGAGTTTATTAACGAGACTAGTCTAGAAGAATGGGACACCGTCGCAATGGTACGTTATCGAAGTGTTCGTGACATGGTCGAGATGATGATAGAGATGAGCACCACAGATCTTGCTGACCATAAATGGGCTGCTATTGAACAAACACATGTATTTCCGGTAAAGCCTGAAATAAACCTCGCATCACTTAGATTAATAGTTGGAATATGCCTACTTTTTTTTGCTGTGGCGGTCTCCTACCTTGTAAAGTTGTTAAGATCAAAAAATTAAAATGTCGATCTGCCAGTAAATTTCAACACTAAAATGAAAAGGACAAATCATGAAAACTAGAATTACCGAAATGCTCGGGATAGAGCATCCAATCATACAAGGCGGAATGCACCATGTGGGTCTGGCGGAGTTAGCCGCTGCTGTGTCTAACGCTGGTGGCTTGGGTATTATTACTGGGCTTACTCAGGGAACACCGGAAAAACTGGCCAATGAGATCGCTAGATGCCGAGAAATGACTGACAAGCCTTTTGGCGTTAATCTAACCTTTTTACCCTCGCTGACTCCTCCTGATTATCCGGGTCTTATCCAAGCTATTATTGATGGCGGCGTTAAGGTAGTTGAAACAGCCGGTAACAATCCCGCGCAATGGCTACCCATTTTGAAAGAAAACAATATAAAAGTGATTCATAAGTGCACCTCTGTTCGTCATGCCTTAAAAGCTGAATCAATTGGCTGTGACGCAGTATCAGTGGACGGCTTTGAGTGCGGTGGCCACCCTGGAGAGGATGACGTACCAAATTTTATATTGCTTCCAAGAGCTGCTGATGAACTCACCATTCCTTTTGTTTCATCCGGCGGAATGGCTGATGGTCGAAGCTTAGTTGCTTCACTTGCCATGGGTGCTGAGGGCATGAATATGGGAACTCGCTTCATAGTAACCGAGGAAGCACCTGTACATGAGAATGTAAAGCAGGCGATTATCGAGGCCAGTGAGTTAGATACTCGTTTAGTTATGCGCCCCTTACGCAACACTGAGCGGGTACTTAAAAACTCAGCCGTGGAGCGTTTACTGGAAAAAGAAGCTGCACTTGGGGCTGACATCAAGTTTGAAGATATTGCCGAAGAGGTTGCGGGTGTCTATCCAAAGATCATGAAGACCGGCACCATGGACGCAGGTGCATGGTCATGCGGCATGGTTGCTGGTCTAATCAGCGACAAGCCAACCGTTAAGCAACTCATCGACAATATAATGGCTGAAGCCAATACAATTATTAATCAACGCCTAACAGGCCTGTAAATCAAACTGGAGTAATAATATAAATGGCTACAAATCTTTTTAATCTGACGGGAAAAATTGCACTAGTTACTGGAGCAAGCAGAGGCATAGGCGAGTCAATTGCCAAACTATTGGCAGAGCAGGGAGCTCACGTTATTGTGTCGAGCCGCAAACTGGATGATTGCCAGTTAGTTGCTGACGCCATCATCTCAGATGGTGGCAGTGCTGAAGCTGTGGCATGTCATGTTGGCAATATGGATGACATAAGCAATTGTTTTGCTCACATAAAGCAAGCCCATGGCAAGCTAGATATTCTGATTAACAATGCTGCAACTAACCCTTATTTTGGGGATATTCTTGACACTGATCTGGGTGCTTATACAAAAACTGTCGACGTTAATATTCGCGGTTACTTTTTCATGTGCATTGAAGGCGGCAAACTTATGCGTGATAACGGCGGTGGTAGCATTGTTAATACCGCTTCAATTAATGCCTTAAAGCCTGGCCCAATGCAGGGGATTTATTCTATCTCTAAAGCCGCTGTCGTCAATATGACACAAGCCTTTGCCAAGGAGTGTGGTCGTCACAATATCAGAGTCAATGCCCTACTCCCAGGACTGACAAAAACGAAATTTGCCGGTGCCCTATTCTCTAATGAAGAGATGTACAAGAATGCTATTAAGACCATCCCTCTTCACCGCCATGCTGTTCCTGATGAGATGGCAGGTACAGTGCTATACCTGGCGTCAGATGCATCTAGCTATACTACTGGCGAATGTATCGTAGTCGATGGTGGCTTTACACTTTAAATCTATTGGCAAGGCTTTCGACAAAAAGGCTCCTAAAGGAGCCTTTTTATTTAGTGAGTAATATCCCGAGCTATAACCAAACCTCTAGATTATCCTCTTGGCCCAACCGTTGAGTTAATTTAATATCTAACATTTCTTTAAGGCCGCACTGCTCAAGTAAATCATCCACCAACAGCTTATCTTTCTTTGAAAATTTCAGATAACCGTCTTGAATTTTCTGGAGCATAAAAAACCGATACGGTTGTGCACCAGCGGCTATTATTTCACCTCGCACCGTAAATTCGGCCATACTTTTATTCTTGCCTAAATACCGAGACGCGCTGGTTCCGTGGGACGGCTGGTTATCAGCCAACCAATGATTAATTGACAGCGCCGCGGCCTGTGTTTCTGGGACTAGATCTTCTGCGAGAATACTTAAAACCCTCACCAACGTTTCAGGTATCTCATCCTGCTCAAGATAACCATGTCCGGCTTCGAAAAACTCAGCTGTATCAGATTCTGCGCGATTCATTCTCTCAACCCAGCGATAAACATGGATAGCTTCGCGCTGCATAAGAGCCAAGGGCTTCGGATCTCTGCCTAAATGAGCAAACATGGGGGCCATTAACCCGAAGTCCCCTATGCAAGGCTTCCAGCCTAGAAGGTACGGTACATTAGAAAAGTGTTCGTTAAGAGCTTGAAGAAAATCCATATAGAGCTCTTCAATAAAACTATGGTTATTATCTGAGACGCCAAATATGCGACCAGCAAATCGCATTCTGTCCATCATGTAATCGGTCTTTTCTTGACGGTTGGGCCCTGCGCGTTGAGCGCTAAAAAAGTGATACTTTAAAAACTCAAGATTTTCCTCTGGAAAGTTCCAACGATAATGCATAGCTGGTCTTAAAAGACCCTCACAGCCAATTAGGTCAAACAAATGACTTATGGTCTGCTGCCTAGCACCCTTTGGCAGACAAGGACGACCGTTAGCTAACTCAAAGTACTCAATAATAGCAGCGCCATCACGGATAACCTCGCCTGAAGTAGTCTTTAATACAGGAATAGTCGCAAGTTTTGCACTGGGTACTATGTCAGCTTTAAAGCTCTCATGGCCGCAGGAAAGTTCGTTGAAAGGGATTCTGTTTTTGATCAGGTAAGATCTTGCGCGTCCGGTATAGAGAGAGTGTGGGATCCCATATAAAATGTGCTTTTCTATCATTTTTTTACCCTAAATATCATTATTTAGCCTAACCCTTTGATATGATGCTCGGAAGGAAGAAGTATAAGAATTATTATGACATGTGTACTGCCATTATGTTAGCCTTTCTCTCAATAAGAGTTTTAAAACACCTGCGCTTATTGTAAAAATAAAAGAGGATTTTATGTCGGATGTGAACACGCTTGACGAAAAAGTACTGGCCGAATATCTCAGTCAACACATGGAAGGTTTCGAAGGGCCTTTAAAGGCTACAAAATTTTCTGGT
>Ga0209140_1000889_pt1 | contig 16126 bp, 23 predicted proteins | sample SaaInlV_120m_DNA_3_FD_184666 | JGI IMG/M metagenome (GOLD analysis project Ga0209140, IMG submission 184666) | Marine microbial communities from expanding oxygen minimum zones in the Saanich Inlet - Saanich Inlet SI073_LV_100m_DNA (SPAdes) (version 2) | ecosystem: Environmental > Aquatic >... | reverse complement strand
GAGAATCTTAAAATTCAGTGATAAATGGTTGCAATTATGGAAAAAATGCGTGCAATGGTACTCTCAGAATGCGCCAAAATTGAAACAAACCCATTAAAATTAACTCAAATTGATAGGCATGAAATTAAACGTCCAAATGAAATTTTACTAAAAATTGAGGCTTGTGGTGTTTGTCATTCACAGCTTCACGGAATTGAAGGCGACTGGCTAGATATTGGGATCCCACCAGCACTCCCAACTGTTCCAGGTCATGAAGTAGTTGGTAAAATTATAGAAATTGGAGAAGGCGTAACTAAATTCAAAGTAGGAGATAGAGCAGGAATCACACCACTCCTTGAAGCATGTCAAAAATGTCAATATTGTCTAGAAGGAAAAGAATATCTTTGTGAATCATCAATTATTTTAGGAGAATCCTTCAAGGGAGGATACACCGAATACATTACAGTTACAGAAAATTTTGCAACCAAAGTTCCAGAATCTATGAAAGCAGAGTATGCTGCACCATTGTTTTGTGCAGGAATTACAGCATACAAAGCAGTAAAAGCAGCAGAACCAAAACAAAATAAAAAAATTGGAATTTTTGGAATTGGTGGTGTAGGACACATGGCAGTACAATTTGCCAAAGTTGAGAATTGTGATGTAATTGCATTTTCTAGAACTCAGAGTCATCTTGATGTTGCAAAAAGATTAGGGGCAAATGATGCAATGAAATTTACAGAAAACCAAGAAGAGTTTCTATCCACACTAAAAGAAAAACATGGAACACTTGATGCAGCAATTGTTTTTGCACCAGCAGACATTGTAACTGATACAGCAATAAAATCAGTCAAAAAAGGAGGACTAATTGTAATTGCAACAGTAGGTGAAAATCCAGCATTTAGTGCATTTGAAGAAAAAACAATCAGAGGTACACTAATTGGTTCTACTAAAGACATGGAGCAAGTAATCAAAATTTGTAATGAAAAAAATATCGAAGTAATCACACAAACATTTCCTTTAGAGAATGCAAATGAAGCACTCAAAAAATTAAAAGATTCAGAAATTGAAGCCAGAGGAGTTTTAATTCCTTAACTTTTTGGGCTTAAATATCGGAGTATTTAGATTTCATTATGAATTGTAAACGATGTCACCATACAGATGAGATACACGTTACAAATGAGGAAAGTGATTCAATTATCAAGGCTGGAAAATGCCAAATTCCAAATTGTACATGTCAGCAATACGTAGATCCTATTCAAACAATTGATGAGGATTTACTGTAACAATTCATATATCAAAATCATTTTAGAAAACCATGGATAAACACAAGCCAGCAGATGAAATGATAAAAGAGTTAGATAATTTATTATCAAAACTCAACGCAATGGAAATTGTTGCATCTGATGACTATCAAAAAAATTCAGTCAAAGTAATGAGAGCACTTGTAGAGGGACAAATGCATTCAATCAATGAGTTTGGACATTTGAAAAAAGCAATGGATTTACTAATGTTACAAATATTTGATGTTCAAAACAAATCTAAGAATTAAGTTTAGTGTCACTAATTCCACAACCAACACAACGATAAAGTGTTGATTTTTCAAGAATTTTTTCAGGTTTCATTTCTTTACCACAACAAGGACAAGAAAATTTTTCTGAGACATTAGTTCTCACAACATAATCAGGTTTTGGAGGAATCACATCATTAGAATTACAGACAGGTTTGTAGCGATTAATTATTTTATTGAGAATGTTTTGTCTGCTTTCGATACTTGACTCAAATAATGGCAATATTGCAAGATGTAATGTTTTTTCTGAAACTGAATGCTGCATCCAACATTTGAAATTGAGATTTTGAGTAAAAAATGACTCATCATCAGTATTTTCACAATCCCCAACATAGATTATGTTGAATTTGTCCTTATCTCGAGTCATTATCAAATATACCAATTTTTCCATTGGTGGACCCCATTCATCAAGTGGAATAGGTCCAAGAAACTCATACTGGAGAATTTGAATACTCAACGAATGTATTTTTGAATACTTTCTTTTCTTTGTTCCCCAAATCCAGAATTTAGCACTAATTTGATCGCAAAAATCAGACTTGAAAAGATTAAATTCTAGAGTAATGGATTTTTTGTAAATGAAAGAAGAGCACAATCATGCAAAAGTAGGATATTCAATGATTGTAGTAGCAGCTAGTCTTACAGCAATTGCATTAATTGGACTAGCAATTGGTGAAGATGTACTCTTTTCAGATAACATGCAAAGAGACAACACAGCACATTTCAATGAATGTAAAGCAAATGATTTCAAAGCAGAAGATTGTGAGAGATACCATGAGAGAATAAATAATGAGATCTCAGGAATCTACATCGATTTTGATGAATAACTAGTATCCATTACTGAAATCTTCTAACATGTTTTGATTTTTTGTTAATCGATTCATTGCATAAAATGCACCACCAACAATTCCTGCTTGATAAAAAGTATACAAAAATACTCCAGAAGATGTAGGATCAGATTTTGTGAAACTTAGGACAAGGATTGTAAAGAACACAAATGTTCCAACAAATGTAACTAGTCTATTTAGAAATCCAGAATTCATTCCAACTATTCTTTTAGTTGCTGCAGCCATTAGTGCAATACTTGAAATAATTAGAAAAGTTGCACCGCCATTTGCAGTTACAAAAGAGCTTAACCAAGGGATTAGTCCACCTTCCAAGATTGCAGTGTCAGGCATTATACTGCCACCATTGATTGCAAAGTTTACAGAACTAAACATACCGCCCATTACAAAGAAAAATAAGAAAATTTTTACAATTGAACGTTTTATTGGACTTTGAATTTCTGATGGTCTTACTGCTCGCTCTGTAATTCTCATGCCATAAAGAAATCCTATAGCCATTGCTGGAAAAAACATTATGTTAATCAAAAGTGGTGATTCTTTGTTTATTGCCTCAATTTGAGGATGAAAAATTAAAAATAAAATCACTGCTAGAGATGCTGAGGCACCAAATAATATCAAGCCCAGATGTTTATGCTCATTTGATTGCATAGAACTCTCCCAGTTGTACATTTTGTATAATATTGAGAAAATCATTAAAGACTGAGCCCAAAAATCATTTGGTCAAATGATCAATTCTCTTTACCCTTTTTAGGGCTAGAGAGATAGATTTCTCATGAAAATAGGCATCATAGTAAGTATTAGCGGAGTAATTTTCGTGATTTTAGGAATAATATTTTATCTGCAGGGATTGTCATTAGTGGGACCAGAATCATCTTTCATGTATTCTAATCCAAAATGGATAACATATGGATTTGAAATAATTATTGTAGGAGTCATAATTATAGGAATAGGGTCAGGAATTAAAATTCTCAAAAGAAATTAGTTTGTGACACGAAGTGTTATGGTACTACGAATTTTTTGTAATTTTCTAATCTTTGATGTAATTATTTCATTCATATCCCCAGAAGAGTCTGTAACAAATTCTGCAACAATATCATAACTACCAAAAGTTACCAAACAATTTTTTATTTCAGGAATTTCAGTTAATTGTGAACAAAGTGATTGTTCTTCTCCAATTTCACAGCTAATTAGCATGTAAGCTTTTTCCATTTCAATCATATTCTATTAAGATAAAGACCAACTTAAAGACATCTAAGAAATTTTCATTAAAAATTAGATCTCAAAATCCAGCAGTCATTGGATTTTTAGGTTTCATAATTTCTCTTAACAAAATTGTTGCAAAAGAACCACGAGATAAAGAAAACTCTACCACATCATCGTGTGAAGAATAATCAGTACAATGAATTGCTGCTTGTCTAAAGCCACCCTCGTTACTTACTTCTTGCATTTCTTTTATGAAAAAATCTTTGGGTGCGATCTCTTCTGCTTGTAATATTTTTGAAATTTGATAATCAAATCTTGTTTTTTTGTAATAAGAATAACCAACAAAAGGTAATGCCAAATATTGATCCATTCCTTTTACGTATTTTCCAATTATTCCTTTAAAATCAAAACAAACATCACCTACTTGTGCTTCAAATAGATTTTCACCATCAGAAAATGCAGAACTCAGTGACTGATTAAAAATATAGGATTGGTAGGCCTGAATGTAAAATCTTCGTAACGATAAAGGGATAGCATGAATGGCTTTTAGAGGCTCACCATGCTCAATCATTTCAGATAAAACAATTCTTTCAATATCCATCTGGAAAGGGACCTCATCAAGATATTTTTTATAATTTGCAGGATCTAACAGTTTTTCTCGAATCTCAGTATTTTCCTTTGAATCATAACTAGATGTAAAAGACAATACTAAATCAACTGCTTTTTTGAAATCTCTTTGCAGAATTGCCTTACCAATTAGATGCGTAACTGGTCTTTTTGAGCCAAAACGCTGGTAGCCATAAAAATTCAGAGTTTTTTCAAAATCATCAAAAGAAGACAAGTCATCAGAGCATTCAGAGATTTTTATTTTAAAGTGGTTTCCTATCATGTCTTTTTTTGATATTGGTTTTTTTACATGACCGAGTTTTTCAAGTGAATATTTTTCAGTAGAGAAATTATCCACACCTCGTCCTTTATTTCCAGCACAAACAAATTGCTCAGTTACTGCAGATGCATCTTTTAATCCAAGTGCTTTTAATCGAATTCCTTTCTTTTTAAAAACATCAGACAAAGCATGATTAGTGTCAATCCTTTTCTTTTTTAGTTTGTATACAGCATAACCATCAATATCGTCAATAGATTTTTTTGCCTTTTCAGAAATTAATTCACTTACCTGAAAATCTTCAGGTTTAATTCTAATTTTTCCACCAATTCCATTAAAGTTAGTACTATAAACTGAAATTCCAATTAAAGAATCTAAATTTGGAATCACTCTATTGTCACAGTAACAAATTTGCTTATTGCAACATCAGATAATTGTGCACCAAGAAGAACTTTGTATGTTCCAGGAATTGCATCATCAGAAATTGAAATATTAGTATGAATTGGTCTAGGTGCATCAAAATCTAATTGGAATGTTTCAGGACTATTCATGTCAAGTTCAACATTCAAGAAATCATGCGTAGATTCAAGAATTAATGAAACTCCCATCAAATCATTTTGAGAGTTAGGAGATATGATAAAGTTGAGATGTTGTGAATCACCAGAAGACATCACAAGTGTATTTGTTTCTAGTTGAATTTCAATAGGTAAAGGAATAGAAGTATCAACTACACCGATATTGTTTTCCACCCATTCAGTAAACCAAATTTTTTGTCCATCAATAGCAAAATCAAAGATTTGTGCTATACCACAATCAGCTATCATCATACCAGTTCCAGGATCACAGTCACCCCAATTAGGATTCTTTGATGGAATTTGATATTCTACAAGTGATTGTAATTTTGGATCCATTACAGAAATATTATTTGCAGTCTGTTCATTGAAAATTAAACGTCCTTGGTCATCAGTATCAATCCAGTATGGTCTAGATATTGGAGTTTTTACAATTCCTGTTTGATTTCCATATGTACTAAGTAAGGGATCTGCTGTAACATATTGAATGAATTTTTCAGTTACAGGATCAAAACTGAAAAATGATGAAGAGGTTGTATCAGCTAACCAAACTAATCCATCATTAGATACTGTAGCTCCATTTGGAGTGAGTAATGTTACAGGTAATTTGTAAACATCAATAAAATCATGTAATGCGAGATATTGTTCACCGGTGTTTGTAACTGAATCAAGATATTCATGTTGATTGAATTTAACTAAAACTCCACCTTGTTGGTATAACCAATTTGTATACCAAATGTTATCATTTGCATCAATTGCAAAGTCTGCAGTTACAGAATTATCAACAGGTGATGGAATACTAAGATAATTTACTTCTTCATCAGATTGACTTGGATCCAATAGTGTGAGTTTATTTCCTGTAAAATCATTAATTATAATTTGAGAACCATCAATTTGGAGTCTTTGTGGTAATGCGTCAGTTTCAGTTGGATATCCTAATCGAGTGTATTGTTCATCAATTGTTGAAAACTTCCATACAGAATCATATGTTTCATCAGTAAACCAAACAGAACCATCAGGAGCATAATCAATTCCCCACATCATTGAACGTGCACCAGGAGGCCACGTAGGATTATCATATTCAGTAAATGTTTCAGTTAATGGATTGAATTTTCCCAATTTTCCAGTATTAGTTTCAGTAAACCAAACATTTCCATCATAATCAGTTACAACAGCTAATGGGTTTGTACACTCTGTTGGGATAGAAAATTCTTTTACATATTTTGTCGATTTTGCATTACTTGAACCACAAAATTGATCACGTTGTTCATCAGGAAAGTTATCAGCTGGAGTTCCAGTTATTGTTACATCAGGGTTATCTTCAGGAGCTGGCAACATCATACTTTGTAATCCAAATCCAGAGGTAACCATGATTCCACCAAAAAATAATGCAAATAATAATCCCTTTTTCTTCATAATTCAAAAAATATCTAGCCAGGTTATATCTTATTCCAAGAATGAATTATTACATTAATTTAAGATCTCTAGTGATTTTATCAATTAGATTTTCAGGTGCAGGTCCAATTGAAATGCAAGTTGTTGTTCCAGGAGATATCTGAGTATGACCAGCATCTGTGACTTCAGACCAAGGAAGATTCAAATCAATTGCACCTCGTTTGACTTCTTGTAAATCTTTGATACCTGAAACTTTGACAACAATTTTCTCTTGTCCTCCCCACCATTCTTTGAACCATTCAGGATGTGATTTTCTCACATGTTCTGCTCCAAGTACACAAGCATGTCCCACCTGAGCTGCAATCTTTCCTTTTCCCATACCAAGATCAGTCCTTACAGCTATTACCTGTTTGATATCTCCCATATTATTATCAAATACAGGCATAATGAAAAACTTTTGAATTAAATAAGTTGGTTTTGCGAGCTTATTTTTTCTGCGATCTCGATCAAAAAATCAAATTTAGAGATTTGAACTGAAAATTACATCTGGGAGGGCGATTTATCAGATCATATTGACACTCTAACATGGGTTAGGCATGACTCACGGGGATTCAGCCAGCAGATTCTACTTTTTTTATATGTTATTCAACAGAAGGAACATCAATTACGATTACAGGGTGTTCACCTGTTGGATCTTTTGGTAGCAATCCCCAATTGATAGCACCTGGTTCTGTTGGTTTCATTTTCTCATCACTTGGAGTAGTTGTTGCCATGTGATAATCCATGTCTGGAAACTTGGTTATCTGCCATCCAAACACATCTTGATAGAATTTTTGTGCTCTACCTTGATCATCATATGGAATTTCAGTGTACTATGTTCATGTACCTTAAAAATCATGAATATAGATAATCTTTTTTCCAAATAATCTCAGAGATGCCTGAAATTAGGAATAATTTTTTTAAAGGGTAAATTAAATTCTAAATTATGAAAATATCGACAGTCATAATGGGATTGTTTGTAGTAGGGTTACTTTCTAGTATTCCTGTATCATTTTCTCAATCATCTGAAGAGACTACCGTTACATCAATTAATGAAAAAGTTAGTCTTGAGGCTACAATTACTATCATGAGCGTTCCTGTAGATAACACATTTCCTTGGGGATCAGTTCATGGGATGATATCTGATCCTGCTGAGCGATACCCTGTGATTATTCAGTTTTTCAAAGGAGAAGAACCAGTACATGTTGCACAAGTGGACGTAAAAGGGGATGGCTCTTATGATTACAAATTTAGAGTAAGAAGTGTAGATGATGGAAAAATAACCAACATCTTTGAAGGAGATTATGAAGTAAGAATTTTCAAAGTCATCAACAATCCTCAAAATGATTTAATATAATCCAAAGGTAATTTTTATAAAAAATAAAAAAGAAAAATCCCTAACCATTGGTTACCGGGAATATGTGAACATGCATGCTTTTGTGATTATAGATGTGTCCCATTCCATTCAAAGGAACATCCACAGTAGTAGTTCCTGACCAACCGCCATCAACAACAGCAGCTCCGACCAAATCACCCACACCTGCAGAAAGGGAAATCTTTTGATTTACTCCAGGCTTTGCAACACTTAGTTCTTTGAGTGTAACTCTGAGTGTTTTTTCATTGACAGGATCCACATTAGAGATTTTTACTCCAACTACAGAAGACATTGCTTTGTAGTATGGTTCACAATAATGTGGAGGCATATCTCCACCCTTATGACATTCTTGATGTGTAGTTCCAGGAGCATAGAAAACGCCATGTTTACTTGGATGTCCATCACCCTTCATTCCACCAGAATCTCCACCCATTCCTCCACTAGAGCTATCAGAGCCACCCATACCACTCATAGCATCAACTTGTGAAAAGTCATTGGATAAAGCAAATGCACCAGAAGTAAGTATTCCAGCTACAATTCCGATCAAGATACCTTTACTAATATTCATTAACTCTTGTAAAAAATATTTAGATATAACTTAGGAATTCAATTTCCAAAAATGATATTCAAGATCAAACTAACATCTTGCAGTATGGCATGTGATTTGATTAAGTTCATCCCATTGATTATCAATTACAGCTGAAATGATTTTTCCATCAACTATTACCACTTCTATTGTATGTTTTGTAATATCTACAGGAAGATCCAATTTTTCTCTATTTCCAAAACCTGTATGGAGTGTTTTGAATTTACCTTCCAAAAGGAATTTTGAATCAGATACATCAGATGAAATAATTTCAACTTTTAATGTGTTAGAAATACCATCAAAAGAAAATGTAGGACTTGTTTGAATAAACTGTTCAGTAATATCAATTATGTTTTGAAAATCATTTTCAGATATATCTAAAATATCTTGGGAATTTTCAAAATCATATGAAAGTAAAACTGCAACAGAAATGACAACTAAAGCAATTCCCGCCACAATTATTACACCTTTAAAGAACATTCAGAATCATGCCTCTTATTTTTTTATTTTACTATGGTTACAGGAGATTTTGCTTTATGTAATACAAAGTTTGACGTACTTCCAAAAAATAACTCCTTTGGAAATCCCAGTCCTCTTGCACCAATCACAATTTGATCAATCATATTTGCAGGATTATTGGCAAATGTGACTAAATCAATACCTGAAGAATGACCACAAATAACAATTCCCATAAATTCAATTTTATTTTTTTCTACTTTTTTCTTTGCAATAGACATTAACGCTTTTGCTTTCTTTTTCCATTTTTTTTCTGGGAGCAGAGGAGCACGAACAGCAGAAAATGCACTAAAACTAGTATCGCTATGAATTCCAACAATGGTAGCGTTAGATTGTTTTGCAAATTTTATTGCAGCATCTAAACCTCGCAAAGAATTTTTAGACCCATCTAAACAAGCCATTATTATTTTTTTACGCATATCTTACTCCAGGATTGTTCCCCATCCACGTTCTACTAATTTCTTAGCAGTAAATGGTAATGTACATGCAATTTTACCTTTGAGACTTTCAACCCAGACTTTACCTTCACAAATGATTTCATAGCCTTTAGATAATGATGGTTCTTGAATTGGAGCATCCATTGTTTGAAATGGTTCACGTGTTTCTACAGATATTTTGCTTCCAGAAATAAACAGTGTTTCAGAGTTAGGAGGTACATTCAAAGAAACAATTCTGTCATTATAGATACCGTCTGATTCTTGATGTTTTATAATTTCTTCATCTACAGATATCTCAAATGGCATATCAGCATCTATTAATTTTGAATCTAGGACATATCTTGGAATATTAATTATGAGTTTTCCACCATCATCAGTTCCTATATTCATTGTAAGTACAGTATTTACAACATCCACAACAGGATTGTATACAATTACATCCTGACCATGAACATGAATCATTCCTGCCATGGCTGTAGGAGTTTGCATAGTCAATACAGGTAGATGTGTAGAATATGAAGTAGGACCTAAAACAAGTACATTGTTTTCTGATTTTAATGCAGTATAGAGTTTTTGGGATTTTGAATCAACTTTGATATCCCATGGATTAGATGGAATATCTAATGCAGATAGAATTTTGTTTGTTTGTCCATCTATCTTTACAATTTTATTTTGTGTAAGATATGATGCATAAATCTGATGTTCTTCTGTATCCACTGTAATTGCTTTTGCTTTATCTCCTAAAGGAATTTCTCCAACAACTTCCTTTTCTAGAATATTTATCACAGTGATGCATTCACATCCTCTATTTGTGACATAAGCAAGATGATGTAATGGATCAAGTTCAAGTCCCCATGGACCTCCAGATGTAGTTATTGTCTTTACCACCTCATGTATTGGCATTACAGAATATTCATCAGTAACATCTTCCAAGAAAGTAATTTCATTTCCCGCAAGGCTTGCAACCATTACAACATTACTAATTGGATCTGCCCTTACTGTAAACGGATGTCTTGGTACATCTATGGTTTGAATCACCTCATCTGTTTTTGCATCAATTACATGAATTGAGTTAGAATTGTAATCAGCCACATACAATAATTCTTTTGTAGGATTATAATCAAGTGACCAACCACCAGTTACAAAATTAACGTCAGACCTTTGCCCATAGGGTTGGTTTGATGTTGTTGGATAATTAATTTCAGAATTAGGTAAAGGGATTGTCTTGATGAATAATTTTGTGCTTAGAGTATAAACATCAATTCCACCACTCTCAAATGGTGCTGCATAAATTTTATTTTTGTCAGGTGCTGCTGCAACTGCCATTATTCCAGAAGAAGAAGTTGTAATAAAATCTACATTTTCATTTTTCTCAATGTCAATTATATCAATATGAGGATATTGAAAACTAGAGACATAGAGAAATTCATCAGTAAGCGACATTCCCATTGGGGCATTAGATACTGGAATTGTTTCTAGTACATGATGTGCAAATGCATCCTCAGAACCATATACTGTAACTAAAAGTGAAAGTACTGCAATTCCAAGAATAATCTGTTTCATTAGTCATCAGTAAAGCAGCTATAATTAAAACAGATTTTACCATTATCAAAAATGGTTTTAAGAAATTCTAATCAATATTTGATTTTCATGGATTACAATCATGTATTTTTTTTAATATGGGATGATTTCAGTCCAAGTATATTACATCAATAGATAAAACAGATATCAATTGTTATTCTCTCAATCTAGAGTTTAGGTTTGAAAAATAACTATCAATGTTAAATAAAATTAAAAAAATTACTAATTGGAGAGGGTATAACGACTTTATTGCAGTCTTCATTAGTATTTGTTAGAAAAAGTCCTCGTCAAAATATGTTCTGGTAATTATTGAATAATTTGCTAATCTGGAAATCCTAGAGGGGTTTTTATGGGAATAACAGTCATTGTTCTCAATGAATAATATCACAGTAACTTCTTTCTTTGTGTTATTTGCTATTGCAGCAAGTATTGTTGCAATGACACCAGCTGCTTTTGCAGATCACTCAGAAGTTACAATCGAAACAGCAATAGGTTCTGGCACACCAGGATGTGAAGACACTCCAGAGGGATGCTACATCCCAAGTACTGCAATAGTTGATGTTGGTGGAAAAGTAATAATGTCAAACACAGATAATGCAGCACATACATTCACATCTGGAACTCCAAGTGATGGTCCAACTGGTGAATTTGATACAGGACTGTTAATGGTAGGGAGTTCTTTTGAATGGTCTCCAGATACCGTAGGTGAAGTTCCATACTTTTGTATGGTTCATCCATGGATGATTGGTTTGATTGTAGTACAAGAAGTAGAAGCTGAAGAAGCTATGGAAAAAGCACACGATGATGCAGAATCTCATGATGATGCAGAAGGATTAGTAGTAACAATTACTGATTCTCAAGTTTTAGGGGGAACTCAAGTAGAACTTGAATTCAGTGAATTACACGTCAATTATGACATCACCGCAACACAAGATGGTGAAATAGTTCTACAAGAAGCTGGACAACATTCAATGGAACTCACAGCAACTCATCAAATAGATGCAGTTGGTTCTGATGATAATCCAATTGATATTGAAATAGTTTCTTTAGGAATTGGTGCACCAGGTGCTGAAGCAGATTGGACTGGACCAACAGGTACAGTAGCTACATCACAAGTTGTCCCAGAATTTGGAACAATTGCAATGATGATACTAGCGGTTGCAATCGTAAGTGTTGTTGCAGTAACTACAAAATCTAGAGTAATTCCAAGGTTTTAGGAACACTTTTTTTATTAATTTTTTAATTAATCAAATAAAACTGCATTACCATTTTTAATAAAAAATAATTGTGAAGAGTTTTAATTTTCTTAATGTTTTTCATGGATAGGGTGTTTGGTGCCATCTGGGTGAATGCATTCACCATTTTCACCTTTGTTCGCTCAAGTTCTGCAGTATGAATTATCCTAAACATAATCGAGATGATTCCACTTCTTCTCATTGGAATTATTTTTTTTCCTGTAGAGTAATCACGTCTGAAAATAGGAGAGTTTTCATCAATGATTTCGCCTCGCTTTCTTCTCTCATCATGATATTCATCAAGAGAATTAGATGCTTCAGGAGTTAGAAATGCCCAATACTCTTCATTCTCATTTGGATATAGCAGTACGGCTTTGCACCCTTCATCGATATCATTAAGATATTTCAGGGTAAAATTCTCATCAATTACTCCAACTCTTGCTCCAGTTGATGAAAGGAAATGAACTAGTGCACGGTTTCTCTTTGAAGTAGTTGCCAAAAGCATCTTTTGTATCTGTTCAGTGGTCCAAGGCTTGAATCCTGCAGACTTTTTCTTTGGAGGATACATCTTTCGGATAATCTCCCAGTATAATGGAATTCTATTCATTACAAAGAAATGTCTCACACCAAGCATCAATATTGGAACAGAGTTTGGATGACGATTCTCTTTAATGTGAATTAGATAGTCTTCAACTATTGTTTGAATTTCCTCGACTGATTTTGTTATTAGAGAATCAAAAGTATCAAACTTTGCAAATAGTTTAAAGTTTTTTAAATGATCACGATAGTTGTTTAATGTCTGTCTGGACTTTATTCCCTGCTCAAAACGGAGAATTGACCTTTCTGCCATGTATAGTGTAAGGATAAATCAACTATATCTCTGGCGTGCACTAAAGATTTGAATTAAATAATTGACAAAGAAACAAAATCTGTGAACTATGATGCAGTAATTGCAGGTGGAAGTGTTGCAGGATTATTATGTGCACGAGAAATTGCCTCAAAGGGATTTTCAGTACTAGTAATTGAAGAAGATTACGAGATTGGAACACCAGAACATTGTGGTGGACTAGTCAGCATTGCAGGATTAGAAGAATTAGGAGTAATACCATTTAGAAAAACATTTGATCACATGATAGAATCAGCAAAAGTTACTGCACCAAATGGAAATAATTTTACAATTAATTCAAAAAAACAAAAAGTTATTGAAATTAGTAGAAGGGAATTAGATAAACAAATAGCATTTCAAGCACAAAAAAATGGTGCAGTAATTAAAGTTAGAACAAGTTTTCAAGAAATTACAGATTCAGGAATCAGAACAAGTGATGAAAAAATTGATTGTAAAATTTTTGTTGATGCCAGAGGAGTATCATCACTAATCCATAAAGACAGAACAGGGATTATTTCATCAGCACAATATGAAATCTATGCGGATTGGATTAAGAAAGGAAAAGTAGAAGTAATTTTTGATCAAGAAAAATACCCAGGATTCTTTGCATGGGTAATTCCATCAAATGAAGGTAAAGGAAAAGTCGGAGTTGCAGGAAGAGGAATCAATGTAGCTGAAGTATTAGATGAAATTTTAAAACAAAAAGGAATACATTCAACAATTAGAAAAATTTTTGCGCCCATTTGGATTAAAGGACCAATTGAGAATTTTATTGATGGAAAAACAGTAATCATAGGCGATGCTGCAGGACAGGCAAAACCAACTACTGCTGGAGGAATTTTCACTAGTGGAATGGGTGGAGTTTATGCAGGACAAGCAATTTCAAAATTTTTGGAAACAAACGAACAAAGTGATCTTGAGGAATACCAAAAAAGATGGAAAACCAGATTTGGAAAAGAATTTGATAAACAGCTTTTAGCAAGAAAACTTTTAGAGAGAATAGATAATCAAACAATCAATAAATTATTTGAATCAATAACACCTGAAATCATAAAAGATATTTCAGAAAAAGATGATTTTGATTTTCATACAAGTTCAATAATCAAATTACTTGGAATGAAAGGATCAATTAAAACTGCTCAAACTCTAATCGGAGGAGAGCTCAAAAAATTACTTAGATAATTTATGCATAAATTCTAAGCAAGGTATAAATGAAGTTTACAGAAAATTGCAGTATGTCATCATCCACGATCTCATTACCAACATGTAGTTGTTGTCACAGACATATTATGCCTAATGATAAATGTGTAAAATTCAATTGCCCTGAATGTGGCGCTGATTTAATTTGGAGATGTCAAAGTTGCAGAGAAGCAGCAAGAATCTATACTTGTACTTCATGTAACACGGTAGGACCTTAGAAAAATGGCTCAATTATTATTTATCACAAAAATTCTTCCAACAGGAACTGAAGTTGATTTAGATAAACTAGCAGAATCTATCCAATCAGCATTACCTGAAGGAATTAACATGAAAAGACATGCCAAAGAACCATTGGCATTTGGATTAGAATTTTTGAAAGCAGAATTTGTTTTAGAGGATAAAGAGGGACAGAGTGATGCATTAGAAAATTCCGTTAAAGGTGTAGAGGGCGTCAGTGAATTTGAAGTCCTAAACATGAGTAGAATGTCCGTTGACATGAAATAGGTGATTTTTTGGTACGCAAAGAAGAGACTTTGCAAATGCGGATTGGAGAAGCAAAACAAAGAGACGTAGGTAAAAAACGAGCCAGAATTGGTCCGGATGCTATGGATTTTCTCAAGGTATCTCCTGGAGACATTATAGAAGTAATGGGTGCAAGATCTAGCTGTGCAGTTATCTGGCCAGTTGATGAGGATGAAAAATTACCAGACATTATTCGATATTGTTAAAATTAGAAAAGTTTCATCAAAGTTTGCAAAAACAGTTTCACTTACACCAGTTAATGATTCAGTAACTGTAGACAAAGAATTTACAGATTTTGTGAAAAACAGATTGAAAGGATTACCAATTGTTCACGGAGATGAAATTTCAGTAATGATTTTAGGTAATTCAATGGATTTCAAAATTACAAAGACGGTACCAAAAGGAGTAGTCAAGATGGACCGCTCTACTGCACTTACCATTTCAACTGAGACTTCAGTTGATAGAAAAGTTCGTGTAACATATGAAGAAGTTGGTGGACTACGGGACAAAGTTAAAGCAATGAGAGAGATTGTTGAACTACCATTAAAGCATCCAGAATTATTTGTAAGATTAGGAATTGAACCACACAGTGGAATTTTACTTTACGGACCACCAGGTTGTGGAAAAACTCTACTTGCTAAAGTAATTGCCAGTGAATCAGAAGCTAACATGTATCCAATTAACGGTCCAGAAATTATGAACAAGTATTATGGTGAGACTGAAGCCAAGTTAAGAGATATTTTTAAAGAAGCAAAAGACAATTCGCCAAGTATTATTTTCATAGACGAGATAGATGCCATTGCTCCTAAAAGAGAAGAAGCATATGGCGATGTTGAAAAAAGAGTTGTAGCTCAATTATTAGCATTAATGGATGGTCTTAATGATAGAGGAAATGTAATTGTACTTGGTGCAACAAACAGACCAGACAGTGTAGATCCTGCCCTTAGAAGACCAGGCAGATTTGATAGAGAATTTGAGATTTCAGTTCCAAATGAGGATGGAAGATTAGAGATTCTTGAAATTCATACAAGAGGAATGCCAATTAATGATGACATTGATTTGAAAGATTTATCATCAGAATTACACGGATATACTGGTGCAGATATCAAATCTCTTTGTAGAGAAGCTGCACTAAAATCAATTCGAAGATATCTACCAGAAATAGATCTTGAAACAGAAAAGATTCCATCTGAAGTGTTAGAATCAATGCAAATCAAACTAATTGATTTTTACGAAGCAATGCAAGAAGTAATCCCCACAGCAATGAGGGAAGTTTATGTTGAAAGATCCAAAGTATGGTGGCAAGAT
>Ga0209140_1000887_pt1 | contig 16136 bp, 21 predicted proteins | sample SaaInlV_120m_DNA_3_FD_184666 | JGI IMG/M metagenome (GOLD analysis project Ga0209140, IMG submission 184666) | Marine microbial communities from expanding oxygen minimum zones in the Saanich Inlet - Saanich Inlet SI073_LV_100m_DNA (SPAdes) (version 2) | ecosystem: Environmental > Aquatic >... | reverse complement strand
AAACTCATCCAGAGGCTATATTAAAATATTTAAATCAATCAATCGGCTTAATAGTATCAAACTCTAATAGTGTTGCAATATTTGACCATGCCATTGAAATTGATTGGACACGAGATGTGTTTGATCGCTTAATTGTTGCACAAGCAATGGTTGATAATGCGACTTTAATTACCAAAGATAAAACCATTCGTGCAAATTACGATAAGGCAATTTGGTAGAATTTGAAATTTTAGACCCAAGCAAGATTTGCAAAAATGGCGCTACCTTTGTGCGTATTGGCACTGATATCTTTGGAAAAAGAGTTTAAAGTTGGTCATTCGTAAAATTTCCGATATTTTTTTTGCACAACCCTTTTTCGAAAATATTCTACTTTCTCTTTGAGAGCTTGATGCTTTTAAGGGAGGTGGTCAAAAAAAATGTTATTTTTTGACTAAGGTTTCGAGATACTTAATAACCATCTTAGTGTTTAATTTGTTTCTTGAGATCTCGGTAAAAATTTTGATGGACATCAATTTTAACTAGCTCTAAGTCAACCCCTGTAAAGCGATAGGCTAATAAGTATTGCTGGTTTTTTACTTTGTATTTGTAGACAAATATTTTAACTAAATCGCCTTTTTTCTCGGTACCAATCTCAGGGTTTTTAATGACTGCATAAATAGCATTGTCAAGCTCTTCTTTATCATTTTTTGATATTTTTTTAACCTTTTTTTCAAAGGCTTTTGACTGAAAAATTTTCATTCGGACTATCCGAATTTAAATTCAGACTTTTCTCCAGAGTCTAACTCCTCAATACTCACTAACAAATCTTTAATAAATTCATAGGGAAGGTCTGGATTATCTACAGCACACTTACCAATACGTGCCCAATACTCTACTTGACCAGTAACAGAGCGATGTTCTACTTTAGAATATTTTTTAGCATTATTAGCCAACTCATCTGAAATTCTTACTGCTGTTGTCATAATTACACCCTTGTATTGTTTTTAATTAAGATGAGTGCATTGTATTGCATAATGTTGCATATTGCAACTTTTAAAAATGTTATTTTTTGACTAGCAACTCAAGGTGTTTAGTTAGGCCATAGCGCCATTAACGCCAATTACTTGTCCAGAAATATAACTAGCAGCATCACTTACTAAAAATGATACCAAAGCAGAAACCTCTTTAGGGCTACCCACCCTTCCAGCTGGAACTAATTCTTTTATATGCTCTTTGCTAAATACATCTTTTGTCATACTACTTTCAATTATTCCAGGGGCAATCGCATTAACAGTAATGCCCCTTGATGATACCTCTATTGCTAAAGATTTTGTGGCTCCGATTATTCCAGCCTTTGTTGCTGAATAATTAACCTGTCCACAATTTCCTATAACGCCAGCTACAGAAGATAAATTGATAACCCTTCCCCAACGAGTACCCATCATAGGAAGCATAAGTTTTTGTGTAACATTAAAAAACCCATTTAAATTTACATTTATTACTTTTTGCCATTGTTCTTGATTCATTCCTGCAAATATACCGTCATCATGAATACCTGCATTATTAACTAAAATTTGAATAGGTCCTTGAGCAAGAATTTTATCAAGCTCCCTATGGGTAGACTCTATGTTGGTAATATCAAAACAAACTGATGAGGCCTTTCCTCCATTCTCCACTATAGTTTGAACTACTTTATCGGCTTTGGCTTTATTTGTATTACTGTGAACCAAGACTTCAATATCATTTTCTGACAAGTCAATACATATAGCCTCACCTAAATCCCCGCTACCTCCTGTAACTAAAGCTCTTTTCATTGTCATAATTTAACCTTTTTTTTAAAATCAATCATTAAAAATAGCAACTACTGTTGCTCTTCCAGATATTAAGTTATCGCCCTCAGATGTAACTAAAAATTCATAAATCATATTTCCTTGAGATACAAACTTTCTTGTAGCTTGAATAATTAATGGCGAAGTAATCTTATTTATCTCTAGATTATTGAAAAAGTTTACATCCTTCAAAGCTGCCAAATACCCTTCCTGCATTTTTTCTCCTAATTTATCTGCAACAAGCGCGCCATGAATTGCCATAGCTTGGGCGCCATATTCTATCAAAGCAGATACAGGCAAAGTTCCACTGCTAAGCAAAGGATTGTTATGGTTTCGATGAGTTTGTGTTACACAAATAATCGACTCATCATCCCACTTCTTAACAGAGTCGATTAAACACATTTTTCCAGAGTGCGGAATTAATTCGCAAAGCTTGGAATTATTAAACACTACTCACTCTAACTAGTAACTGGTTTTGGTTTAAATATGGAATGACAATCTCGGCTTCCATTCCTTTAATGAGAGATTCAACTAAAGGTAATCCTAGTCCGATAGGATTACCTACTCTAACTGCTTCAAGAGAATTATTAAAACATTGAGTAACATCTATCCTCTCACTTACGACTGAAACATCAATACTACCCACCGTGTTAGATTGCTCACTTGTACTCAATAATAAAGCAATACCAACTGGATAATCAAAATGACGAAAGCCATCTAAATCCTCAGGTGTAACATTATCATATGCAACCAATAGAACATCATTGCTCTCAACCAATACTTGGGTAACTGCCTCAAGCAATCCCGCAGAGAATGTATTATCTCCAGCAGACAAGCTAACTGATGGTGTTTTCATATCGGCTGCAATCGAAAAATATCCTGCAGGGGCGTTGTGTACAGAATTATGAAATAAAGTTGGTGATACCATTTTTTCCTCAGTTGCCAAGGCTTTACATATTTTATCAGTAATATCTAAATCACCTTCTGATGAGGCAAAGACCACTGAAGTCTGAGAGCTATATTCTATTGACTCAATAACTTTTAATGCAAGCCTAATAACTGTTGTAGTTCTGCGAGCTTCATTAGCTGGTAACGCTGAAGGCATCATCTTAGATAATTCAACTGGCGACCAATCTACACTCCCTTTTAAAATTTCATACGACTTATTAAGCTCCTCCATCCCTGATGCAACTACAGAAATACCATTGACATAAATCTTTCTACTTAACATGTAAATATTAAGCTGCAGTTACTACCGCCAAATCCAAATGAGTTAGACATAACATGGTTTAATGTTCTTTTCATGCTCTTGGTGGTAACTTGAATAGGAAGTTGGTCATCAATTTTATTTAAATTTACGTTAGCAGGAATAATTGAGTTCTCTAAGGCCAATGTACAGATAATTGCTTCATTGATTCCAGCAGCACCCAGAGTGTGCCCTGTCATGCCCTTGGTTGAGCTACATATAACTTCAGAGCCAAAAACTGACTGTAGCCCTCTAGATTCAGAACGATCATTTGACGGAGTCGCTGTACCATGTAAATTAACATAATCTATATCTGGAGCTCCTATACCCGCAGAAGATAGCGCGTACTCCATGGCCATTTTTCCACCAACACCTTCAGGGTGTGGTGAGGAGATGTGGTAAGCATCACTACTTTCCCCATAACCAGTTAAATGAATACCACTACTATTACTAGATTTCTCTAGCAACACAAAACCTGCAGCCTCTCCTATATTAATACCTTTTCTTTCCTTGTCCCAAGGTTGACAAATATCTTCAGATATTAATTGCAATGAATTAAATCCATATAATGTTGTCAAGCACAAACTGTCAACACCACCAACAACTGCAGCATCACAAAAACCTGCCTCCATAGATCTGTAAGCTGAAGCAAAAACTTTTGCGCTCGATGAACAGGCAGTGGAAATAACCATGCTCACGCCAGTCACACCCAAAGAGCGGCAAACATACCTTTGAACAGAGCTAGTATTATCTGTATAAAGCATGTTTATATCAGGTAATTTACCTGTCTTTTCATCTCTACCAATATAAACATTTTCAGTTTCTGCAATACCAGAGGTACTAGTACCAAGAAAAACACCTACCCGACTCTTTCCATATTTAGTAATTGCAATATCAACCTCTTCGCGAAAATTATCAGAATCTAATGCTAGTTTAGCTAGTCTGTTATTTCTACAAGAAAACATGACTAGCTCATCTTCTAATTCAATATTCTCAACCTCATCTACTAAACCCAGAAAAGTATTAAAATTCATGCCAGGATAGTTGGAATTCCGCAAGCCACTATGACTATTAAACATTGCATCTACCGTACTTTCTTTGCCGACACCAAGCGCATTAACTAATGTGCTGGCAGAAACTTGAATAGGTTTTATTGGTTTACTCATGCCTTGCTTGTAGTGGTTAAAGTAGGTGTGCTAATAAATTTAGCAATAACAAAGCAAGCAAAAACTCCAACAATAACGATTTGTCCAATTGAACTCAATATGCTTACACTTGAAAAAGCTAAAATAGAAAATGTTATTATAGTTGTTGCTGCACTAATAATAATAGCATGTTCGCTATTAGAGGGTCCATTCCTACTTACTTTTTCATTCTCATGATTAAAGAATAAGCTGTAATCAAAACCCAGACCCACAACCAGCAATAATGATAATAAATGGAATATGTTAATACTATTACCTAGTAGCACTTGAAAACTCAAACTAATCAAAACACCTGAAAATACTGGGATAACAATCCAAACTCGACTTTTATCTGTATAAGAAAACCAAAGGATTGAGGCTAAAAGCAACAGCAACATAGCTAGCAATCTAACCCAAGTTTCCTTTAAATAGCTATTCATAATACTACTAGCTTCTGCACTAATAGAATAGTAAGAGTCCCTTAATGTATTTGAGTTATTTACCTGTTTATTAAATATGTTGATATCTTTAATATCTACCACTCTTATTAAAGAATACCAAACATTATTTTGAATAAATAGTAGCGATTGAAGTTTCCCTTCCATAATAGACATTTTAAAATTTTGGTAATCTAGTAAAGGCATTGTCTTACTAGACACAACATCATTAATAAATACATCAAACGCCTTTTTCTTGAAAGGCAGGCCCTCTATAGCCATCAAAACGTTATTTTCCAGTGTTTGCTTGCTAGGCAGGTTATCTAGTCGATACTGTTGAACTTCTTTGCTAGGAAGTAGCGTGTTCACGCCAATAGAGCCTGAGATAATGTTTTTATCAATAAGACTCTTTAATTCTTGCTGCACTTCTTGAGTTCTTTTTAAGACGACATCAAAATCTTTATCTGAAGTTAAAAAAATATGATTAACTTCTCCCACCCCTAATGCTTGACGTAAATCTGCATCAATTATCTTTGACTCCATTGAAGCTGGATTTAACTGCGAGATGTTTGTGTTAAATAGATTACCTTGTTGCAACAAAAAGGTTGCAGGTAATAAAATAACAAATAAACTGATAAACACTTTAGGTGTGAACGGCAACAATCTTCTGATCGATATATTTCTTTTATTTATCTTCTGGTCCTGCATCCATATAGGTATAAAGTAAATGCTAATAAGAAGTGCAGATAATAAACCAATGATAGCAAAAACAGCAAGTTGTGTAAGGCCATTAAAACCTGTACCCATTAAAGAAACATAAGCAAATACAGAAGTTAGAACGCCAATCTTAAGGGGGGTTGATATTTTTTTAACGGCTTCCATCGCAGAAACAGCTGTCGATGTATTACTAAATACATGCAATGGATAATCTAAGCATACACCTAACGCAGTAATTCCAAATGCCAATACAATGCCATGTATTTGACTGAAAATCATTTGCGTCAACGTCATTGCGATTAAAACTGATACTGATAAAGTTACTGTTGCTAGTAATAGTAAATAAAATGATCTATAGATAAATACAAACACAAATAGCATTACTATAATCAGGGCGAAACTTACATACTGAATGGTATTTTTAATATTTATACGCGTTTCAACAGCCACAACACTAGGTCCAGATAATAGCAACTTTGCATTACCTGGATTACTCGCCACAAAAACCTCTCTGATAGTAGTTATAGCCAAATCTTTTTGCACAATATCTAATTTTTTATGAATTTGCATCATTAACAATGATTTATCACCAACAAACCAAACCCCTTTCTTTTCTTTAGCGATTGTTTTAATTTGATTTAAAGATAAATAATTTAGAAAAATTCGTTGAGGGTCAATTAACAAATAATCAATAAATTCACTAGGTGCATTCGCTGTAAAGGTGGCTAAGAACTGCTCAAAGCTATCATGTAAATTATCAATATCAAAATTACTATCATGCAATAAATACCGGTACTTTAGCAAAACATCATGTTTAAAATCAGCATGCTCTGATGAATTAACAACAAAATCAAAAATATTGGTATTTTTTTCTAAAGTTAACTTGAGAGCCTTACTCAATCGAGATAAATTCTCATCATTAGACTCTGAAATTTGCACTAGAATAAGATTTGAAAAAGGCCCTTTTTGAGATTGATCAATCAGTATTTTTACATTTTTATCTTGGACGTTATTTGGCATAAACTGTTCAATACTAGAAATAACCAGTAAGTTACTATTTAAATACCAAGCAGAAGCTGCGACAACTATAAAAAATAAAATATTTTTATATATTGTTTTCATTTTTACAGTTTACTAAATGTTGTCGTAATACTGGTTCCATTAGTTTTGATTAGCATGATAATAGCTATATTTCCAAGACTTCCTGTTATTGAAATTGTTGAAATTTTCAGCAAGATCTCCTTATCTACTGGGATTAAATTAATTACCCAATCATTACCTTTATTAGAATAATTAATAGAATAGTTCTCTAAAATTTTATTTTTTTCGCCCAAAAGAAGCCACCTTATGGCATTTACACTGCTTGCAAGAACGGGATAATTATCAAGTGACATACTCTTCACACCTTCACTGCTTACTAAAGAAAGGGTGTTGTTCACTATATGCATTTCAGATTTACTGGGTGTGGCGATATATTTACTCATTGTCCCACTCTTACCAAACAACACCACGCCTGTTACTTCAATCTCTTTAGTAAAGAAGGTCTCACTATGAATCTCGACAAAGTTTAGTGACTTATTTGAGTTTTTAGCAATCATATCGAGAACATTACTGGCGTCAAAATTAGAACAAGCACTATTAGAAAACATTGCCATTAAAAAAAATACAAAGCCTGGCCAATACATTATTCATCCCCCCAATAATCATAAAAATTAAACCAGTTGAAAGGATACTTTTCAACCATATCCTGGATGAACGACATATAAGTCTGGGCGTCATTTGCAATATCATCTTCTCTGCTAGACCTGCTCCCATCAAAACTACTTCTTAATTCTTTAAAATGAATTTCATATTTATTTCCACCTATATATATTCCAAAAAAAACAATTACAGGCTTTTTTAAAATATGTGCAAGTGTAAATGGAAACTTTGAAATGCTTACATCACCCCCTAAAAAAGAGCATTGAATTGATTTTTGATTGTCGATGTCCCTATCTGCTAATATGGCGATGAATTTAGAATTATCCAGGTCTTCCTTAATCTTCAATAAGGTGTTATCACTATTTGCATCGATAATAGCATCAAATATAGCAGGATTGAGATTGTATAGAATGTCAGTAATCATTGAATTATGGGATACATCCATCATAATTTTCGCTTGTCCATATTTAGGTGTTAGATACTGCAAAATATCAAAGCCACCGACATGGGACCCAAGTAAGATAAATCCTGAATTATTTTTAACTAACTTCGACACAAGGTTTTCGTTAAAAATTTTAATATCGAATTGGTTTGTTCTACCAGTAATAAAATAAACCCTATCCAGAATAACAGAAGAAAAATAATAGATATGTCTAAGAACTTGAATCGAGTTATGGCCACTAGAAGGGTTTACTCTTTTTAAATAATTCTTTGAAGCGCGCCGAACTTGTAAAGATGTAAGGAAAAAATACAAAGTAATTGGGTATAGCCAAAACCGTGCAAAGCCACGAGAAATATTTACGGCAAGCCAGCAAATTAAACGCAAAGCAAAAAGGTTGCTCCTTTCTTTACTTATTTTCCAATTACGATTTTTCATTTAATTTTTAAGCGACCCAAAACTAACACTTCATTATTAGAGACGCACTCAAAAGAAATTAACTCAGTAGAAATGTTTCGAAAAGATACAATGACTTTTTGATTTGTTGCAATGACTTTTAAAAATTTTACTGCAGGCAAAGATATCACTCTTTTGGTTTTATCTAATTCATAAATTTTTTTAACTATATTTTCAATAATTACCGCCCCTGGAACAACAGGATTGCCAGGAAAGTGTCCTAAAATGGATGGATGGGCGTTATCTACAATAAAATCAAATGAAGTCATAAAAGAGCTTGCGTTTAGAAATAATTATGAGTAAAGTGGTTCTTATGCTACTCAACACTAATTATATGTGTATCGAATTATCTTTTGTCAAAAAAATCGCTATAAAAACAACGCATCTAGGAAAAACTCACTAACTAGTATTTTTATACCGCCAATAGTAAAAATTGATCTCCTGCCCCATGTACCCTCTATGCTTGTGATTTGAAAACTTTCTCTAACTATATCAGGGTTTTTAAACAACACCTCTCCAAGTGGCGTTGAGCCAATGTTTAATAATTTTTTCGTATTTTCTGTCACAGGTATGACTGATCTAGCATAAACAACGGCATTATTGTTGCCCATTAGCTCAACTATACGCTCAACACAAGTGCCACTAAAGTTTAAAATCTTACTTTCACTAAGACAGGGAGTAATTTTCTTTTGTGACACTATATTGACAGAAAATAATTCAAATTTACATTTCAATTTTTTTGTTAATGACTGCTCATCATATAGCCATATTTTTACGACTTCCGGAATATTTTGACTTTCATCATGACTAAGCCATACGATTTCTTGAGTGTTAATCATTATGAATCATCTTAATCAAATCATTCAATGGAAGTTTTCCTAATTTATTGTAGGGTAAATTATCAACAATCTTCAGTGGTCTTGGCAAAAATACAGAGTCTATTGTTTGTGCTAATAGTTGCATTATTTTCTCTTTTCTTAAAACTGAAGACACAACTAGAGCCGCTAATCGTAGACGGCTATTCGCATCTTCTTTGGGTATAAAAAATACTCCATCATCAATACCGTCAATCTCCCTAAGTTTACATGTAAGGCCCGATAAAGACTCTCTTTTCCCGCCAATTTTGACTAAATCACCACCCCGTCCGAGTAAATAAAAAAAATTATTATCAATAATTTTAATTTGATCAGAAATATCAATTAGATCTTCATAGCCAATAGCTTTTAGCAAGGTAGATTTACCTGATACCTTGATACTATAATCTTCCAACAATTCCCATTCATTGTTTTTACTTGTTCGCCTTGTTGCGATAGCTCCAGATTCACTGCACCCATATATTTCAAAGATATTGGCGCCTAATATCCTCTCTGCATTACTTGCAATATCAATAGATAATGGTGATGTTGCGGAAACTATAGAATCGATATTACCCCAGCCTTTAGTTAGACCAATACAAGCTTTTAGGTGCAGTGGTGTTGTGATCAAAATTTTTGAATCGGTCGACTCTGATATTGCCTGTTGAATATCTAAAGGATAAAAAGGATGACCATCATGTACCGCAACCCCTAATGTTAATGGGTAAACAATAGATGTTTCAAACCCAAACATGTGCTGCGGCGGGACTGTAGCAATAATACATTTTCCAGATACCCCGTCTGGCCAAAATCTTTGCCTCACTCTTATAGAGCTTTCATTCAGCTGCCCCCATGTCTTTGGGTTTTTTTTCGCTTTTCCGGTAGTTCCAGATGTGAATAAAATTGCAACAGTTTGCTGAGAGTTAATATTGAAATTCTTTACCAGGTTTTTTCTGACATTTATAAGATCTACACATAAACCAGCAATATCCTCATCGTTAATTAAGCAGCTATCAGGATATGATTTAGCAATTCTATCTATCTCTTTTGGAACTTTAGCGTTGGGAAATAGGCTAATTTTTTCAAGACTAACACAGGCAGCAAAAGCAACTAAAAAATGATATCTATTCTCACAAAGGTTAATGGCGTATTTATTTAAAGATAAGTTACTTCGAGCAAGGTTTACATGCACTAGGAACTCATCTCTAAGTATCCTGCGCCCATGATAAATAGCAACTAAGTCTCCATCCAAATCATTAAATAACTTAAACAACTTACTCATAAGGCTACTTAAATTTGCAACGCGATAGTCGCATTATAAAAGTCTTAAAACTAATTTTATCATGCTTAAATTTTCTATTTCTATATGAAAATTCACCAAGCATAATTAATGCAATAAGCGTGTAACTACCCACACTTGAAATCCAAGACCAGGATTCAATGGAAAGCCAGATAGTAGTAAAAATATTCTGAACAAACATATAAATAAATCCAATCAACCAGACTATCGTAACATTTCTTGTGTATTTTCTCTTCTCATTATTAAGCGGCTTCTCATCAACACATGATGCAAAAACTGTAATAATCGGGATGCCTTTAAATACAAGAGATTTAGAGAAAATAAGAATCAAGGCCAATAGAATTAGGGCAGGGATTGACTGTATCATCAGATACTCCTTTCCAATGATAGTTACGATAAGTGCGGCAGCGATAATTACAGTTGTTAAAAAAACTTTAGCAACCCACGACTTAATCTTTGAGGAGTAAACAAGAAACAGGCCTATTATTACTAAATAAATAATAGGTAAATAAATCTTAGATGTTTGCACCCCTATATGAGCAATGATTGGATAAAAAGCAGCCCATATAGCAATTTTAGCCACTAATTTTATTTAAGCTTTATTCTGCTTAACATGCTTGGCTAATGATCGAATAGAGGAGAATATCTCCTTATTATTTGGATCATCTGATTTTAATTGGAAGCCATATCTAGCTGATAACGCCATAGATAATTCAAGAGAATCGATCGAATCCAAGCCTAGACCGTCATAAAATAACGGCTCATCAAAGTCAATATCAGATGACTTTACATCTTCAAGGTTTAAGGTTTCAACTATTAATTCAGCAATTTCTCTTTCAATATTTTCTTCACTTGACATATTAATTCTCTATTAATTATAAAAATAAACTATCTGTATATTGCTCGACAGGCTCCGGCAATAAATCTTGAGGATGATCACCTCCAAATGTTGCCCAGCCACTCTTTCCTTTAACAATTGCTGAGTCTAATCTTTTTTGCGTACTAACATCAAACACAGTTATTTTGATTGAAACTCTGTCTGGAATTCCTGACCACTCTGTAGCCCTATCCTCCCACTCTAATATAGTTGGGAAAACTAGATACTCATACTTATTATCTTTTGCATATTGCATGGCATCTTCAAATGATTGATATCTAAAAGCAGACTCTACAACTCCATTATATTTTGAAAAGGCCATAGTTACTATCCTAGAAACATTTATACCTGAGCCACCATAGTTAATATGACCGTAAATTCCATCCTTAGGCACTGAGACGTAAACCTTCTCAACTCTACTTATGGTATTGCTATTTTTTTTAGTACTTATAAATTGCTTACTATCCGACATACACCCCGATAAAAAAGTGGTAACAATAATCGCTAATAAAATTTTCATAAAAAACACACCTTTGTAATATAAAAAATAATTTTACCTATTTACTGTAGATATTCTATCGAGAATTCTATTATTACCTGTCAAAATTGCCCAGTATTTTCCAGCTAAGTAAAAGTTAATAAAAAAAGCCTCAATAGCAATCTTCCCTATATTTGATAACGTATATTCAAAAGAATCTTCTGCAGGACAGCTCAGGACATTGATTTTAAATCCTTTTGCCATCATAATGCTACGAGCCATATGATATCGATTGGTTATTAATAAAACCTTTTGATTTTTATCACTAGATAAATTATAAAAATTCTTCAAATTTTCCAGTGTATGTTTAGACTTTTTTTCTAAAAAAATCCTATCATCGTTAATATTAGAGGCTAGAAGTATTGATTTTCCAGCTTCAGACTCTGCCAAGTCAGATACCCCGGTCACACCCCCTAAAATATAAACCCTACTCTCTAAATTATCCTTCAAGACTTGCTTGGCACGACCCAATCTATCAAGATATTCATTATCAGGTAAATTATTATCTAATCTTTTTCCCAGTACCACTAACGCAGTTACCTGGTCATTAGCAGAGCATTCTTCATTTTTTGCAACAGATAGTACATGCACAAATGAAAGTAATAAACTAAATCCAGCTGTTAGTGTAATTACAGCTATCGACAATGATAAAGCCGTAAGTCGGTCATAATCAAACTTCATCTAAAAAAGTTTAATACTGCAGGTTTGATTACTGCCCTATAAAGACCTTGAGGGTACATTCCCCTTGAAATTAAAGATCTTCCAACCATTAAAGTGATAAGTGTTATATCTCTAACTCCTTGAAAGTGGCTTGGCCTAGCATCATCTCTATAAATAGCCGGAATAGTAACAGCATGACTATAAATACCTACTTTTGCAGCTTTAATAATGACTTCACTTTCAAAAACAAAACTACTATTTTTTGAAGTTGAAATTTTGAGATTATTAAAAAGATTTGTCGGGTAAAGCCTAAATCCTGATTGGCTATCAGAAATAGGATATCCAGACGCCCATGCGATCCAAAAATTGGCAATTTTATTTGCATAATATCTTTTTGCTGGTATTGATCCCTTATCTGCTAAGCGAGCACCAATAATAATATGATTACTGTATTTTATTCTATCACTAATCAAAAGCCTTATGTCTTCTGGAGCATGCTGCGCATCACCATCCAATGTAATAATAAAATCAATTTTACTTTTTAAAGCAAACTGAAAGCCATCCCATAAGCTAGATGCTTTGCCCTGGTTTTTTTCATGTTTGATTAAGTCGATAGGAAGGTTTTCCAATTCGGCAATCGTTCCATCGCTAGAACCATCATCAACTACAATCACCTTGTCGCATTGTTTAAGAGTCCTTTTGACAATATCACGAATAGTTTTTTCTTCGTTATAAGCAGGAATAACAACAACAAAATTTTCTTGGTTCATTGGATTACCATCAATCGAATAAAAAAATCAATTATAATCTCTATTGGAACACTTTTTTAAACTACATAAGGAACGGAAAATGAAATTTAATTTATTTGGAAAAATATCAGTTATTGTAGTCTCTTTAGCATTGCTAGTTGGCTGTGGAACAGCCCCAGTTAGAAATGTTGATTCGGCTATGATTCCTGGTGAGAATTCTATTAGCACTGTTGAAAAAGCGATTAGTAGGGCGGGTGCGGGTCTTGGATGGGTTATGACCAAAAAATCTGATGGAAATATAACAGGAAAGCTAGCCTTAAGATCACATCTTGCAGTTATTGATATTACATATGATAAAAGTAGCTATTCAATTAAATATGTAGATAGTACAAATCTAAACTATACAGGTGGAGAGATTCATACTAATTACAATGGGTGGATTGAAAACTTGCAAAAAGCCATCAACATCCAATTAAGCATTCTGTAAAAACTTAATTACGTTAAATATAGTGCAGCCCGCTGAGCATCTTTGAGTGTTCAGCGGGTTTTTTTGTAATATTGGAGTAGCGCTTGAAATCAACAGAACAACCATTTACACATCTCAATCAAACAGCTCAAGAATCAATCTATGATGCTCAAAAAATAGCATTCTCCCCCATGACCTTTCAGGCTGTTAGAATTGCTTGGAAAAGAGGACTACTAAAGAAGCTAGATAAAAATAAAGCAGGTTTAACACCGGAGGAAGTATCAGAAGCGGTAAAAATGAGCCTCTACGGGGTTAGAGTCATACTAGAATCATGCTTAAGTGTAAATGTTGTTTCATTTAGAAATGAAAAGTACAATATAACCAAAGTAGGTAAGGTTTTTTTATATAGTGAAATGACTCAAATCAACATGAATTATAACCACGATGTAAATTATCTTGGAATGTTCTACCTTGAAGAAAGCATTGACAATGCTAAACCTGAAGGATTAAAAAAAGTATTTGGTGATTATGACACTATCTACCCTGCATTGACATCATTACCAGAGCCGGCAAAAAGCAGCTGGTTTGCATTCGATCATTATTATTCAGATATTGCATTTCCTTCAATTTTGCCCCATGTTTTTAAAGACAATCCAAAAAAAATTATGGATATTGGTGGAAATACCGGGAAATTCTCAATTATCTCTGCAAACTATAGTTCTGGTGTCAAAGTAACAATTGTTGACATTCCTGAACAGCTAGCAGTTGCTAAAACCGAAATTTCAAAAGCTGGTTTTAATAATAGAATAGATACAATTCATATTGATATGCTCAACCATTCACTTCCTTTACCAAGGGGCTATGATGTTATTTGGATGAGCCAGTTTTTAGATTGCTTTGGTGATAATGACATTATTGAGATTTTAAAAAGAACAGCAGCAGCCATTACAAAAACTGGAAAAATATTCATTTTAGAAACGTATTGGGACAACCAAGAAATGGATAAGGCTTCATTTTGTATAGTTAATACATCTTTATATTTCACAGCATTAGCTAACGGGACAAGTAGAATGTATCGACTATCAGATATGTTAAAATTTACAGATATAGCCAATCTAGAAGTGGTTAATACTATAGAGAATACTGGCATGGGGCATACGCTTCTCGAACTTCAACTTAAAAATTAAAATTAAAATTAAAATGAAAATAATCACTACAATTTTTGCACTTATGGCGTTATCCATGAGTTCTTACGCAGAACAGTCTAATGAAAATTGGAAGGTGCTAGTCGGATCAGGACAATCTCACGTAGGATGGGGTGGAACTAAAGAGGCTGTAAAAACGTACGATCTAATATTTCAACATGAGACGATTAAACCTAGTGCAGAAAATAGTAAATATAGGAAGTCTTTTTTATTTGAGGTTCCTGTTCATATTGTAAGGGCGCCTTATAGCTCTTACATGACAGGTGTTAATGTATATCACAAGTGGCAAATTACAAATAACGATAAAATTCAACCTTACGCACTTATTGGAGGTGGTGGGCTTTACACCAATGCAAATATTCCAGGTACAAGCTCAAAAATTAGGGGTACATATGGGGCAGGTATAGGGTTGCAGTTAAACCTAAACAAAGACTTTAAATATAGCATAGAAACAAGATTTCACCATGTTTCAAACGGTAGCATAAAAAGCCCTAATGACCCTTTAAACTCTCACAAAGTATTAATTGGATTAGATTTTAAGATTTAAGATACGGTACTAGCTTTATCCATCAATTCTAGCTTCTTGCTTTTTTGTCCATTCCCTGATTGATTTTGTTATCAATGAAGTAGATATGTCTTTTGTTGAAATAGGTTTTCCAATAACAACTGTAATAGTCCCTGGTTTCTTTACAAATTGACCTTTGGACCAAAGCCTACCAGAATTATGATAAACCGGAATAATGTTGCATCCTGCATTTTTAGCAATCCCGGCAGCGCCATTTTGATACCTGCCTAGTTTTTTATAAGGCTTTCTTGTCCCTTCTGGGAAAATAACTACAAAAATACCATTTTTAATTCTGTCTTTTCCCTGTCTTATTACTTTTTTTATTGACTTAACTTTTTCACTTCTATTTATTAAAATAGGATGTAAGATTGCTATACCCCATCCAAAAAAAGGAATATAGCGTAGTTCACGCTTTAATACCCATGTTTGATAAGGAAAAATCGTTTGAAGAAAAATCGTCTCATATGTAGACTGATGATTTGAAGCGATAACGCAAGGAGTATTTGGAATGTTTTCTATGCCAATTACTCTAGATTTAACATTATTCGTTATCTTAATCCACCAAATACAAAACGTAGCCCACTTAGAAAGAATGCTATACCTTTGTTTGATATCTAAAACGGGGGATAAAATCAAAGTGAATAAGACAATAACAACTAGAGAAATAGTTGCACCAACAATAAACAATAGTGACCTTATGAGTAACATTATGTGAATTTATTTTGGATTATATAATACTAATTAAAATCTAATTATAGTTGATGTATATTTTTTGGATTTAAATAATAGTAGTTTGCTCATGGGTGTAAATGAACCGGGACGTCACCCTTTGATTTTTATGTAGTTTTTTGTAAACCTTTTTGTTCGATTTTCATTAACTAGAAAATTCAAATGGCTCACTAGGTTCATTTAAAGCGACTAACAGTTTTTCATC
>Ga0209140_1000864_pt1 | contig 16381 bp, 15 predicted proteins | sample SaaInlV_120m_DNA_3_FD_184666 | JGI IMG/M metagenome (GOLD analysis project Ga0209140, IMG submission 184666) | Marine microbial communities from expanding oxygen minimum zones in the Saanich Inlet - Saanich Inlet SI073_LV_100m_DNA (SPAdes) (version 2) | ecosystem: Environmental > Aquatic >... | reverse complement strand
TGCTTCCTGGTTTTTACTTGTGTCATTTATTGACCTCCTTATAGTTTGTATTATAAGGCTATCTTTGTGTCCAAGTTTGTCAGACCACTACAGATTAACGGACTACTGCAGTTTGTCAGACCACTACAGGGCGGCACCTATTAAATAATAATTTATGTAAAACAAAATGAAGATTAAATTAATATAATTAATCTGTATTTCAGCCTATATAATTGACGTTGAAAATGCATTTATTTCTAATAAAATTACATGTTTCTTAATCCAAAAAAAGTTGCCTTTGGTAGGCATGAAACATTCATACTTCGCTATAGTTGGTTAACTAAAGGCTTTCAAGCTGTGCAAGGTAATCCACTTATTTTTTCAGATGAAAATGCCACAGTTGAACTTGGCGTTGGTAAGAATATGGTTTCGTCTATTAAGTACTGGCTACAGGCAGTTAAGCTGATAACAGCAAAGAAAGAAGGTGGTTACGAATCAACTGATCTTGGTGAAAAAATTTTTGGCAAAAATGGCTATGATCCATACTTAGAAGATGAAGGAACCATTTGGTTGATTCATTGGCTATTGTCTTCTAATCCTGACTTAGTAACAAGCTGGTTTTGGTTTTTTAACAACTTCCATAAGCAAGAGTTTAGCTCTGAAGAGGTATCCTCTTCTTTGATAGATTTTACTGCTCAAAATATTACAGCTAAAGTTGCAAAAACAACGCTTAAAAATGATGTAAATGCAGTGCTTAGAATGTACGGAAGATCTAAGAATAATTCAAAAGGCATTGTTGAAGAAGCTTTAGATTCGCCATTGTCTTCATTGGGACTTGTTTCTCAAAGTTTAGTAGGTAAAACTTTCAAATCACAACAAGGTGATCGTAACAATTTACCAGTTAATATTTTTGGATATGCTGTACTTGAATATATGCAAACTTTAAAACTCAATCAAGTCCCTATTGAAGAATTAATGTATTCAAAGATTTCGGTAGCATCACCCGGTGCTATTTTTAGGTTGAGTGAAAACGCATTAATTACAAAGCTTGAAGAGCTATCTCAAGATTTTCCAGAAAACTTTGAATTAAGAGAGACTGCCGGTATTCATCAATTTTATGTTTTAGAAAGTGTTGCGCCAGCAGAAATGCTAGACAAATATTATTCTATCGAGTCTGAGGCTAAAGTTGCATGAGTTTAATTAATAAAGTTACCGTTAATTCTCATTACACTCGTTCAATAAACTTAACCCGTGATGCAGACTCTACTTCAATCATGGAGTCCTACATTCCCACATCTAGAGCATTAAAAACTTTAAAGCACATGTCTGATGCATTGCTACAGAAAGAAGCCCCTAGGGCTTGGTCGTTAGTTGGACCATATGGGTCGGGAAAATCATCTTTTGCAGTATTTTTATCTCATTTGTTAAGTAGTGAAAAAAATCCTGCAAGAAAAGCGGCATATCAAGTACTTTCCAAATCATCTAAAGAGTTAGCTAGTGCGTACAATTCCCTTGTTAGTGATAACGCTGGTTATTGCATAGTTTTATTAACAGGGTCTCCAGACTCTCTGAGTAAAAGCCTTGTATCGGCGTTATCTCATAGCGCTAATACTATTTGGGAAACAAGAAAGGGCAAGAAGCCCGAAGTTGTGAAAGTCTTGTCTCATTACGCCTCTCAAAGCGAACCTCCTAAGGTTTCTGAAATTTTAGATGCAATCCAAGCTTTACAAAATGCATTGGATAAGATTGGCTATAGTGGCATTCTAATTGCTATTGATGAGCTAGGTAAGTTTTTAGAATATGAGGCTAGGCATTATGGTGCTAACGATATATTTCTATTGCAGAGTCTTGCAGAATTGACATTTGCCAAACACGGTGTTAAATTAGCATTAGTTGTAATGCTTCATCAGTCTATAGAGCAATATGCAAGAGGCTTAGGTGAGACTCTAAAGGCTGAGTGGGCAAAAGTACAAGGAAGGTTTGAAAGTGTTCCATTTTTAGATACTTCTGAACAGACATTGAGGGTTGTTGCTGCTGCAATCAAAAAAGAACTTACTAAAAAAGAAGAAAAAATTGTTAAAGCTAGAATTTCTGTTCAGGTTGATGTCTTGATAGAAAGTAACGCCTTACCAAGTACTCTAGAAAAAAAATCAGCAGAAGATCTTTTTTATAACTGCTATCCATTGCACCCATTAAGCGCACTAGTACTTCCTATTCTTTGTCAAAAGGTCGCGCAAAATGAAAGAACTTTGTTTAGCTATCTTGGTAGTAAAGAGACGCATGGCTTTGTTGATAGTTTAACCAGGTGTAAAAATATAGCTGATCAAATTCAACCGTGGGAAGTCTATGAATATTTTATTAGGAATCAGCCGGTAGCAACTGCAGACCACTTTACCCATCGTCGCTGGGCGGAAGTGGTGACCGCAGTAGAGCGCTTAGGTGATGCTGAATTTGAATCAATTCAAACACTTAAGACTATCGGCTTGTTAAACATTATTGGTGGTCAAGGTGGTCTAAAAGCGTCCCCATTACTGCTAGAAACTTGCTTATCAAGTAAAAAAAGTTTTAATAAATCCATTAAAGATCTACAAACAAATTCTATTGTTCAGTATCGAAAATTTAATTCTGAATATCGAGTTTGGCAGGGTAGTGATTTTGATTTAGAAATTAAAGCAGAAGAGGCTAGAGATAAATTAGGCAACTTCTCATTAGCTGAAAAGCTTAATGAGAGGCACGAGATACTACCAATTGTAGCCAGGAAGTATTCAATTGAAAATGGCACGTTACGATATTTTGATCCTGTTTTCTCAAGTAGAGAGGAATACAAAAATCTTAAACCAAAATCACGCCAACCAAGAATTATTTTTTACCTTGCCGAGTCTGATGATGACAAGCAGCTCTTCTTAAACGAAACACTTAATTATTTCGAGTCAGATGATATATTTGTCCTTTGCCCGAATGGAGAGCAGATTAGAGAAGTATTGGCCGATGTGTTGGCGCTGGAGCAGGTTGAAAGTACATCGCAAGAACTTACTTCGGATCCAGTTGCCCAGAGAGAATACAAAGACAGGTATGAAAACTCACTTGAACATGAATTGGCTTTAATATCAGCCATAATGGATTCACCAGATCTGAACCAGTGGTATTGGCACCATAAAAAAATTGAAGTTACAAGCAAGCGCTATTTGCAGAAGGTGTTATCAGAGATATTAGAAGAAGTTTACTATTCCACGCCCATTATCAAAAATGAGCTGATTAATCGAAACAAAACCTCATCTCAAGCTAATGCAGCACGTAATAAATTAATTGCAGCACTATCTAGTAATTTAGACAAAAAAGACTTGGGGATTGAGAAGTTTCCTGCAGAAAAGTCTATTTATAGGTCATTATTTAAGGCGACAGGCCTCCATTATAAAACTAATTCTGGAAAGTGGGCTTTAGCAGAAGCTGATCAGTTAGATAAAGACAATAACTTTTATCCAGTTTGGAAGCGAATAGAAGAGTTTTTAATTAGCACTAAAGACGACTCTAAATCTCTTATTGAATTAAATGAAGAGTTGTATTCGGCACCATTTGGCATTAAGGAGGGTGTGCTGCCACTTTTATACATTGCCGCAATCATAGCTTATCAAGAGAAACTAGCTGTAACTGAAGATAATACTTATGTGCCATATTTAACGCAAGATCACTTAGAAAGATTTCTTAGAAGGCCTGACGCATTCAAAATTCAGTTTGTTGACTTGGGCGGAGTAAATGGCAAGCTTATTCAAGAATATTCTGCTGTTTGGAGAAAAGGTAAAAAACCTGACACCATTCTTAAAATTGCTAGAGAAATTGCCAAATTAATTGAAGACTTGCCACTTTATACTCGACAAACGAAAATAGCACTATCAAAGCAAGCTAAGGCTATTATCAATGTGTTTAAGTTATCAAAATCACCCGTTAAATTATTGCTTGAAGATATACCAAGTGTTTTAGATATTGATACCTCCAAAGAAAATGTTGAAGGTCTGCATGAAAAACTTAGGTTTGCATTGCTTGAAATGCAGAACTGTTTTGGTGAAATGAAAAAAGAGATCTTATCTCAAATTGCTCTATCCTTTGATATTCCAAAAGATTCAACACTAGCTGAGGTTAGGAAGTCTGTTGCCTTGAGTTGCGCTGGCCTTGAAAACTACACCATTGACGAAAATGGACAAAAAGGGTTTGTTATTAGAGCCCAAAAGAGTAAGTTAGATAATGAGGCATGGATTGATAACTTGCTAATGTTTTTGGTTTCAAAGCCTGCTAATAAATGGACAGATTCTGATCGAGTAGCTGCAGAATACAAGCTAGGCACTTTGATTATGAATATTCGAGAGTTAGAGAAGTTGAGAACTAGCTATGAGGGTCTCAACGCTACTACGGCAGGTGATACTGAAGTTTATATGTTGAACAGTATTAAGGTTAATGGCAACAAGGTTAACGAAGTTGTTGTGGTAGATAAAGAATTAAAAGGTGTTATAAAGGACCATAAAGAGAGTATTCTTAATATTATTAGAGACCCATCCTTAGATAGAAAAACAAGATTAGCAGTTTTAGCAGAAGTGGTTGACGAGTATTTTAGTTCTCAAAAGACTAAAAAAGAAAAGCTGACAAATAAAAAGGACAAACAAGATTCAAATGAAGTGGCATGAGATAGCACGAGCATCAAGTAAAGAGGCAAGGCATGTCATGGGCATCTCTGGCGGCAAAGATAGTGCAGCACTTGCAGTGCATATTAAAGAAAACTATCCTGACCTTCATGAAAAGATGGAGTATTTCTTCACGGATACTGGTGCTGAATTAGAAGAAGTCTACAACCTGCTTGATAAGCTTGAAGAAAGCCTTGGAAAGTCAATTGTCAGGCTTAATAGTGATAAGGATTTTAGGCACTGGCTAACAATTCATGACAATATGCTGCCTTCACCACAGCAGCGATGGTGTACCAAAAAAATGAAGATTCAGCCATTTGAGAAGTTTGTTGGTGATGATGAAGTTATTAGTTATGTCGGTATTCGTGCTGATGAGCACAGAGAAGGCTATGTCAGCAAAAAGCCAAATATTAAAGCTGTATTTCCATTCATAGGTGATGGCATTGTTAGAGAGGACGTTTTTAGGATTCTTGAAGAGTCTGTTGGCATCCCTGAGTATTACAAGTGGCGATCCAGATCAGGTTGTTTCTTTTGCTTCTTTCAACGACAAGAAGAGTGGCTGGGTTTAAAAAGGAATCATCCAGAACTTTTTGAGCAAGCTAAAGCCATTGAAGAAAGCGTTCACAAGAAGGGTTTTGATTGGAGTACTGGCGAAAGAAAAGAGTGTGGTCAAGGCTACACCTGGTCACAGAGTGGCGCTTTAGATGTTGTCATAGGAAAAGCTGAAAAAAACGAGGCCGCTGGAAAAAAATTTAAAGCTAAAGAGACGCGCAGCTGGCAAGACATTGTTAAAGAGCAAGATGATGAAGATCCAGAAGATCAGGCTTGTACTATGTGCTCATTATGATTTATTCTCAAAAATTAAGCAATGCACTAGTTAGTATTTCTCCTTATAAATTAAGAGAAATTGCAGGAGAGAAACTAGTTGAAACAGCTACAACTTTAAATGAAAATGCCAGCTCTCTGAGAGGCATTGTAGAGTTAATAAAAGAGCTTCATGAGCCTCAAAAATTTGTAATTAATATAAAATTTCGACAATATATTATTGAGACTCTATCTCAAAATGAAGCCTTAGATCTTGCTAAAGAATTTAATTATGACGGTCTAGGTACTTCTTGGAACTTTTTGATTAACCTTGGAAATACCCAAGCTATCAAGAATAAATTTTTCAATTATTTTGATATACAAATTGAAACAGATACTAAGGTTTCAAGTGATGAATTTATTTCAATAAAAGCTATCAAACCAAACTATCAACTATACGATTATCAGAATCATGCTGTTAGTAAGTCCATAAAGATTCTTTCTAAAGCTGAAAAAAACAATGTTTTAATTCATATGCCGACAGGCTCTGGAAAAACAAGAACCGCCATGCACTTAATCTCCAGAGTATTGAACAAAAGATTGGGAAAGGTTGTTGTGTGGCTTGCCCATTCTGAAGAGTTGTGCGAACAAGCTGCTGAAGAATTTGAAAAATCATGGAAGAGTTTAGGGAATAGAGAGATTTCAGTCGGTAGATATTTTGATAAAGGAAAAATTGATTTAGCTAATTTTAATGAGGGAATCATCATTGCAGGGCTTAGTAAACTTTATAAACGGTCAATATCAGAACAACAAGCATTTCTTCAAATGCAACAAAATGTGACTCTGATAGTTTTCGACGAGGCTCATCAAGCTACCGCTGAAACTTACAAGCATTTAGTTAATATGTTAACAATTGGCGGCAATAGGGTAAATTTAGTTGGCTTAACCGCTACACCTGGAAGATCGTCTCTTCAGCCAGAAGAAACTGAGGAGTTGGCTAATATTTTTAATAGAAACAAAATCACATTAGCTATCGATGGCTTTCCTAATCCAATTGATTTCTTGATCTCGAAGGGCTATCTAGCTAAACCAAATTATACATATTTTAAATTTAAGTCAGATGATATGTATGTAACCGATGCATTAGCCAAAAGACTAGATAGTGGAAAAGATTTCGATACACAAACATTACAAAATATTGGTGTTGATATTAATCGAAATTTGTTAATTCTTGAGATGGTTGATAAATTAATTAAGAAACACAAAAAAATTATTATTTTTAGCTCCTCGGTTGAGCATGCTCACTTAATTTCTTCTATTTTAAAACTTGAAGATTATCATGCAAAAGCAATCACTAGTGATAATTCAACTATGCATAGAAAAGAGACAATTGCTAGCTTCAAAAGCGATGAAAAAGAGTCTTTAAATATTATTGTAAATTTTGGAATATTAACAACTGGTTTTGATGCGCCTAAGGCAAGTGCGGCAATTATTGCAAGACCAACACAATCCGTAGCCTTGTATAGTCAAATGGTTGGTAGAGTGTTAAGAGGTCCAGAAAGCAATGGAACCAAAGAATGTGAAGTATTTACAATTGTTGATGAGATCGAAGGTTTTAGGTCAATATATGAAGGTTTTAATCATTGGGATGAATTTTGGGATTAATATATAGGGAGTATTTATGCAAGAAGAATATCATTTATTTTCAGCTAGTCATTTAATTTATTCATTAAGAGAGGGGCCATACAAAAACACAATCAACTCCGTCTCCGAACTAATTGATAACAGTATCCAAGCTAAGGCAACATATGTCCAACTAATCTGTATTGATAAAAAAATATCAACACAAAAAGGCAATAAAACAAAACGAATAAATCAAATAGCTGTTTATGACAATGGTATTGGCATGGATCCTATTACTTTAAGAAAAGCTTTACAATTTGGTGAAAGTCCAAGAGATACCGATAGCAATGGAATTGGAAGGTTTGGAATGGGATTGCCTAATTCATCTTTTTCAAGATCGAGATCAGTTACCGTTTGGTCTTGGAGAGACCATAAGACTTATAAAATTAAATTAAGTTTAGATGAAATTGCACTTGGTGATCCTACTATTCCAGAGCCAATTGAAGAGGAAATTCCTAAAAAATATATTAAACACATAATTGGTAAAGAAATTGAAGAGTCTGGGACTTTTGTTCTATGGGATGACCTAGATAAAGTTTCAGAAAAAAGGAGTAAAAATCTTTTAGAAAATCATGAGTTTATTATAGGTCGTAAATATAGATATCCAATAAATAGCGGTGATGTCAACATTCATTTAAACGCCTTTGAGTTATCTGATAATAATATTGACTGGAAAACTACATTTGATTTTGATGTAAGAGCTAACGACCCTCTTTATTTGATGCAAAACACATCAACCCCAGAATTACCAATGCCTTATGCCTCTAGAACGTTATTTGTTCAATGGGGAAATCCTCATGAAATAGATCTAAACTGGAAAGGTGAGGATTATAAAATTGAGTTAAAATTTTCAATTGTGGACACAGAAGTCAGGAGAAAGCTTAGTGAAAAAACGAGCGCCGGAACTACTGCCCAAGGTGTTCACGCGAAAAAAAATATCGGCGTGTCAATTGTAAGAGCTGGCAGGGAGTTAGAGCCATGTTTAGAATTTAGTTCCACATATGAACCGATAGATCGTTGGTGGGGAGTAGAGGTATCTTTTCCTCCAGGTTTAGATGAAGTTTTCGGTGTTGATTTTTATAAACAAAATGCATCTCAATTTAAAAATATAGATCTTGAAGATGAGGCAAAAAGTGAAAGTATGACATATGTGGAATACGAAAACGAACTTAAAGAAAACCATGACCCTAGGGTAATAATTCATGACTTAGCTAAGATAATAAGATCTAATCTATCAACTATAAAGAAACAACTTAAAAAACAAACTGAAGGCACTAGAAAAAATAATTCAGAAAATGGTGATAAAGCAAATGAAGCTGGCACAAAAGATACAAGAATAAGAATTGAACATGGGCATTCTGGCACTAGTGATTCAGAAGAGAGAGAAGATGATGGCATTAGAAAAGAGAAATTAGAGAAGTACTTACAAGACGCTACAGAGAATGAAGAATATTCTAAAGGTCATGCTGAATTCTTGATTAATAACAAACTCAAATTTGATTTTCTACCTCAGACGCTTGGCGGTTATTCATTTTTCTCATGCGAGTCAGTAGCTGGAGTTCTAAATATTAATGTCAATATGGATCATCCATTTTATAACCACTTGTGGAAAGTATTAGAATTAGAAAATAATGATGAGTCTATGGTAGCCCTTAAAATTCTTATGCAATCATGGGCGAGACTAGAAGATGAAGCTCCGCCTAGTAAAAAACAAGAATTTGGTGATTTAAGAGAAGACTGGGGAAGGATAGTTAGAGATCAATTGCAAATGACATCTGATGATTAGTTAAATGCTGATTTTAGATGAAAATCAAACAAGACTAGCTCTAGAAGACTCATTATCTAATACACACAATAAGCTAGTTGTTCTGAGTGCGTTTATCAAGCTTGGCGCACTTGATTGGCTTAAAAAACAATTAAAAAATACCACCATCGAGGTTGTAGTTGTTGCTAGATGGGGACTAGATGATCTAGTTTCTCAAGTTTCTGATTTAACTGTCTTTAAACGTTGTCAAGAATTAGGCTGGACTTTTAAAGTTGATGAAAGGTTGCATGCTAAATTATTTCTTATAGATTCATCTGTTGCCTTTGTAGGAAGTTCTAACTTAACAGGCGCTGGCCTTGGTTTAACAGAAAAGAGTAATTTTGAGTTGTCGACTAAAACAAAAGTTACAGATATAGATGTAGATAAAGTGCATAAATATCTCGACTCTTGTAGAACTATGACAGATGATTTATATAATCAAATGAAAAGTTTTGTTGACAGTATAGACCCTCCTAAAAGAACACCTTACAAGTGGCCGCCCTCAATCAAGAATCTTTTAGAGCAAAAGGTTGATTATTTGTGGGTTGATGAACTTCTATTTACAAGCCCAAATAGCAATGATGACGATGATATTAGGCACGACTCATCTCTGTTAGAGGTAGATAGATTAGATATAGATATAGATTTACTAAGGGCTAAATTTACAGAATTAAGAATCGTAAAGTGGCTTTATAGCCAGCTGCTAAAAGAAGAATCTAAATCTCTTAGATTCGGTGCAATATCAAGTCGTTTGCACGATGCTTTGTTAAATGATCCAAAACCCTATAGGAAAGAAGTGAAAGACTTTCAGGTCAATCTTTTTAATTGGCTTAAGTACTTAGAATTGCCAGACTTTGAGTTTAGAAAATATAATGTTAGTGAATCAATTTCTTTGGCTAATGATTGAGATAGAATATTGTTATGATGGTTTAATTCCTTTTGAGTTAAATATTGATCTATTCAAGAAAAAATACCCGTCAATCTATGAGCAACACAAAGATGAACTGAGCGATTTAAGTTACTACGATTTGGAAGAAATAATTCCAAATAGTAACTCGGTTATTGATCTTCTTTTAAAGCAAGAATCTGTAATACTAAAATTGCCAAATAACACTACACAAACTATTTATAACACTGATTTATTGAGTTGGCTTAGTGGGTATGTAGATGGATACATGGTTAAAACCGACTCTAAGTTTGTTTATTTCATTATCTACTCTCCTGCTGGACAGGCTGGATCCCTAGGTATTTGGGATACGAATAAAAAAGATTGGATTTTTGATTATTATGATGAAGGGTTTTGCGTAGAGGTCGTCCTTTATGATGATGTATTAGGTATTTTCATTGGGTATTATGAATGGAATATACCAATGAGTCCTCAACGCGGTGAAAGGTTTTTTATGATTGACAAAAATAGGTCGTATAGAGAGCTAGAGACGGAAAAGATATACGATGCATCTTGCTGTACTGATTTTGATGTGGATTATCTAGATAGTTACACCCCACTTAATATGGATATTAGATCACAATTTTCAAGTAATAGTAATATGTGGCTCATTATTGACATTAGGAAAAAGTTAGTTGTTATTAATGACAATAAACAAAAAAAGATATTAAAGGCTTATAAATTAAAACTTCTAGAACTTGTGTGAGCGTATAAATTAGAAAATATGAAAAAACAAAGTTATGACTTAATTGGTGATATCCATGGTCAGGCACCTGAGTTAGTGAGGTTGCTAGAAAAACTGTCTTATTTAAATATTGATGGCGTATGGCAACATACTGAGCGTAAGGTAATATTTCTGGGTGATTTTGTTGATCGAGGTGATTACCAGCGAGAAGTGATTAATATTGTACGGCCTATGGTGGATAACGGTTATGCACTAAGTGTAATGGGTAATCATGAATACAATGCTATTGCTTATTACACTAAAAATAAGAAGGGTGAGTATTTACGCTCACATAATGACAAACACACTAAGCAACACAAGGCTTTTTTAACGGCTTATGCAGGCGATTCTAATGAAAAGAAAGGTGTTATTGAGTGGTTTAAAACATTGCCTCTATGGCTAGATTTGGATGGTTTACGTGTCGTGCATGCTTGTTGGGATTTTAATCTTATCTCTAAGGTTGGAAAATCAGTATTAACCGATGATCTACTGCAGCAATCATCTATCAAAGATACTTGGCAATACGATGCGATAGAAACTCTATTAAAAGGCAAAGAAATACCTTTGCCAAATGGTCAAAGCTTTTTAGATAAAGACGGAAATTCTAGAAGGCATATTCGTACTCGCTGGTGGGACACGAAGGCTAAGACATACAAGCAAGTGTTTTTTGGCCCTGATGATGCGCTAACGCATATTCCAGATGACTCTGTTATTGGCGATCATTTAATTGACTATGCATATGATAACAAGCCAGTATTTTTGGGGCATTATTGGATGAAAGGAGATATTCAGCCTTTAGCTGATAATATTGCTTGTTTAGATTACAGTGTTGCAGATGCTAAAGATCCTAATGCTAGACTGGTTGCTTATCGTTGGGATGGTGAGCAAAAGATTGATACAGATAGATTTGTGTTTGTTAATAGGAAATCGACTGTAGTCTAATTATCTATCTATCTCAATATTCCTGATAGTAGTATCCTGGATATCCGCCACAATCAACGCGCCTATATAGTCTTTTAAATCCAAATAAGTCATGTCGGGTAAATTTTTCTATACCTTTTTCTTTGTAAATTTCACGAACATAATCTTCAAAAATATAGCTACTTATTAAATCAATGCCGTTATACCAATCGGGTAATTGACCAAGCTGTTCTTTAACTTTTATCAATTCTCTGTATTCATATTGCTCTGAACTTTCTAGACCTTTTTTCTCCAAGTGATTTATACGATTGTAATCCTCCCATTTTTAACAACCGCTAAAAATAGAATCTCCGTTGTTTAAATAGCTTCAGACATTTTTAAAGTTGTAAAGTATGGTGGTTAAATATAAAGAAAAAAGACATTGTTTAAAATTGGAGTTATATGGAATTCAATCAACAATTGAAGCTAATTAGAAAGATAGAAGGTTATACGCAAAAGAAGCTTGCAAGTCTGTTAGAAATAGATCCTACAAATTACCAAAGGTATGAATATGGAAAAGTATCTCCAAATTATAAAATAGTCAAAAGAATCTGTAATTTATTCCCAGAATATACTTTATGGTTAATGACTGGTAAAATTGGAATATCTCAAATTTTTCTAAAATAGTAGAAAAAATAATCTGAATAACTTTGACTATTTTTTAAGGTTACAATATACAAAATATTGACGATAAATTGACGATAAATTGACGATATTTACGTGATAATCACTAAAAAAAGTTGACGACAAGTTGACGACGACAAACCTTTAAAACAGGCTAAAAACACTCAAGTTGGTTGTTGGAATGTTATAACAGAAGGTTTTTAGCTGTTTTTAAGTGTTTTTGCGTGGGCTGTTAAGCACTATAAGTTTCCTTGGATAGATAAGTACGAGTAAATAGAAGATGGCTGAATTGGAAAAAGTGGCTTGAAATGTGTTCAAGATTAACGGACCACCACAGTGTAGATGAGGATGAGGCCGAATCATTTAAGTGGTATTTAAAATCAGCAAATCAAGGCTTTGAAGATGCTCAAGCACAGGTTGCCATGTTTTATGCTTTGGGTAGGGGTGTTGACGAGGATAATGCTAAGGCGTTTTATTGGCATAAGAAGGCCGCCAAAGCTGGTATACAAAAATCGATGGTATTTTTAGGTTATTATTATTCGGGTAAGGGTGTTGATAAGGATATTAAATGAAAAATTAAAGGGACACGTACTTAATTATGCCTACTGAAAAGCAACTTCATAAACAAAACATCTAATCTTCATTTTGGCGCAACTCTTAAAAAATATAATTCAGTTTATTTAAGGCATATCCAAATGATCAAACTGAAAATCTTATCAAGTTGCGTAGCAACACTAGTATTTACAACGAGTGTGATGGCGGGCGGTGATCCGCGTGATTTTGGGCCAGTCGAATCATTTGATTCGCTTGATTCGATCACCATATCTAGTAATGAGATTATTGAGCAAGAAGTGATTAGTACAACAAGTTTAGGCATTGTAATCACTGAAGAAATGCATAACACTTGCAAGGACAAGCTGAACTTATCTGAGAACAATATTGCTAGATTTAAAGAAGCACTGTTTAGTGGCAACCTGTACAACATAGGCCCATTTGATGCTTTAGGCACTTTGTTTTCACCAAGCCGATGGGATAACTATTTTGATTGTGTAGAAATGCATAGCGATGTATCGAGATGATTAATCTGTAGGTATGTTTTATTTCATCTAAATATTGTTCCAACTAGTTAGGTACAATTTGAGTCTATGCATAATTTAGACTTTCAAGCGACTACTTATCCAAATGGGAAATTTGAATCTCAAACTATGTGTAATGAGGACAAAACTGATGGCTTTAGAGTGTATTGGTATGAGTCTGGTCAAATGAAATCAACTTCTGAATATAAGCGCGGTAAGCTAGATGGCTTATATACTGCATGGCATGAAAATGGCAATAAAAGTGCTGAGATTGATTACCTTGATGGTCACAGGCATGGCGCATGCAAACTATGGCATAAAGATAACTCAAAATGGTTAGAGGTTGCTTACACTAATGGAAGAATGAATGGGCTTTGGGTCACCTGGCACAGTACTGGTCAGATCAAAAAGGCTGTACTTTTTAAAGACTGTAGAAAAAAAAGCAAAGCAACTTGGTACAACAATGGCAGTATTAAATACAACTCTGAACTTGGGTATGAATACTTCAACAGACGACTTTGTGAATTTTCAAATACAAGCTACGGTGAATGGGCCGATTATTATTCCCCTCACCCTTCTGGATTTGAGTTTCCCCATAATGGCAGTGATCTATTGCGTGGAGGTGTTCGGTACCCCATATTAAAGACACATTGGTATAAAGATGGTCAAAAATCTTCTGAAATTATCCAGTACGGGTATGAATATTTACAGATACACTGGCATGAAAATGGTCAAAAAAGTTTTGAATCTGGCAATGTAAAAAACATCCCAAACATCTATTGGAATGATCAAGGTGTTAAAGAATACGAGTGCATATATAATTTTGATAGAGATGATGCTGATTGGCAAATAATCTATAAATTTTTCGATAACGACGAGCACCATATAGCAACACTTGTTCAGACTAAAGATTTTGATAAATTTATAGAATGGGAATTCTTTGATACGCTCAACAATAAACTATATGAGTACAAATACAACTACTCAGAAAGTACATCGATTACTACTGATGAATTATGGAATGTTTGGTTAAATTCAGAATGCAAAGAATTTGTTGAAATTCTTGATTCTATTGAGAAACACAAACATGAAGTCTGTGTTTTGTAGATTTTAAAATTGTAATTAAGCAATGAAAACAGGCCTGTCAAAATCTCTCTACACTAAAGGACTACAATGTCAGAAAGCCCTATGGCTCAAGAAATATAATAAAGATGCTTTAACGCCACCTAACGCCGCTACCATGGCAAGATTTAAAGAAGGAAATGTTGTTGGTGATCTAGCTTGTGATTTATTTCCAGGTGGTAGAGAGATTCCTTTTATAGGAACTTTTTTCTCAGAAAAATTATCATTAACCAAAAAATGGATAGATGAAGGTTTAGACGATATTTATGAAGCTACCTTCAAGTACGATGACGTACTTGTAATGGTGGATATTTTTCATAAAAAATCTGATGGTAGTTTTGAAATTTATGAAGTTAAAAGCTCTACCGAAGTTAAGGAGGTTTATGAGCATGATGCATCCATCCAATATTATGTATTGAATGGATTGGGATATAACATCAGTAATGTTTATATCACCATACTCGATACTGATTATATTCGTGGCGATGAGTTAGACATACAGCAGCTATTTACCCATAAAAAAGTAACAAATGAGGCGTTAGCTTTACAGGATGATATTCCTACTACTTTAAGCAAGTTTAAGGCAATGCTAACAGACACAGTAAATGAGCCTTATATCGAGATAGGGAGGCATTGTAAAAAGCCTTATGAGTGTGATGCATTAGATTATTGCTGGAAGAAACAAAGAGGCATCCCCGAATATTCTGTATTTGATATTTTTCAAATGAATAAGAGCCCAAAGTCTGTACAGCTGTATAAAGAGGGGATTGTAGCTGTTGAAGATATCCCAGAAGGCATGAAACTAACGGATAAGCAACAAACTAAAGTTGACGTATGGAAGGCTCAGAAGGGCGTGATTAACAAAGATGCGATCAAAATCTTTGTAGAATCTATTAGTTACCCTATTTATCATTTTGATTTTGAAACACTAGGGCCTGCAATACCTAGCTTTAAAGGTATGAAGCCGTATGGTAAGTATCCTTTTCAGTATTCCTTGCACATTGAGCAAGAGGATGGATCATTAGAGCACAAAGAGTATTTGGCAACACCTGGGCAGGATCCAAGAGAGGCGATAGCTAAACGCATGGTTGAAGAAATACCTAAGGATGCTTGTGTAATGGCATTTAATATTGGGTTTGAAAAAGGAATTATTCGTACGCTAGTTGAGAACTGCCCAGTTTGTGCAGATCATCTGATGAATATTCATGATAATTTTATTGATCTGGCAACACCTTTTCAGAGTGGCGATTACTGGATGCCAGAGATGCAAGGTCATTATGGATTGAAATATGCTTTACCAGCTATTGTTCCAGAAATGAAAGATGCTTATCACGACCTAGATGGCGTACATAATGGTGGTGATGCCATGAGGATGTTTGTTAAGCTAGGTAAGGCAACAGATATAGCTGAGATTGCTAGAATCAAAACTGCATTATTAGAATATTGCAAACTTGATACCTATGCAATGGTGAAGATTCTTGAAAAGCTTAAGCAATTAGTTGGATAATCATTATCCGGGATATGGCAAATGAAGGAAGGCCTGATAAAGAATATTCTGTTGAGACTGTTGCAGGTTATTATCATTCTATATTTAAGAAAAATCCAGGTATAAATCCATCAAGAATTATGAATGAGCTTTATTTGGGTTTATCAAAAGAAGCTAAGAAAAGAATTGATGATTTAGACAATGAGTTAGTCCTGGAAAGGCTTAAATGTGACGATTATAAAGAGCGGCTTAATAATTGTAAATCTAAGTTAACAGCCTAACTACAATATTGCCAAATAGACGGAATAACTAAGAGAGCCTAAATAGTATTTTATTTGCGTACTGAGTACGCAACTTAGCATCTAGCATCTAGTTATTTAAAAAGGCGGCTCATCAAATGGATGAACATCAACAACTGGTTTAATTGTCTTTTCAGTTGGCGCATCAGAATAGCCAGGCCTAGGTGTACCAGTATCTCCTTGGTTAATGCTATCTAGTAT
>Ga0209140_1000860_pt1 | contig 16418 bp, 13 predicted proteins | sample SaaInlV_120m_DNA_3_FD_184666 | JGI IMG/M metagenome (GOLD analysis project Ga0209140, IMG submission 184666) | Marine microbial communities from expanding oxygen minimum zones in the Saanich Inlet - Saanich Inlet SI073_LV_100m_DNA (SPAdes) (version 2) | ecosystem: Environmental > Aquatic >... | reverse complement strand
AAAATATTTCTTTAGAAAGATTAATATACTCATTAGGTATACGACATATTGGTATAGAAAATGCAAAAATTTTGTCAAAATATTTTAAATCATTTTCAAGATTTATTAGTTTTTCAAATAAACAAAGTCTAAATGATATATTAAATATTGATGGAATTGGTGAAACTCAACTTAAATCAGTAAATAACTTTTTTAATAATGAGGTTAATCTTAATATTTTAGAGGAATTGCAAAAAGTTTTAATTATAAGAAATGCAACAAATAAAGATAAAAATGGATTATTAAAAGAAAAAACATTTATGGTAACAGGAAAGTTGAATGGTATCAGTAGAGCAGAAGCAAAATCATTGATAGAAGAAAATTCTGGAACTTCAGTAAGTACTGTTTCAAAAAAATTAAACTATTTAATCATAGGTGAAAAACCCACAAAAAGAAAAGTAGATATGGCTAAAGAACTTGAAATTACTATTTTAAATCAAAGTCAATTTTTGAAAATGCTAAATATAAGTAGCTAACCATTTTCTTTCTTTGTGAGTAAGGTATTTTGAAAGTTTGGAATAAATATTTAAGTGATATTTGAAGAGATAATCTTTTTCTAATTTAGTCAAAAGATTATAATTAATTAATTCTTTATCTATTGGGGCAAGAGTTAAATTCTCAAAAAGAATTTTGTTTTTAATTTTTTTTACAAAAACTAGGTTTTCTATTCTAATACCAAAAGAACCTTTTTTATAATATCCCGGTTCATTACTTAAAATCATACCCTCTTGAATTTTAATCTTGTTAAATTTGGAAATTGATTGTGGGCCCTCATGAACATTTAAAAAGAAACCTACACCATGACCAGTACCATGTGCGTAATCTAAGTTGCTTATATTCAAATATTTTCTGGCTCTTTTGTCTATTTTTATACCCGTATTATCTAATCTTAAATCTGTGTTTGCTACAGCAATATGGCCCTTTAATACTTTTGTGTAAATATTTTTGATGCATAGTTTTTGTGTTGAAAAACAGATTGTTCGTGTGACATCAGTTGTACCATATTCATATTGGCCACCTGAATCACACAAAAAGACGTCTGTTTTTTTTATTGTTCTACAATTTTCTTTTTTAGCTCTATAATGAACAATAGCACCATTTGCACCTGATCCAGCGATTGTTTCGAAACTAGGATATAAATAATTACTATTTTTTTTTCTAAATTTTTCTAGTTTATTTTGAGCATCAACTTCTGTAATAATTTTTTTATTAACATTTTTGATCCAATAAATAAATTTTGTCAGTGCAACTCCATCTAAAACATGAGATTTAATCATATTGTTAATTTCTGTCTTATTTTTTATTGCTTTAAGAAGATAAGTTGGGTCTTCTCTTTTTGTAATTGTAAATTTTGATTTAATAATATCTTCATAAAAAACTGAACAAGATTTGTTATCTATTATGAAATTTTTACCATTTAATTCTAAAATTTTTTTTGGTAAATTATTTGTATTAATTAGTTGATTTTTATTAATAATCTTTTCTTGAATTATTTTTTTTACCCTTGGAGGTTCAGCTATTAAATATATTTTTTTTGATTTGTTAATAATCAGTCTAGAATTTGGTATAGGACTATTAGGTCCATCTTTACCTCTTATATTTAAAATCCAGGCAACATTTTCTGGGGCTGTTACAAATAAATTATCTGTTTTATTTTTTTTTAAGTAATTTACAATCTTATTGATTTTTGATTTTTTATTTTCTCCAACTATTTCATCCTTAAGTGAAAAAAAAGGAATATTTTTAATAAATTTTTGAGTTTTAATTTCATCTATTAGGTTATTAGATAAAAATTTAACTTTATTGTATTTTAAAAAATAATTTTTAATTTGTTCATGTGTAAATAGCTTTGAGTCTAGACCTAATTTTAAATTTTTAAACAACTTACAATTAATTATTTTTTTATAGTCAATAATTTTAAAATATTTTCCACTCTCCATCTCACTTTGGATTGTGTATCTACCATCTGTAAATAAATAATTCTTATCTTTTAAAACAATTGCTAAACCAGCTGAACCACTAAAATTTGAAATAATTTTTAATCTATTAATTTTTGAATATTCAGTAAAATAGTCATCATTTTTAGCTATGACATATCCATCAATATCGTATTTTTTAAATTTTTTTCTTAAAGCTTTTATTTCTTTGTTCATTTAATTCTCTTTTGATATCTTATCCACCCAGGACTTCTTGTACCCTCTTCAATTTCAAAGTCTTGATTAAAATCAAAATCATGACCATCGTCAACTTCCTCTTCAAAAAAAGAATTTTTTTCCAAATGTTTTTCTGGTAATTCTTCTATAAATCTTGAAGCCATGCTGTCGATCCAATCGCCTTGATAAAACCTATTCATAGAAAAAGAAATAATAGCCTTTTTTTTAGCTCTAGTAATACCAACATAAGCTAAACGCCGCTCTTCTTCTAAGCCACTTTGACCCTTTTCCTCAATTGATTTTTGATGTGGAAACAAACCTTCTTCCCAACCAGGAAGGAAAACCACATCAAATTCAAGTCCTTTTGCTGCATGCATAGTCATCATGTTAATTTTTTCACCGTCCCATTCTTGATCAATTGATGTTGCTAAAGAAACATGTTCTAAAAAACTCTCTAAATTATCAAATTCTTTCATCGCACTTAATAATTCTTTTATATTTTCTAATCTATTTTCATTATCCAAATCTTTTTTATTCTTAAGCATAGCTGAGTAACCCGACTCATCTAAAACAGTCTGCAGTAATTTGATGTGATTTATCTTTTTTAAATTAAGATCATTTCTCCATTTATTTAATGCGTTAAGAAAAAAACTAAGACCTATTTTGGTTTTTGGTTTAATTAAATTTTGTTCAAGCATTTTATTTGCAGAAGATTCTAGACTTAAATTGTTTTCTTTTCCAAATTCATGAATAGTTTTTATGGTAGTATCTCCAATTGACCTTTTAGGATTGTTGACAATTCGCTCAAATGCTAGATCATCTTTTTCTTGATGGATAAGTCTTAAATAGGCAACACAATCTTTTATTTCAGCTCTTTCATAAAATTTAGTCCCTCCTAAAATTCTATAGGGCATACCAATTTTAAGAAATCTTTCTTCAAATTCTCTTGTTTGAAATATGGCTCTGACCAAAATAGCCATTTCATTAAAGGAGTATTTTTTTTTTAACTTTTTCTCGATTTCATCAGAAATTCCAATTGCTTCATCTTTACCATTTTTAAAACAATTTAATTTAACTAAATCTCCTTCTTCCATGTTAGTTGTGAGTGTTTTTCCAACTCTATTTTGATTATTTGAAATTAAATTGGAAGCAACAGATAAAATATTTTGAGAAGATCTATAATTCTGTTCCAGTCTTATAACTTTTGTATTTTCATATACCTGGTCAAATTCTAAAAAATTTTTAATTTCTGCTCCTCTCCAACTATAAATGGATTGGTCATCATCTCCCACACAACATAAATTTTTAGTTTTTTCAGATAATAGATTTAACCATTTACTTTGAATAAAATTAGTGTCTTGATACTCGTCAACTAAGATATATTTAAAATTAGTTGTATAGATTTGTCTAATATCAGGATAATTTTCTAAAATTTTTACAGTATGTAAAATTAAGTCGCCAAAATCACATGAATTTAAGTCTATTAATTTTTGTTGATAAATTTTATATAAAGGAAGTATCGTTTTCTCATAAACATCTTTATTATTTACTATAACTTCTGATGGGTAATACCCTCTATTTTTCCATCGATCAATTATTGCCAATATAAATCTAGGTGCCAATTGTTTAATATCAATATTTTCACTTTTACAGATATTTTTAATAAGTCTTGTTTGATCATCAGTATCTATAATGGTAAAATTTGAATTTAGATTTGCAGCTGTAGCATGTTTTCTTAATATTTTTGCACAAATTGAATGAAATGTTCCAAGCCATGAAAGTCCAGTTGCAGCTGATCCAAGCATTTTACTTACTCTTGTTTGCATTTCTTTTGCAGCCTTATTAGTAAAAGTTACTGACAAAATTTGATTTGGAAAGGCTTTCTTTTCTTTAATTATGTGAGCAATTCTTGATGTTAAAACCTTTGTTTTTCCAGATCCTGCACCCGCAACAATCAATAATGGGCCATCTAAATGTAATACAGCTTCTTTTTGAGCATTATTGAGGTTTTTTAAATAATCAGAGTTTATCATTTAAAATATTTCATTATAAGTTTATTGTTTTATGAATAGACATAATTATTTTGTTAGAATCTTAAGAAAAACCAACTACTTTATAAATAGTCTATTAAAGAAAAATTTAAACAAATTAAATTTTATTTTTGAAAAAGATAAATTATTAACTTTTTTGAGTTTTAAAAGAATTTTTATCTTTAATTTGATCCTATTTGTTTCTTTTTTTTCATATTTATCCATACCACACCTGTTTAATAGTAAAAAATTAGTTTCCAATATTAAGAATCAGTTATCAAAAAATTTAAATTTAAATTTAAATTTATCAAATAACTATAGCTATAATCTATTTCCAAGGCCTAATTTTATATTTGAAAATACTTTGCTTCTAAACCAAATTGAAAGTTCGGGAGAAATTAAGATATATATCTCATCTAGATATTTTTTATCTCCAAACAAAATTAAGATAAAAGATATAATTTTTGATAAAATGAATTTTAATCTGAATAAAGAAAACTATAATTTTTTTATTAAACTTTTGAATAATGATTTTTCTAATTTTTCACTTAAAGTTAAGAACAGTAATATCTTTTATAAAAATATTGAAAAGGATGTTTTGTTTATAAACAAGATCAATGAATTAAAATATTTTTATGACACAAAAAAATCAGAAAATATTTTATTAGCAAATAATGAGATTTTTAATATGCCTTATAAGATTGAATTTAAAGATGATGTTATTAATAATAAAATTTTCACTAAAATTAATTTAGATTTTGATAATCTTCAAATTGAAAATATTCATAATTATAAAAATTATGAAAATGAAGGTTTAATAATGATTACTCATAATCGTGAGAAAAGTGAAGGTAAATATAATTTTAAAAAAAATTTTTTTAAGTTTAATTTTTCTGATAAATCTCTAGATCAAAATTTTGAATATAATGGTTTTATCAATCTAAAACCTTTTTTTTCAGAATTATCAGGGGATCTAGATAAAATTAATTTAGATATATTGTTAAATTCAAACTCGATACTTCTTCAATTTTTAAAAACAGGATTACTCAATAATAAAAATTTAAATGTAAATACGAATATTATCGCAAAACAAACTACTTCTTTAAGAGATTTTGTTAATTTAGCACTCAATGTTAAGATAAACGAAGGTTTAGTAGATATAAATGAAACTAAATTCAGCTTAAAAAATTATGCTGATATTAAAATAACGGATAGTTTACTTTATACAAATAACAACAATCTAATCTTGGATGCTTTAATCTCTGTTAATGTTAAGGATTTCAAGGAAGTTTATAAGATTTTTCAAACACCTCGTAATAATCGAAAAGAAATTAAAAAAATTGAGTTTAGATTAAGTTATAATTTTGATCAAATGACTGTCAACTTGAATGACATTAAAGTGGATGAAATAATTGATCAAAAAGTTAACAAAACTCTAAATCAAATTAATTTAAAAGATAACTATCTTCAAAATAGAATTTACTTAAAACATTTAGTGAACCAAGCAATCAAAGATTATGCAGGATAGATCATTTTTTTTGGATCTACTATTTTATTGTAATCCTTTTCACTTATAAGACCTGTCTTTAATGTTTCAAATTTAAGGGTTGTATCGTTTTTGAGTGCCGTTTTTGCAATCTTTGCTGCATTGTCATAGCCAATTTTAGGAGCTAAGGCTGTAACAAGCATCAAAGAATTATCTAAATGTTCTTGGATTTTTTTCTTATTAGCTTTTATCCCCTTAACACAATAAAGAGCAAAATTTTTGGTACTGTCAGCTATTAAATCAATTGATTGTAAAATATTATGTGCGATTAGAGGCTTAAAAACGTTTAATTCAAAATGCCCATGTGACCCTGCAATAGTGATACCATTATGATTGCCAATTACTTTTACACAAACCATAGTAACAGCTTCACATTGAGTAGGATTGACTTTTCCTGGCATAATTGAAGAACCTGGTTCATTCTCAGGTAATATAAGTTCTCCGTACCCAGCTCTAGGACCTGATCCTAAAAATCTTATATCATTTGAAATTTTCATTAAAGCTACAGCACATGTATTTAATGTCCCTGAAAAATTTACAATCGAGTCGTGGGCCGCAAGTTCAGCAAATTTATTTGCTGCTGGTTTGAAAGGAATTTTTGTAAATTTAGCAATTTCTTTAACTATCTTTTTATCAAAATTTTTTTTAGAATTTATGCCAGTTCCTACAGCTGTTCCACCTTGAGCAAGATATAAAATTTCTTTTAATGCATATTCTATTCTCTCAATACTTTTTTTAACTTGTACGTGATAACCTGAAAATTCCTGCCCAAGAGAAAGAGGTGTTGCATCTTGTAAATGAGTTCTTCCAATTTTTACTATATCTTTAAACTCATTTGATTTTCTTTTTAATTCTTTTTCTAAAATTTTTAAACTGGGTAACAATTTTTTTAAAGTTTCCTCTGCTACAGAAATGTGCATTGCTGTTGGAAAAACATCGTTTGTTGATTGTGATTTATTTACATGATCATTTGGGTGTACTGGTTTTTTTGTTCCTTTTTTTCCACCTAAAATCTCAATTGCTCGGTTAGCGATTACTTCATTAACGTTCATATTAGTTTGGGTTCCAGAACCTGTTTGCCAAACTTTAAGAGGAAAGTTTTCATCTAACTTACCTTTTATAACCTCATCTGAGGCTTTAATAATCACTTTAGAAATTTTATTACTGATTAGTTTATCTTTCGAATGAACTACAGCAGCTGATCTTTTAATAATTGCAATAGATTTGATTATTGAAATATTTACAAGAATTTTACCAATATTGAAAAATTTATTTGATCGTTGTGTGGATGCTCCCCAATATTTATCATTTGGAACATTTACACTTCCAATACTGTCGAATTCTTTTCTTAATTTCATTGATTAATTTGTAAGTAATAAATAATTATAATCATACAATAATTTTAAAAAAACTTACAGGAGCAAAATGTCGAATTTTAATAAAGTCGGAACTTTTATGAAAACTTTTGGCCAAGAAGTCAAAACCAAACCTTCATTTAGTAGTGATAAAATCAATAAATTAAGAATAGATCTTATAAAAGAAGAATTAGATGAACTTCAAGAAGCAATGAAAAATAATGATTTATTAGAAGTAGCTGATGCTCTAACAGATATTCTATATGTAACTTATGGAGCAGGGCATGCCTTTGGTATTGATTTAGATAAATGTTTTGACGAGGTTCAAAACTCTAATATGAGCAAACTAGGTGAAAATGGTGAGCCTATTTATAATGAGTCTGGAAAAGTAATGAAGGGCCCAAATTATTTTAAACCTGATTTGTCTAAATTTGTATCTTAGATTTCTAATTTTAAATCAATAGCAGTGGCACTATGAGTTATGCTTCCAACAGAAATTCTATCCACTCCTGTTTTGGCAACACTTTTTAATGTTTTAAGATTGATATTTCCTGAAGCCTCAGTTTCATAATATTTTTTAGCAATCTTAACTCCAGTTTTTAAATTTTTAATAGACATATTATCAAATAAAACAGTATTAAATTTTAGACCCATAACAGTTTTTAATTGTTTTAGATTATCAACTTCAACTGTAATTTTTCTTCCTTTTTTATTCTTAATAGCCAACGAAACTAAATCTTTAATATTTGATGACGCAATATGATTATCTTTAATTAGAAATTCATCACTAAGATTAAATCTGTGGTTAGTACCACCTCCTAATTTAACTGCATATTTTTGAATAACCCTAATGTTTGGAATTGTTTTGCGTGTACAACAAACTTTGCATTTTTTACCAGCAAGTTTTACAAATTGATTTGTTTTTGTAGCAATACCTGAAATATGAGATAAAAAATTTAAAGCAACTCTTTCAGCAATTAAAATATTTCTAGCATTCCCTTCAATAGTTGCAATCAAAGAACCTTTCTTAACCATAGATCCATCTTTTTTTTTTATCTTAAATTTAATCTTATTATCGACTAAATCAAAAGTATGTTTTGCAAACAACAAACCACCAATAATTGCATTTTGATTTGAAAGAAGTTTAACTTTAATAACCTTATTATTTTTTACTAAACCAGATGTAATGTCTCCAGAAGGGTAGAGATCTTCATTTAAAGCTCTCTTAACTGTATTGCGAATAAAATCTTTGCTAAGTTTTATTTTTGACACTTAATTATCTGCCGATGGCTATCATTTTTTCAACTGATATTCTAGCTTTCTCAATTGTTTCTTTATCCATAATTATTTCACCCGTTTCATTTTCTAGGCAATCTAATATTTTGGGAAGTGTAATTTTTTTCATGTAAGGGCACATGTTGCATGGCTTTATAAAATCTACATTTGGATTTTCTACTTGAATATTATCGCTCATAGAACACTCTGTAACCATCATAACTTTTTTAGGCTGATTATCTTCTACGTATTTAATCATTCCAGAAGTGGATCCAGCAAAGTCGCTTGCTTTTATGACGTCAGGAGGACATTCTGGGTGAGCTATGATTTTAATTCCTGGGTTATTTTTTCTAATATCATGAATTTCTTTTTCATTAAACTGATCATGGACAATGCAAATGCCTTTCCATGAAATTATTTCAACATCTGTCTGTGATGCAACATATTTTGCAAGATAATCATCAGGTAAGAATATCACTTTTTTAACTCCTAAAGATTTTACAATTTTGACCGCATTTGCTGAAGTGCAACAAACATCTGTTTCTGCTTTTACTTCTGCAGATGTATTCACATAAGATACTACAGGAACTCCTGGATATTTTTCTTTCAATAATCTTACATCTTTACCAGTAATCGATGATGATAATGAACAGCCAGCGTCCATGTCTGGTAATATAACTTTTTTTTCAGGACTCATAAGTTTTGCCGTTTCAGCCATGAAATGAACTCCAGCCATTAAGATTATATCTGCAGAAGTTTTTGATGCTTCAATTGCCAAAGCAAGTGAGTCTGCAGCAAAATCAGCTACACCATGATATATTTCTGGAGTTTGATAATTGTGAGCAAGTATCACAGCATTCTTTTCCTTTTTAAGTTTATTAATTTTATGAATATATGGGGCATGTACAGACCATTCAATTTCAGGCATTACCTTTGAAATTTTTTGATAAATTGGATTTGTTGCTTTTTGTACTTCTTGAGTAAATTCCATGATGTTTTTTACCAATTTGAAAGTTAGTTGTCATTCATTTATTATGAGACATATTGCGGTCGTGCTGAAATTGGTAGACAGGCACGGTTGAGGGCCGTGTGGACTTAGTCCATGAGAGTTCAAGTCTCTCCGACCGCACCAAATTAGTTAATTATTGTTTTATCCAACTAGGTTTTGTGATTTTAATAGATGCATTCTTTGTATTAAAATCAAATTTATCATTAAAATTTTCATCTAAGTATTTAATTAGCGCAAAAGGATAATCGCTATTTATCAATACTTTACCAATTTCGACTTCTTTATAATAAATACTTTCACTTTCTGACAGTTCACCTTTGATTATATCTATTGGCAGCAATCTTTTAGAAAGTTTATTTTTTAATTTTATTCTTGCTGTATTTTCTTGCCCAACATAACAACCTTTTTTAAAATCAATTCCATTTAACTCTTCATAATTACACTCAATTCCAAATAATTTATTTTGCAATTTGTTCAAATCCTTTGGAACGATCCCAAGCTTATGACTGAATGAGTAATATTCATCCATATTTGCATCAAGTAAGTCTAATTTCTTTAGTGATAAATAAAGCTTTTCTAAATTGATAATTAATCTTGCTCCTAATTGTTTATTGCGAGGATCTAGGAAAATTGGATCTTCTCTATATTTTAAAGTGAAACCAGGAACATCTTTTGATTCATCGAATGTTAAAAATTTTTCATGGCTAAAAGCAGCTACCACAAACTCATTACTAAGATTTAGAATTTCAACTTTTGATCTTAATTTATATGTACTGAGTTGTTTAAATAAACCATCAGCTTGAGGTTTTTCACAATCAATTAGATACCCAGATTTATGTTTGATTATTATAAACTCATACAAAAACTTCCCTTGAGGAGATAGCAAAGAAGAAAAGCAGCTATTACTATGATTTACTTTATTAATGTCATTACTAATTAGATTTTGAAGAAACTCTTTTGTATCTTCGCCGTTTAAATACAGAATGGCTCTGTCATCCAAAATATATACATTTTTAATATTCATATTTGATTGATTGATGATTTTAATATAATTACTTTTTTCATAAATGTTAGATCTAATAATTAAAAACGGAAAATGTTATATTGATGGTGAATTGAAAGATGAAGATATTGCTGTTAAAGATGGCAAAATTCATCAAATTGGTCAAATTTCTGATGAAGCCAAGGAAACAGTTAATGCTCAAGACCAAACTGTTTTACCAGGATGTATAGATACTCAAACGCATTTTAGAGAACCGGGATCAACGGATACAGAAGATTTACATTCTGGAAGTAGAGCTGCAATTTCTGGAGGAATTACCAGTGTATTTGAAATGCCTAACACTAATCCACCAACTTCTAATAAGAAAGAGTTTCAAAGAAAATTAGACCTCGCAAAAAATAGAATGTATTGCAATTATGCATTTTATTTTGGTGCAACAGCTGACAATGCAAATGAGTTAGCAGATTTAAAAGATTTAGAGGGTTGCTGTGGAATTAAACTTTTTGCAGGATCTTCAACTGGCAATCTCTTAGTTGCTGAAGAAGATGATATTGATAAGGTATTTCAAAGCAGTTCAAAAGTTGTTGCAGTGCACTCAGAAGATGAAGCAATTCTAAATATTAATAAAAAATTAATTAAAAATGGTGACGTTCATTCTCATCCAGTTTGGAGAAGTGCAGAATGTGCAATCTCATCTACGAGAAGAATTGTTAGAATTGCTGAAAGATATAAGAAAAAAGCACATATTCTTCATATTACAACTAAAGAAGAAATTGATTTTTTATCTCAACATAAAGGAAACATTACGTTTGAGATAACCCCGCAGCATTTAACAATCTATGCTCCTGATTGCTATGATAAACTTGGTACCTATGCTCAGATGAATCCGCCTTTAAGAGATAAATCTCATTATGATAGATTATGGTATGGAGTTAAAAATAATTTTAATGATACAATAGGTTCAGATCATGCTCCGCATTTAAGAAAAAATAAAGAAAAAAGTTATCCAAATTCACCATCCGGTATGCCTGGTGTCCAAACTTTAATGCCAGTTATGCTTAATCATGTCAATGATGGAAAACTTTCTCTCAACCAATTAATGAATTTAGTATGTGAAAACCCAGTTAAGATTTTTGGAATTCAAAATAAAGGTTTTATTAAAGAAGGTTATGATGCTGATTTTACAATTGTGGATATGAATAAAATAATTGAAATTAAAAATGAAAATATTGAGAGTAAATGTGGCTGGACTCCATTTAATGGATATAAGTTTAAAGGAACTCCAATTTCAACCATCATTGCTGGAAAAATTAAGATGCAAGATGGTAAGATATTAGGTGACCCTGATGGAACACCTTTAAAGTTTAGTTAAGCTTTACTGTAAAGCTGTTTACTAGAATAACTCCAACAACAATTAAAAATAATCCAAAAATAGCCTGCCAAGCCAAAGTTTGTTTAAAAAATATATAACCTAGTATTGCAATAGTAAAAATTCCAAGACCACTCCATGTTGCATAAACAATGGCGATTGGAAGTTTGTTTACTACAAAAGTTAATAGGTAAAATGCAGATAAATAAAAAACAGAAAGAGCAACTGTTGGAGTAAGTTTTGTAAAGTTTTGAGAAACTGGCAGTAACATTGTTCCTGCAACTTCACAAAATATTGCACCTACTAAAAATAAATATGTTTTAACCATTATTTAGAATTTTATGTTTTATTAAATCTTCTTTTATCTCAGTTAGAATTGCTGGATCATCTATTGTTGGAGGTGTTTTATATTCAACATTGTCTGCTATTTTTCTAATAGTACCCCTTAAAATTTTACCCGACCTTGTTTTTGGTAATCTTTTAATAACAATTACAACTTTAAATGCTGCAACAGGTCCAATTTTATCTCTAACCATCTGCACACACTCTTTAGAAATCGTTTCATTATCTTTTTCTACCCCAGATTTTAAAACAACAAGTCCGATAGGGAGTTGTCCTTTTAATTTGTCTGCAATTCCAAGTACAGCACATTCAGCGACAGATTGATGTTCAGACAAAACTTCTTCTATAGCACCAGTTGATAGTCTATGACCTGCAACGTTAATAATGTCATCTGTTCTAGACATAATCCAAATATAGCCATCTTCATCTATGTGTCCTGCATCATAAGTCTGATAATAACCCTCATAACTTGACATATAATTTTCTTTGTATCTCTTATCTGCGTTCCATAATGTTGGAAATGTACCTGGAGGAAGTGGAAGCTTAACTACTATATCACCCATTTCATTAGGTGCTGCCAAAGTTTGATCAGGTTTAATGATTTTAACATCATAACCAGGTACAGCCTTGCAGGCTGAACCATATTTAGTTTTCATCATTTCAATTCCAGTACAGTTTGAGCTAATTGCCCAACTTGTTTCAGTTTGCCACCAATGGTCAATCACTGGAACTTTCAATAAATTTTCTGCCCATTTAATTGTGTCTGGATCTGCTCTTTCTCCTGCTAGAAATAAACTTTCAAAACTACTTAAATCATATTTTGAGAAAAACTTACCTTCAGGATCTTCTTTTTTAATAGCTCTAAAAGCAGTAGGGGCTGTAAATAGAGATTTTACTTTATAGTCAGATATAATTTTCCAGAAAGCTCCAGCATCAGGAGTACCAACAGGTTTTCCTTCAAACAAAACTGTAGTGCACCCTTTGAATAATGGAGCGTAGACAATATAAGAATGTCCAACAATCCATCCAATGTCACTTGCTGACCACCAAATATCATCGGTATCAATATTATAGATATTTTTCATAGTCCATTTTAAAGCAACTATATGACCACCTATATCTCTTACTATACCTTTAGGTGTTCCAGTTGTACCTGAGGTATATAAAATATAAGCAAGTTCATTTGAATTCATTTCCACACAATCTGCATTTGATGCATTTGATGTAACTTCATCCCAACCAACTTCCATCGGAGCGTTTAATTTTACTTCGTGACCTGGTCTTTGAAATAAAATCATTTTACTAATTTTATGACCAGCTAGTTTAATAGCTTCGTCTACAAGAGGTTTGTATTCAACAGTTCTTCCAGGTTCAAAACCACATGAAGCTGTAACTAATAATTTTGCTTTACTGTCATCTATTCTGCTTGCAAGTTCATTTGATGCAAAGCCGCCGAAGACAACAGAATGAATTGCTCCAATTCTAGCACAAGCTAGCATAGCAATTACAGCCTCTGGTATCATTGGCATGTATATAATTACTCGATCCCCTTTTGTAACTCTTTGTGCAGTTAGTGCTCCTGCAAATTTTGAGACTTTTGATCTAAGCTCTTCGTATGTGAATTTACTTTTGTTACCTGTAATTGGGCTGTCATATATAAGAGCAGTCTTTTTTCCTCTACCTTGATCAATATGAATATCTAATGCATTGTAACAAGTATTGGTCACACCATCTTCGAACCATTTATAAAAGGGAGGATTAGATTTATTTAAAATTTTAGTTGGTTTTTTAAACCAAAAGATATCATTTGATGCTTCTTGCCAAAATTTTTCAGGATTTTTTATAGATTGGTCATAAATTTTTTGAAATTTATCTGACATAAAATTTGATTCGATTATTTATAATTTTTTGGTTTTTAACTTAAAGATTGTATTTAATTTTAAAAAATAAGTAAAATCAATGTAAATTAGCAATAATTAATCCTTCATAAATCTAAATTTATTTGCTATCTAACCGCAATCTTTGTTTAGAAAAATTCTAAACATGGTTTATATAAACTAAAAAAATAAAAACTAACTAAAGAGGGAGTTTTTTTATGAAAAAACTTAAATTGTTTGCTCTTACAGCTGTAACCTTAATGGGTGCAACAGGTGTAGCAAACGCTGAGACCGTTATGTTAGCTCAAGATGATTTCGTAGGTATTTCATTTTGGTTAGTATCAATGGCTTGTTTAGCTGCTACTGTATTCTTTTTCTTAGAAAGAAGTTCGGTTCCAGCTGCATGGAGAGTTTCAATGACAGTTGCTGGTCTAGTAACTGGTATTGCATTCGTACACTACATGTACATGAGAGATGTATGGGTCATGACTGGTGATTCACCAACTGTTTACAGATACATTGACTGGTTAATTACAGTGCCATTACTAATGTTAGAATTCTATTTTGTTCTATCAGCAGTAAACAAAGCAGATTCAGGAATTTTCTGGAGATTAATGCTTGGTACATTGGTAATGCTACTAGGTGGATACTTAGGAGAAGCAGGATACATCAACGCTACACTTGGTTTTATTATCGGTATGGCTGGTTGGATATACATTCTTTATGAAGTATTCTCTGGTGAAGCAGGTAAGAGAGCAGCAAAAAGTGGCAATAAAGCACTTGTAACTGCTTTTGGTGCAATGAGAATGATCGTTACTGTAGGTTGGGCTATTTACCCATTAGGTTACATTTTTGGTTACCTAACAGGTGGAGTAGACGCTAACTCACTTAACGTGATTTACAACGCAGCTGACTTTTTGAACAAGATCGCTTTTGGTCTAATCATTTGGGCAGCAGCAATGCAACAACCTGGTAGAGCTAAGTAGTTTTACTTAAAAATTTAAATTAAGGGCAGGTATAATTTTTATACTTGCCCTTTTTTTTTGCCTGCAATAATTTAAGCCATGGATGTTAAGCTAGATAAATGGCACAAGTGCAAAGTAGATATTGATGTTCTTAAAGAGCTATCAAAGAAATCTGATTTGAAAGGCTTTCAGCATACTATTGTTTTTTTCGGTTTATTAATTATTACAGGCATTTTTGCATATTTAGCTTGGAGCACTTGGTGGTCAGCATTTTGGTTTTTAGTTTATGGAAATATTTACAGTTTTTCAAATCCTCTTTGGCATGAAACTGGACATAAGACAGCATTTAAGTCAAAATTTTTAAATGAGTTTTTTTATTATATCTCTTCTTTTATGTCTAATTTTGAACCAATTAGATGGAGATACACTCACTTTGTTCATCATGGCAACACTTATTCAACTAAAGATCCTTATGATTATGAAATTGAATATGGAAATAATTTAAAAGAAACACCTAAAAGACTAATTATAAATATAATTCCATTTTTAGATTTATTATTTTTTAAAAAACATATTTCATTTGAAATAATTCAACATGCTCTTGGAATAAAAACCAATGTAATGAAAGAGAGTATTCCTGAAAATGCTCATGCTAAAAGTGTTTTTCATTCAAGGGTTTTTATAATTATATGGTTGGCTATAATTTTATGGTCAATATTGTCGCAATCTTGGTTACCAATGCTTTATATTTTATTACCACAGTACTATGGAAAAACTTTACACAAACTTGTTGCTTTCACTCAACATGCGGGACTTGCAAGAAATGTTAAAGATCACAGATTTTCATCGCGAGAAATGTATCTAAATCTAATACTAAGTTTTTTATATTGGAAAATGGAATACCATTTAACGCATCATATGTTTCCTACAGTCCCGTCTTATAATTTAGATAAACTTCATCATCATATAAAAGATCAACTACCAAAACCAAATAATGGACTGATAGACGCATACAGAGAAATAATACCAGCGTTGATTAAGCAGAAAGAAGATACGAGTTATTTTATAAAAAAAGATATACCTCAATTACAAAATGTCTAAAAATAGACCAAGTATGATTTTACTTACTTGTTCTATTTAAATTAAAAACTATATATAGCCCATGGCAAAAATTACATATAACACTCACGATAGCAAAACTCATACAATTGACATTCAAAATGGACTAACAGTTATGGAGGGAGCGGTCCAAAACGATATTCCAGGAATTGATGCTGATTGTGGAGGTGGAATGGCGTGTGCTACTTGCCATGTTTATGTCAAAGAAGAATGGTTAGATAAGCTTTCAACAAAAGAAGATGGTGAAGAAGACATGTTGGATATGGCATTTGAACCAAAACAAAATAGCAGACTAAGTTGTCAGCTAATTATTTCAGATGAATTAGATGGTCTAGT